>Ga0209633_10002276_pt1 | contig 18726 bp, 12 predicted proteins | sample Cruoilmetagenom1_FD_187290 | JGI IMG/M metagenome (GOLD analysis project Ga0209633, IMG submission 187290) | Oil polluted marine microbial communities from Coal Oil Point, Santa Barbara, California, USA - Sample 1 (SPAdes) (version 2) | ecosystem: Environmental > Aquatic > Marine > Oil seeps ... | reverse complement strand
GACTCTGCAGGGAAACGATGGCGTGATTATCTATTGGTAGCTTATCCACGACAGCCGGCGGATAAAGTTGCATACTCCGAAGCCCCGCCTAAAACCCGGATTTTTGCTTGACTTATTAGCCGCTTATATACTATAATGCCAGCCTTATTTCCACGCAATGAAAAGGAGCAGTCGCAATGTCAGTAACGACGCCACAGAAGAGCAACCTCAAGCAGAAACGGTCCCAGGGTTTCAGAAAGCGGATGAGCACGGTTGGCGGCAGGCGGGTGATAAACCGCCGACGGGCGAAGGGAAGAAAACGCCTCGCTGTGTAGCATACGGCCGGGATTCCGAGGATGCCGTATACATACCGCAAAAGCGAGCGGTTGCGAAAGAACAGGGAATTTGTTTCGACGCTGAAGGGAAAAAGGCTGTCCGTTGACGGTCTTTCTCTGTTTTATGCCCCGAACACGGTCGGCCATTTCCGGGTCGGGATATCAGTCGGCAAAAAGCTGGGAAATGCCGTAACACGGAACCGATTGAAACGACGGGTCCGTGACTGCATCGGGAAGGTGCTGAGCGACACGTCGCTGGCCATTGACCTCGTTTTCGTGGCGCGACGGGAGCTGTCCACCCTCGACTACGGGCAGATCTTCGCCGTTGTCGAACGAGCGCTTCGCAAGGCCGTGCTCCGCAGCAAAAAAGCAGAAAGCGCAGAGCGGTGAAAGTACTCTTTCTCACTATCATTCGTCTGTACCGGCGATACGTATCACCCTTGTTCCCGCCTACCTGCAGGTTTGTCCCGACCTGTTCCGCATATGCTCTTGAGGCGTTCGAGAAGAAAGGCACCCTGAAAGCGGTGTGGATGACGGTCATCAGGCTTTCCAAATGCCACCCCTTTCACCCGGGCGGGTACGACCCGGTCAAATAATCGCGGAGGATTCATGGAAACACGAAGATTCATTCTGGCCCTCTCATTGTCACTCCTGGTGTTTCTGGTGTATGTGCGGTTTTTTGCGCCGCAAGTGCCGCCGCCGCAGCAGCCGATGCAGGAACCGCCCCGCGAGACGGCGAAACCAGAGCGGCCCACGGCGCCGGTGTTTCCCGAGCCGTCTCCGAAAAAACTGCAGCCGCGAAAATCGGGGAAGGACATTACCATCGAAACGAATCTGGTCAAGGCGGTCATCAATACGGCCGGCGGGGTGATCACCGCGTGGGAACTGAAGCAATACCGTGAGGCCGACAAATCTCCCGCCGGACTGGATGCCCTCTACCAGAATATGAAAGGCAAAAATCAGGAGGAGAAGAACGATCTCGGTAATGTGCAGCTTCTGCCGGACCCTGCCGGGGCCTATACCGGGGACCGGGTCTATCCGCTGACGCTCACGCCGCTCTCGCGATCTCTTTCCCCCCTCTCGTACGCAGTGTACCGGGCAAGCCGTGAACGCATCGTTCTCGACGAAGCGCGGAAAAGCGAAACCCTCATTCTCAGGTACAACGGCCCATCGGGCATCACGGTAGAGAAGCGCTTCACCTTTTATCACGATGATTATAAGGTCGATGTTGAAATCAACACCCGGCGTCTCGACGGCTATACTCTGGCCCTGGGGACCGACTTTGGAATACCCGACAAGCTGAACACAAGCGCCCGGGGCGGACAAGCGGGTCTCGTGGCCATGATCAACGGTGGTACGGAGCGCGAGGACCTCGATGATATCGAGGGCGAGCTGCAGCACTCCGGGACCATTGACTGGTTCGGCCACGTCGACAAATATTTCACCGCGACCATGCTCTACGGCAAGCAGGGGATCATTACGAGCCGGGTAACTTCTGCGCCGAAGGAAATCGGCGATTTCATGAACACGGAGCTGCTGGTAAAGGAGGCCCCCGAGACGCGCACGTATACCCTCTACGCCGGGCCCAAGAACTATTCCATCATGGAATCCTACAGCCGTGGTCTGGAGCGCATGGTTGACTTCGGATGGTTCGGCGTGCTCGCCAAGCCCATGTTCTGGCTCATGAAGTTTTTTTACAGCTTTGCCAGGAACTACGGCATTGCGATCATCCTTCTGACCATTGTGGTGCGGGCCCTTCTGTTCTATCCGTCGCTGAAGAGCGCCAAGTCCATGGAGGAAATGAAGTCCATTCAGCCCGAAATGACCGCTCTGCGCGAGAAGTACAAGAAAGATCCGCAGCGCATGAACCAGGAGCTCATGAAGCTCTACAAAGAGCGGAGAGTCAATCCCCTGGGTGGCTGTCTGCCGATGCTGCTCCAGCTGCCCTTTTTCATCGCCCTCTATAACGTTCTGTCGGTATCCATCGAGCTGCGCCAGGCTGTATTCATTCCCTACTGGATCAACGACCTCTCGCTGTACGATCCGTTTTACATCCTGCCGATCGTCATGGGCCTGAGTATGATCCTGACCATGAAGATTACGGCAGCCACGGCAGACCCCAAGCAAGCCAAGATGATGATGTTCATGAACATCGCATTCATCTTCATGTTCGCACGACTTCCCGCCGGGCTGCTTCTCTATATTACGTTGAGCAATGTGCTGTCCATCGCCCAACAACTCTACGTAAAAAAATTCATCATCGCTCCGGCGAAGAAGTAAGGTGCCGCACCGCTCAGGGGAAAGAGGGTGCACCAGCACCGTTCTCAGGGCGGGAGCGTTCGTTCTTCTCGCCGCTATCTTCGTGTGCCCGACACCGGCGATCGCGGCAGACGTGATGTCCCTGGAGGCCGGCATCGGTGTCCATCATTCCGGCAACAGCGAGGCGGTTTTTTTGCGGTACCAGATAGACGCCCCTCTCCTGCTCGGCTTGGACGGATACTATGAAGCTTCCCTGGGCGCCTGGAACGGCTCCAACCGCGCCGGGTCGATCGGCATCTCACGAGGCGTACAGTGGTTCTGGGGCGAGATGGGGTATCTTGCCGGCAGCGCCGGCATGGCCTATCTTACCGAGACAACGGATAACCTGGGCACGCGGTTCCAGTTTCTCTTTCGCGCTGCCCTGGGCCGCCGGGGCGATCAATATGATTTTTCTCTTGGGTATGTCCACTACTCGAACGGGAAGTATTTTTTCGGGTGGGACGGGCCTAATTACGGAGAGAATTATATAACCCTTCAGCTCGGCCGCCTGTTTTGAGCGGTGCGGAGCAAACCTAGGGTGTTGCCTTTATTGCCACGAAAGAACCTTCACCATGGCCTTCCTTTACCGGTTCAGACGCGCTGATCTCCTGGAGTGGACGGAAGAGGGTCTGGCGGAAGGTGAAGCGACGAAATCCCGCCTCCTTGAGATGGATGATCAGCTCATCGACTGAAAAGAAGGTCGCTTCCTTATAGAACGTGCTCTTAGCCTTTCGTGCCTGGTAGAATTTTCCGAGCGGGCTCTCCCGATCAACGAAACCGATAATGAAGCAACCGTCCGGTTTCAGGACCCGCAGCACTTCCCCGAAGGCCAGGTCCATATCATCCAAGAAACAGATCGTGGTGACCATGAGCGCGAAATCAAACTCCTGCTCTCCGAAGGGCAGCGCCTCGGCAACGCCCTTGATGACCTTGATCCCCCGCTCACGGGCCTTCTCGCGCATGGCCCGTGACGGCTCTACACCATACCGGATACCCAGGGGCGCCGCGAAGCGGCCGCTGCCCACGCCGATCTCGAGACCATTGCCCGCTTCCGGCAACAATGCCCTGACGGCACGCAGTTCGGCCTCGTAGGCTTGGGGGTTCGCCGCGAACCAGGCTTCGTAGTCCTCTCGGTGTTTATCAAATGTCGTCACGCCGGGCAAGGTGTGTCGTCCTCCCTTATTTTATTGTCTGCTCTTCATTGCTTCCGAATAAATTTCAAATCCCAAACTTCAAATGACAAATAAGCTCCAAAAAAAGAAGCTTCAAACTGTTTGGAATTTGAATGTTGAACTTTGGAATTTATTTGAGATTTGGTGCTTGTGATTTGGAGCTTATCCTCTCCTACCATTCCCTTTTCAGGAAAACCTCAACGACCTTCGGATCGAGTTGGGTGCCGGCGAGGGATCGGATATGGTCGAGCGCATCCGCTTTAGCCATTGCCTGTCGGTAGGGCCGGTCTTCGGCATACACCGCGTCCCAGACGTCGGCAACGGCAAAGATGCGTGCCGCCAAGGGAATCTGATCACCCTTCAGGCCGCGCGGGTAGCCGCTGCCGTCCCACCATTCATGATGGCAGTAGGGAATATCCAGGGCCGGACGGAGAAAGGCAATGGGCAGGAGCATCTCGAAGGCGTCGACGGGATGGCGCCGCATGATCTCCCATTCTTTCTCCGTAAGGCTGTCCGGCTTCAACAGGATACTGTCGGGGATGCCTATTTTACCGATATCGTGCAGGAGCGAACCTCGGCGAACATGGACGAGCTCCTTCTCGCTCATGCCAATTTCCCGCGCAAGGCTGAGGGTCATGTCCGTCACCCGTTCCGTATGGCGCTCCGTTGCCTTGCTCCGCAGGTCGAGGGCACGCGCCCATCCTTCGAGCGTTGCGTCATAGGCAAGGGCAAGCTCGATGTTCGAACGCTGCAGCTCGTTAAAAAGGGTTGCGTTGTCTATGGCAATGGCGGCCTGCGCCGCCAGGGCATCGAGAAATTCCTGCTGCTCCCGGTCGAGGGAGAGCGGCGAGCGATGAAATGCCTCAAGGATACCCTTGACCTGCCCCTTCGCCACGAGAGGGATGACATGGTGCGCAACAAATCCCTCGTCCTTCAGGAGTGAGGCGCGGCCAAAGCCGCTTTTGGGATCGCGCAGGTCGGGGGTGCTGATGTTCTTCTGCTCCAGGGCCGCGAGACCAGCGATGCCCTGGCCCATCGGGATGCGTGATTTCCGGATGGCCGTGGTGCGGAAGCCATGATCCGCTGCGTGCTCGAGTATCTCGGTGTACGAATTCAGGAGCAGCACATCCGCTGCGTCCACATGAAGCTGGGCAATGACCAGGTCGAGAAATTCCGTGAGCGTAACGCGCAAGTCCAGGCTGGAGGTGATAATCATATCAATAGCGTGAAGGCCCGCGAGGCGCTGGAGACGGAACTGGGCCTGACCCTCCGCCTGTTTTCGCGCGGTAATATCCTCGCCTGAGCTGAGCGTTGCCGTGATCCTGCCGTCCTCATCGCGCAGGATCGTATTGTGCCAGGCGATCATTCTCTCTTCGCCCGACCGGGACAGCACGGGATTCTCAAAGTACTCGACCGGCTCGATTTCGCCAAGAGTCAATTTCTGAAAGACGGACTTTACACTTTCCCGGATGGGCACGGGGATATAGGTGTCGAACCAGTTCGTGCCGATGATTTCGTCCTCACCAAATCCCAAAATCTCTGCTCCTTTACGGTTGATCAGAGTGACCCGCTGATCTGCTCCGATCACCACGATGATGACGCCTGCCATGTCGAGGTAGAGCTGGGCCCTGTTTCGCTCCTTCTCCAGCTCCTCGGCAGCCCGTTTGCGAGCCGTGATATCACGGAAAATACCCTGAATAACCCTCTTGCCGGCAAGGTCAATGACGCTGATGCTTATCTCGACCCAGATCGGGCGCCCGTCGCTGTGGGAAATGCAGAGACCGCCGACGATGGATCTCTCCTGCTCGAGGGCCTCCTGAAAGGCCTGCCGGCACTGCTCGCGTTCCTCGGGCGGGTGAAGCTCTCTCTGATGCATACCGATAATCCGGTCTGCCGGAAGGCCGAGGAGTTCCTCCGCCCTTCTGTTGGCTTCGAGAATGAGCCGCGTTTCGGCATCAAAGAGAAAAATAGCATCGTTCGCCGACTCGATCAGCGTTCGGTACTTTTCCTCCGAGGCCTCGAGCTCGGCAGCTGTCCGCCCCCGGGCCTTGATCTGGCGCTGTATCAGGACGTACAGGGCGAAGGCACTGGCGATGATAAATCCCCAGCCCCGGTACGTCTGAAGAATGGACTGAACGTGCGGGTCCTTGATAACGGCCTCAATAAATTTGACCGAGGCGGCGATCCAGAGGACGCCGAAGAGGACATACAGCAGGACAATAAACGAAGATGACTGGAGCCATTGTTTTTTCATATCCGGTATTCAGTGGCAGTCCCGCTAAAGCGGGAGACCTCAGGCGGAACGCTACCTCTATTGTACCACTCGCGCAAAGAAAAAAGCAGCCCTATCGTATGCAGAAGGGTAATACGGAAACTAGGGATGCGCGACCGTCTTGATCGCGAACTTCGGCGGATTCAGGATGGTTTTTTTCACAGCACACTGGTCAGCTACCCGAATCAGCGCTTTCTCGTATTTCTCGGGAAAATCCGGTGGTACATTGATGTCGATGACGATTGTGTCCAGCTCGGTTTTACCTTCCGCCGTCGTGGTGTACACCAGCCGCTGGGTAAGGGAAATGTTCTCCGTCGGAATCTTTCGCTCCTGGCAAAAACTGAGCACGTAGATGCCCGCGCAGGTGCCGATCGAAACGAGAAAGAGCGCATAGGGGGGTGGTGCGCTCCCGTCGCCTCCTTGCAGCTTTGCCTGGTCCGTCGGGATTATCATGCCGTTCATGTCGGCATTCACCTTCTTGCCGCCGGGAAAGGTTATATTTATTTCCATGCAAAAACTCCTTCCTCTTGCTAGAACTTCAAAAATCGTTTCTCGCGAAGCACGCAACGGGTGCAAAGAAAAAATGAATTTGGCGAGGCTGCGCCTCAGACCAACGAGGCATGAATCACTCAAAAAGCTAAGGCGTCTCTCGCAAAGCCGCCAAGACGCAAAGAAAATCTTCACATCCTGTCTTAAACCCGAATGATTTGCCGTTCTTTGCGAGCTTAGCGCTTTTGCGCAAAAAATGCTCTTGTGGTTCAAGCGTTTCAGACAAAATAAAGAGAGATCAAAATCGTCTCTCGCAAAGCCGCAGAGTACAGAAAATAGTAGACAGCAGGCAGTAGACTGTAGACAGGAGTCGGGAGAAAGATGTCAGAACATAGACTGCAGCTTCACATCGGCTTTCATCCTGTAAATCCTGTCTAAATTCTTTGGCCGTTCTTGGCGTTCCAAGTGGCCGCTTCTGATTTTAGGCTATTTGCGAGAAAATTGCCTTCGTGGTCCAGCCGTTGTGATGACTCAGACCGTGAAGAGGCCCGATACCCCGTACCGGCTCGCCACGTGGACGGGAAGGCCCTTCCTGCCGGCTTCGCGGTGTGTCCTGAGGGCCAGGTCCGGGCTGTTGTTCTGCTCCGAGAGATGGGCCAGGCATGCCCATTTCATTCGCGGGCTCGCCGCGATCCTGAGCAGTTCGGCGGCCTCGATGTTCGAAATATGCCCTCCTGCGCTCCGGATGCGTTGCTTCAAAAAAGCCGGATAAGGGCCGTTCTCCAGCATGTCCGGGTCGTAATTGCTCTCGATGAAGGCCGCGTCGAGGCCGGCAACAACCTGCTCAAGGCCTTCAAAAACATGGCCGAGGTCGGTCATAATGCCGAGCCGCTTATTGTTTGCCGTGATCACGAAGACTGTTCCGTCTTCACTATCGTGGGGCGTCGGGATCGTCTTGACGGAAACGCCGGAGAACCGGAGCGTATCGCCGGCCCTGAAGTGGCGGACATCCTTGAGCTTCCCCAGGGAGAGGCGGGAGCAGGCGCGGTCGATGGTCTTCGGCGTGACGTAGAGGGGAATGCCGTATTTGCGCTGGTAGATACCGGCGCAGCGCACGTGGTCGCCGTGGTCGTGGGAGATGATAACCGCGTCGACAGACCGGATGTCCCGGCCGTGGGCAGCGAGCCGCTCCTTCGCGGCAACACCGCTGATACCGGCGTCGAAGAGCAGCCTCACGCCGCCTGTTTCCACATAGATACAATTCCCATTGCTGCCTGATTGGAGCGAAATCGCGATCATATTGTGACACGGTCCTTTGGGGGGGATGGATTTTCGTAAATCTTATAGCGCCACTTTAACAATCATGATGAGACTTGTCAAGGATGGAGTGCTCAAGAACGGGCCGCCGTGAAAAAAATATGCTATTATCGAGCAAGGAGCGACAAAAAGCCGCTTCAGGCAAAGGATCCGATCAATGAGCTTCATAAAAATACTGTCCATACTTCTGGTCATTGCCGGCGCCGCTTTCATTTTTGCATCACTGGCGCCGGCACGCAGGACGTCGAGCGTCGTCTCGGCGCAGATGCGTCAAAAATGGCTTGCCCTCATCTATCTCATGTACTTCTTCTTTGCCGGCTACCTCTTCTTCGACGCCGTGCTGCTCATGGACCTCACGTTCCCTGTCGAGCTGGTCACCGGCGGCGTCTTTTTTGGGGGGGCGATCTTCGTATACATCGTGATCAACCTCTCCCGAACCACTATTGGAAAAATACGGGAGACGGAACAGGATCTCAGGCTCCTGAACGAAACCCTGGAGCAGCGTGTTGTTGAGCGAACGGCGGAGTTGCGGAAGGAACGAGATAAGGCGCAGAAGTACCTCGATATTGCTGGAGTTATCCTTGTTGTCATTGATGCTGCTCAACGAGTTGTTCGGATAAATGCAAAAGGATGTGAGATTTTAGGCCACCGGGAAGAGGAGATAGTCGGTAAAAACTGGTTTGACCATTTTATTCCTGAGAATATACAGAATGAAGTAAAAAGCACTTTTGCCAGGCTGATGGCAGGGGAAGCGTTGCCGGTAGAGTATTTTGAAAACAGTGTTGTGACGAAGTACGGGGAGGAGCGGCTTATCGCATGGCACAATAGTGTGCTGAGAGATGGGGCTGACACGATCATCGGCACGCTCAGTTCCGGGGAGGACATTACCGAGCGCAAGCAGGCTGAAGACTCGCTGAAGGCAAGCGAAGAGCGGTATACGAAGCTGTTCCACCATTCGAACGACGGGATTGTTCTGCATGATTTAGACGGGAACATCCTCGATGTAAACTACAAGGCCACAGATATGCTCGGCTATACAAAGCCTGAAATGCTGAAAATTAATATCGCAGCCCTCCATCCGGAGGAGGCGATTCCCACATCACGCAATGCCTTTGAAGTATTGGCACAGAAAGGATTTGTCAAGTTTGAGGTAAATTTCAAGAACAAAAATGGGGCCGTGTTTCCCGCTGAAGTATCATCGAGCCTCTTTGACGTTGCGGGAAAGACGGTCATCCAGGGCATTGTCCGTGACATTACGGACCGGAAAAAGGCGGAAGAGCAGATTCAGACGCTGGCCTACTACGACGGCCTGACCAACCTGCCGAACAGGACCTTTTATAACGAACTGGTCGCCCGAGCCCTCGTGTATGCCAAACGCGGCAAAAAAACCATGGCAACACTCTTCATCGACCTTGACGAATTCAAGAGGATTAACGACACCCTCGGTCACAGCGCGGGAGACCGGCTTCTGCAGGAGATTGCCGCACGGTTGCTGCAATGTGTCCGGAAGAGCGACACCGTCGCCCGTTCAGAAGACGGTGTAATCATGAATACGGTATCCCGTCTCGGCGGGGATGAGTTCATCGTCCTCCTGCATGATATAGCCCAGCCCCAGGATGCGTCCCTCGTCGCGCGCCGCATGCTGACCGAGCTGTCGAGACCCATTGTGCTGAACGATCAGGAAGTTACCATTACCGCGAGCATCGGCATATCACTCTATCCCGGCGACGCAGAGGATACGGAAAACCTGCTCAGATATGCGGACATCGCGATGTATCACGCCAAAGACCAGGGGAAAAATAACTACCAGTTTTACTCACAATCTCTGCACAAGACATCTCTCGAACGGTTCACCCTCGAAAACGAGCTGCGCAAGGCTCTGGAGCGCGAGGAATTCCTGCTGCACTATCAGCCGAAACTGGAAGCCCGGACCAGAACCATAATCGGTATGGAGGCGCTTATCCGATGGCAACATCCGGAGAAAGGCCTGATCCCTCCAGCGGAGTTCATTCCCCTGGCAGAGGAAACGGGTCTCATCGCTCCGATCGGCGAGTGGTTGCTGCGTGCGGCCTGCGCACAGATAAAGGCGATTCATGGGGAGGGATTTCAATCCCTCACGATAGGAGTCAACCTCTCCAATCGGCAGTTTGCGCAGCAGGACCTTGTTGAGATGGTCGGCCGTGTGCTGAACGAGAGTGCTGTAGATCCGAAGGCACTCGAAGTAGAGATTACCGAAAGCACGATCATGCAAAATCCGGCGATTGCCATAATCACACTGGAACATTGGAAGGACATGGGGATACAGATTGCCATCGATGATTTCGGGAAAGGATATTCATCACTGGACTACCTGAAGCGGTTGCCGCTGAATTCCCTCAAAATCGACCGGGCTTTTATCATGAATATCACCACAAACCCGGATGATGCGGCCATCACGACGGCCATCGTCTCGCTGGCGCACAGTCTGAAATTAAAGGTCGTTGCCGAAGGCGTGGAGACGGAGGAACAACTGGCCTTTCTGCAGGAACTGGGGTGCGACGAGGTGCAGGGGTATCTCTTCAGCCGGCCTGTTCCGGCTGAGGAACTTGTTGAAGTGTTAAGGAGCGCGGAGAAGGGGTGATCGCGCGATCATGATCTGCGAAGGGGTAATACTTAACCAAAAGATGAATGCCCTTTTTCCTGACACGCCGCCGAAGCTTCGTCGCAGGCGAGAACGTGGAGCGTCCCGGGGATACACCGGGCGTCCTGCGGGAACAGCGATTATTCCGAGGGAATCGAGAGGAGGACTTTCAGTGGTGCGAAAGAGCGCTGTTTATGGACTTCTTGGATTGCTTGTTGCAGGGATGTGTGGTTGTGGTGACAGCGAAAACGCCAAGGAAGTAAGCCTCGAAAAGAAGGAAGCATTGACTCGGCAGGAAAAGCCCGCCGGCGGTAAGTCTTTTCGGATAGCAGTGGGAGGAATGATCACACCGAAAGAAGGGTTTGCCTATTATCGCCGGTTCCTGGATTATATCGGAGAAAAACTTGGTCAACATGTCGAATTCGTAGACCGGGAGGATTACGCCGAGATCAACGCCCTCATACGCACAAGGAGGGTCGACGCCGCCTTTGTGTGCGGCGGTCCCTATGTTGACGGCCAAGAGGCATTTGGCATGGAGCTTCTGGTGGCGCCTCAGGCGTACGGCGGGACGGTATACTATTCGTATATCATCGTATCGAAAGACAGCCAGATGCAGCATCTGGAGGACCTGCGGGGGAAAACCTTTGCCTTTACCGACCCGCTGTCGAATACGGGAAAACTGGTGCCTACGTATATGCTGGCCAAAATGAACGAGAGCCCTGATTCGTTCTTCAAGAAGTATATTTTTACAAAATCTCACGATAAGTCGATTCAGGCGGTTGCGCAGGGCATTGTGTCCGGTGCGGCGGTAGACAGCCTTATCTGGGAATACGCCCATCGTACAAACCAAAAATTTACCGCAAAAACCAGGATTATAAAAAAATCCCCCCCCTATGGAATCCCGCCGGTTGTCGTTCGGCCGAGCCTGGATCCGAAGATAAAAAGGAGGCTCAGGGAAATATACGTAAACGCCCATAACGATAAAACAGGCAGAGAAATTCTGAAAGGAATGATGATCGACAAATTTGTTCCGATAGACGATGGCGCCTATGATTCCATTCGGGAAATGAAAACATGGATGAAAAAGCGGAGCGTGGCCGGAAAAGCAAAATGAGAAGATTTGCGCAGGATATAAGTTTACGTGCCAAATTGCTGGTCGGCATCGTAGGAATCGTGCTCCTGCTGGGGCTGACGATCATCCTCTTTGTCAAGAATACGCTGTCGCAAAGGCTTCATGGTGAGCTTGAAAAGAGAGGTGTTTCCATAGCGCGAAACATGGCACTGGGAAGCACCAATTTCATTTTAACCGAGCGCACCGCAGATCTTCAGATGCTCATAAACGATTTTATGGAGTCAGAAGCAGATGTTGAATATGCTTTTGTCCAGAATGTACAGGGGGAGATTTTAGCACATACGTTTCAAGGGGGCTTTCCCGTTGGCCTTCAGGAGGCGAACACTCTCGGCCCGGGAAAAAGCCATGCCATGCAGCGCCTCCTCACCGAGAAAGGGACGGTTCTTGATATCGCCGCGCCGGTATTAAAGGGCGAGGCAGGGGTCGTGCGTCTGGGGGTTTCAGGATGGCCGATACAAAGAAGCATCAATAACATTGTTGGGTACGTTCTCGGCATCATCACGGTAATTTTGCTCTCCGGCGCCGGGATTTCCATTGTTTTTGCCAGAAGACTCACCGATCCGCTTTATGAACTTGTTGAAACAGCACGGGCCGTCGGCCGCGGCGACCTTGCTCAAAAGGTGAACATTAAAACCTCGGATGAAATAGGAACATTAGGAAGCGTCTTCAATCAAATGACAGAAAGTCTGTCACGCATGCTTGTGTCGAAGGAGGCCCTTGAGCTTGAGAGGGAAAAACTTCTCCTCCTCTATGAGAACAACCCTGATTCTGTTGTTGTTCTGGATACCGGCCGCCGGATCGTTTACTGTAACAAGAGAACAGAAGAGGTCGCTGGGGTGCCTCTCTCGAAGCTGAAAGGCGGCACGTGTTTTGAGAATGTCATCGGGCGAGACAAACAATGCGATGATTGCAAGCTGGACGAGGTAATATCGGAAAAGAGACCCGCAATGCGCGTCAAGCATGAGGTCACCGTTTCAGGAAAAGAGAATTGGCTCCATCAGCTCTGGTATCCCATCGTGGACAGTAAGGGAAATGTAGATTCCGTAGTGGAAATTGCCCGCGACATTACCGAGCAAAAACATGCCGAGGAACAACTTCAGTCAACAGAAAAGACCCTGCAGACGATCATTAACTCGATGCCCTATGGTGTTATTATCATCGGAAGGGACAAGAAAGTGCAGAGTGTCAACCGGGCGGCATTGGTGCTCATGGGGTATGAATCGGAAGAGCAAGTTGTCGGAATAACGTGCCACAATACGCTCTGCCCGGCCGAAGAAGGCAACTGCCCGATTATTGATTTGAAGGGGAGCATTGACCGGTCTGAAAGGATACTCATTACGAAAGACGGGAGACGCATTCCCATATTGAAATCGGTCGTCCCTGTTGAACTCGACGGAAAAGACGTTTTGCTCGAAGCTGTTATTGACATCAGCGAGCGAAAGCAGGCCGAAGAGCAGATACGCATCCTGGCATATTACGACAACCTGACCGGCTTGCCGAACCGAACTTTTTTTAAGGAAATTTTGAACCGGACGCTGGTGCGCGCCAGGCGTCGGCAGGAAATCAGTGCACTACTTATTATCGACATCGACAACTTCAAACGCATTAACGATACGCTCGGCCATACGGTCGGTGACCATCTGCTCAAGGCTACCGCGGAGAAGTTGTCGACGTGCATACGAAAAACCGACTCCGTCGCGCGCCTCGATGAAGACCAGACAACTGAAGTCGTATCGCGCCTCGGGGGGGACGAGTTCGTCGTGCTTTTGAGCGAACTGGTCAACGCTCAGGACGCGGTCATCGTAGCGCAGCGCATGCTGAACGACTTGTCCCGGCCCATTATGGTGGGCGAACGGGAGGTGTTTCTTTCCGCAAGTATCGGCATCTCGCTCTGCCCGTCTGATGGTGAGGACGTCGACACCCTTCTCAAGAACGCGGACGCCGCCATGTCGCACGCAAAGAGCCGGGGAAGCAATAGCTATCAGTTTTATGAAGAATCTATGAATGCCGCGGCGCTGAAACGGCTCACCCTTGAGAGCGAACTACGCAGAGCAATGGAACACGATGAATTCCTGGTGTACTATCAGCCGAAGCTTGATGTCCCCACGAGAAAAATCATCGGTATGGAAGCGCTTGTCCGCTGGCAACACCCTGATCGCGGACTGATCTCTCCCGCAGACTTCATTCCTCTGGCAGAGGAGACCGGCCTGATCGTGCCGATCGGCGAGTGGGTGCTGCGTACCGCCTGCACGCAAAATGAGGCGTGGCAGGACGCCGGGTTCGAACCGCTGAGCGTCTCGGTAAATCTGTCCAGCCGGCAGTTCGAGCAACAAAACCTGACGGGAGCCGTAGCGGCGGCCCTGCATGATACCGGCCTGGCTGCCCAATATCTGGAATTGGAAATTACGGAGAGCATGCTCATGCGAGACCCGGAGGAGACCATCATGATTCTCCAGGCGCTCGAAAACAAGGGAATACGAATATCCATCGATGATTTCGGCACCGGTTATTCATCGCTGAGCTATTTGAACCGATTTCCCCTGGACTACCTGAAAGTCGACCGGGCGTTTGTCATGAATATCACGACAAACCCTGACGACGCGGCCATTACGACGGCCATCGTCGCCATGGCGCACAGTCTGAAATTGAAAGTTATTGCCGAAGGGGTGGAGACGGAGGAACAACTGGCCTTTTTGCGTGAGCTGGGATGCGATGAGGTGCAGGGGTATCTCTTCAGCCGGCCGCTTCCGGCCGAAGAATTTGCTGAACTATTAGCGAGGCAAGGCCTCAGACCAATGAAATAAAATCATAATTTCAGACAGGATAACAGGATGAACTGGATAAGAAATTATTGGCCTTCATCGGACTTTATCCTGTAATCCTGTCAAAAAGGTCTTGCTTTTCGTGAGGGTGGCCGACGCAAAAACTTGACTCAAAATTAACCGTCTTGGCCTGTAAAGTATTCTTGTAGAACACAGAACACGCATGATTGTGTAATCACGGCCCAGCAGACGCTGACACTATTTCGCCTGCATCTTCGTGTAATTCAACATGCCCCCTGCCAGGAGGATCTTCCGCTGCCGCTCGCTGAGCGTAACGGTCAGCGGAATCTCCGTACCGGCAGTCTTGTTCGCAAGCACGAGCTCGCCCTGGCTCTCGAGGGCGTCTTGTAACCCTGCGATTTCGACTTCATCTCCCGCATTCACGGCATCATAGTCCGACTCCTTTGCGAAGGTCACGGGCAGGATCCCGAAGTTGATCAGATTCGCCGCGTGGATCCGCTCGAAGGACTTCGCCAGTACGGCCTTCACGCCGAGGTACATGGGGCAGATGGCCGCGTGTTCGCGGCTCGACCCCTGGCCGTAGCTCGCTCCCGCCACGATCAGATTGTGCACTCCTGCTTCCTTGTTGCGGAGGGCCTGCTTCGAAAACGCCGCGTCTACTCCCTCAAAAACAAATTCAGCATATTTTGGAATATTAGAGCGGTATTTCAGCCGCGGGCCCGCGGGCATGATGTGGTCCGTGGTTATTTTGTCTCCCACCTTGATGGCGACGAGTCCCGTTATGGTCAGGGGAAGCGGCTCGCCCAGTGGCGGGTCGCCGATGTTCGGGCCCCGGTAGACGGTTATGGTGTCGGGCTGCGTTGACGGAGGAAGGATCAGGGAGTCGTCTACCCAGAATTCCCTCGGCATGGTGATTGCGGGATAGGCGATGCCGAGGTCCCGGGGGTCAGTGAGTTCACCGGTCAGACCGGCGGCCACGGCGGTTTCCGGGCTCGCCAGATAGATCTGGGCGCTCCTGGTTCCTGATCTTCCCTCGAAATTTCTGTTGCTCGTCCGGACGGACACGGCTTTCGTCTTCGGGGCCTGTCCCGCCCCGATGCAGAACCCGCAGGTGGACTCGAGCATTCTGGCGCCTGATGCGATAATATCGGACAACGCACCATTTTTGGCGATCATTTCGAGGACCTGACGAGAGCCGGGGGCAACGCCGAAACTCACGTCGGGACTGATCGTCCGCCCTTTGAGCAGGGAGGCCACGATCATGAGGTCACGAAAGGACGAATTGGTGCAGGAGCCGACCATGACCTGGTCGACGGTTGTTCCGGCGACGTCCTTGACCGTTGCGATATTGTCGGGAGAATGGGGTTTCGCAACGCGCGGGACGAAGGAGCCGAGGTCAAGGTCAATGACCCGGTCATAGGCGGCATCACCATCGGGAGCAAGGGCAACCCAGTCCCCCGCCCGTTTCTGGGCCGTGAGAAAGGCCTTCGTGACTTCGTCGCTCGGAAAAATCGACGTGGTGACGCCCAACTCGGCGCCCATGTTCGTGATCGTCGCCCGCTCGGGCACGGAGAGGGTCTCGATGCCGTTGCCGCCGTACTCGATGACGGAGCCCACATTGCCCTTGGTGGTCAGCATCTCGAGGATCGCGAGAATGACGTCCTTTGCAGCAACCCAGGGCTGGAGCGTTCCGTTGAGGTTGATCCTGACGACGCGGGGGCAGGTGAGGTAGAATGGACCCCCGCCCATGGCTACGGCCACATCGAGGCCGCCGGCGCCGATAGCAAGCATGCCGATGCCGCCGCCCGTCGGGGTATGGGAATCAGAGCCGAGCAGCGTTTTGCCGGGTCTGCCGAAGCGCTCCAGGTTCACCTGGTGACAGATGCCGTTCCCGGCCTTTGAATAATAAATGCCGTGCTTGGCTGCTACGGTCTGGAGGTAGCGGTGGTCGTCGGCGTTCTCGAACCCGTCCTGGAGCGTGTTGTGGTCGACGTAGCTCACCGAAAGCTCGGTCTTCACTCGGGGAACACCCATGGCTTCGAATTGCAGATACGCCATGGTCCCCGTCGCATCCTGCGTCAGGGTCTGGTCGATCCGGATCGCGATTTCCTCGCCGGGCTTCAGGTTCCCCTCGACGAGATGGTTTTTCAGTATCTTGTAGACAAGGTTTGTGCCCATGGTAGATCGGTACTCCTTAAGAAACGTAGGGAATCTTGGTGTCTGAAGCTTGCTATTATAGTGCAAAGTTCTGCCTAAGGCAACAGGAATTCACTTCTGTTACGATTGAAATTCATGACAAAATTCCAGGAAAAAGGCCCGAAGTCCCGCTTGGGCGGGACGGCCGCGGGATCAAACAAGGAATTGCTTCCGGTCTGTTCACTTTTTTTGACAGAAAGGGCAAATAGTGTTAATTTGGGAGCAACGGGGCTCATATCTACAGAAAGGACCGCAATACGGCAGTCAGTGCGCATAAGGTGAACGACATGAGCGATATTTTTGATACGACGAGCATCAGCGGCATGAAACTCAGAAACCGGCTCGTACGCTCGGCGACATGGGAGGGGATGTGCGAGGCGGACGGAAGGCCGACGAAGAAACTGGCCAACCTGTACCGGACCCTGGCGCGGGGCCGCGTCGGGCTCATCATCAGCAGCTATACTTTTGTTCGGCCCGACGGGAAACAGATGCGCGGGCAGATGGGAATTCACACCGATGACTTCGCCCAGGAAATGAAGGCCCTTTCCGCGGCCGTCCATGAAGAAGGAGGCGTGATCGCCATGCAGCTCGTTCATGCCGGAGGCCTGGCTTCACCTCCTGCCGGAGAGAAATGTCTCGCTCCGTCAGCCGTCGAAAGCGTCCACTACTCCGCTGTTCCCCGGGAAATGAGTCAAGGGGATATCGATGCAATCGTCGACGCCTTCGGCGCGGGGGCGCAACGGGCCAAAGAATACGGCTTCGACGGGGTACAACTCCACGGCGCGCACGGATATCTGATCAACCAGTTCCTTTCTCCCCTGACCAACCGGCGCAGCGACGGCTACGGCGGGACCCTTGAGAACCGCTGTCGCTTTCTCCTCGAGGTCTACCGAAGGGTGCGGGATGCCGTAGGCACGGGGTTTCCCGTCATGATAAAGATGAACGGTTCCGACTTTCTGCCCGGCGGCGTGGTGAGCGACGATGCCGTGTATGCCGCCATGGCCCTCGACGGTGAAGGGATCGATGCTATTGAAGTGAGCGGCGGCACTGCGGCGTCAGGCGACCAGTCGCCGGTGCGGCAGAAGATCGACCGGCGAGAGCAGGAGGCCTATAATCTGCCCCTCGCTGTCAGAATCAAGAGCAGCGTCAGCTGTCCCGTAATGGTCGTCGGAGGACTGCGCAGCTTTGATCTAGCCCGGGAGATCATTCAGAAGCAGGAGGCCGACTATGTTTCCCTGGCTCGGCCCTTTATCCGGGAGCCCTGGCTGGCAAAGCGTTGGGAGGAAGGCGACACGGCGCGTGCCCGGTGCATTTCGTGCAGCGGCTGCTTCAAGCCGGGCTTGAAAGAGGGGGGGATTTACTGTGTCGTCGACAAGCTGGAAGGGGAGAGCAAGGGAGAAGCGCTTTGAACAAGTAGGCAGGAGACAGCAAACAGTAGTCAGGAGACAGGAGTCAGTACTCAGAATACAGATGACAGACAAAAAGCAGTAGACAGTAGTCAGTATGCAGCAAACAGGCATCCGGAATCCGGCATCAGGAAAAACTTCATCCTGCCAGTGGCCTTTAGGCTATTCATCCTGTCTAAATTCTTTGGCCTTTCGTTGCGTTCGTTGCGAGCTTTGCGAGAGACGCCGTTGATTTGGCTTTATTGGTCTGAGGTTGTGTCTCTTCCGAGGCCCTTGCCTCCTCCCGCATACTCAGAGGCAGTCTTCCGCTTTCGTGCTGTCCGTGCCTGCGATCCGTACGGTCAAAACCGGGCAGGGCGCCTTGCGCAGCACTTTTTCGGCAGTGCTCCCGAAGAGCATGTGGTCGATCCCGGTCCTGCCATGCGTGCCGATGACGATCATGTCCACGTTTCTGTCCTTTGCCGTTTTGACGATCTCCACAAAGGGGACGCCGCGCAACACCATCTTTTCAACGTCTTTTACCTGTGCCGATATCTCGGCTGCCCACGTTTCCAGTTCCTTCCAGGCGCCTTTCTCCATGTCCTCAACAAGGTTGGTAGCTGATATTGATGACGGGATATACCATTCCGCGATGGCTATGTCCTGCAAAACGTAGAGGAGGATGAGCCGTGCATGGTAATCCTGCGCCAGAGAAACGGCATAATGCATGGCAGCGCGAGCGCCGTGA
>Ga0209633_10002274_pt1 | contig 18751 bp, 17 predicted proteins | sample Cruoilmetagenom1_FD_187290 | JGI IMG/M metagenome (GOLD analysis project Ga0209633, IMG submission 187290) | Oil polluted marine microbial communities from Coal Oil Point, Santa Barbara, California, USA - Sample 1 (SPAdes) (version 2) | ecosystem: Environmental > Aquatic > Marine > Oil seeps ... | reverse complement strand
GAGCTTATTCATCTAATTGGGCTATGCATTTATCAATTTCACGTATTAACGTATTAATCTTAAGTTTAGTTGTATGTTTATCTTCTTTGCTGCCTACAATTGCATTTGCAATTTTTAATGACTCGTATTTGTTTTCAATAGCATGAATAGATTCTTGTTGCTCTCGCACTTCAAAAACCAGTTTTTCACTTTTTTCTAAAAGTTGTTGGTTTTCTATTTGTAATAATTCAAATTTAGAAAGTAACCTATCTAGCTTACTTTGCAGAGAATCAACTATTTCTAAAACATTACTCATCAAGTACAAAGATTCTAAACTATACGAACAAATTTAGTGTTCTTACCAGAAATATACAACAGTTTTTAGAATTAATATTTATTAGATCTTTTAAAACTTTGATATATAAAGGCTTAGTTTAATTAACTTATTTATTTAACTTAATATTAGATTTTCAATAAAAACATACTAAGTACAAATTGTGAACTGATCTTATAATCTATATTAAACTAAAGAAATTAAAGTGTTTTCTATCGACAATAAATTTGATTTAACAGAGCGTTCATTTTAGCGAAGGGGCTTTAAACCTATACTAAATCTAAGTTTTTGCCGTTATTATTACACAAAAATTGTAATAATGAGAAAAATTATTATAGTATCATCCTTTATTTTCTTTATAACAAATGTTGTAATAAGCCAAACTACAATACAAGGTATTGTTAAAGATGAAAATGGAGTACTTATTGAGAATGTAACTATCACATGTAAAGAAGTTGAAGTAACTTCTGATTATGCTGGTGCATATGCATTTGAAATTCCTTTAGAAAAAGCAGTTAAGATTACATTTAGTCATCCTTCATTTCAGACATATTCAAGGCGTATAAGAATAAGGAAAAATAGAATAACACTATTTTCTCCAAAACTAACAAGCAATTTAGCCAGCTTATTTTAGAACATAGTGTCTTTTCTCAACTCTTATTCTATTTTTAATAAATTGTATTTTATTTTTTAAATTCAATTTCTTATCATTATTTTAGCCTCTAAATTATGGGGAGATTATTTTTATTATTTTTTTTTAGTGTAAGCACTTTAGTTGCCCAAACAAAATATCCGGAAGAATACTTTGTTAAACCTTTAAAAATACCTTTAATATTATCGGGTACTTTTGGCGAATTACGAAGCAATCATTTTCATTCAGGATTAGATATAAAAACACAACAACGTGTAGGATTGAATGTTCATGCCTCTGCACAAGGATATGTCTCTCGTATAAAAATTGCCCATTGGGGTTATGGTAAAGCCTTATATATTACGCATCCTAACGGATACACTTCGGTATACGCCCATTTAAAAAAGTTTTCACCAAAAATTGAAGCCTACGTCAAAAAGCAACAATATTTAAAAGAAAGTTTTACCATTCATTTATTTCCTGAAAAAGAGGAGTTGCTTGTAGAAAAAGATGAAGTAGTTGCTTTTAGTGGAAATACCGGCGGATCTGGTGGGCCACATTTACACTTTGAAATACGTGATGGAAAAGCAAATCCTATAAATCCGATGTTCTTCGGCATAGAAATTCCAGACACAAAAATTCCAGAAATTAGAGCTGGAGTTGTGTATTCTTTTGGAGATTCATCTCAAGTAAATAAATCGAATAAAATAAAAGAGTTACATTTTAAAAAACAAACCAACGGTACGCTTGTGGCTGAACAAATTGAAGCATATGGCACCATCGGATTTGGAATTAATGTTGTTGATAAACAAAATGGAGCATTAAATAATAATGGTATTTTTAGCCTTGACATGTCGGTTAACGGAAAAACAGTATATCATCATACCATTGACACTTACTCCTTTAGCGAAACCAGATATTTAAATGTATTAATTGATTACGAAAGATATTATTTAAAAAGACAGCGCATCCAAAAATGCTTTGTAGAACCGGCTAATAAATTGAGTGTGTATAGCAATTTAATAAATAATGGCTTTTTAAATGTTAAAGACGGTTTATCTTATACTGTAAAAATAACAGCAAAAGATTTTAAAGGAAATACACGCTCTCTTATCATTCCCGTAAAGGGAAAAAAAGGTGATGTTTTGGTAAAAAAACAAATTACTAGAACTCCGTATTATTTTAAGGCAAATGTATTCAATAAAATTATGCAGGATAATGTTACAATCGCTTTTCCAAAACAAAGTTTTTATAATGATGTCTATTTTAATTTTGACTATAAAGATAGTATTGTGAGCCTACATGATCAAAGTATTCCGCTTCACAAGAATTTTACATTAACTTTCGACGCCTCTAAATATCCAGAAGAAGAGAGAAAACAACTTATTATTGCAAGGAAAAATAAAAAAGGTAAATTATACTATAGTAATACAAGAAGAAAGGAACATAAATTATACACTTTAAGTAAAACCTTAGGAGATTATACATTGGCCTTAGATACTATACAACCTAAAATTATTCCTGCTAATTTTAAGAACAATCAATGGCTTACAAAATATCGCTACTTAAAATTGAAAATTTCTGATAACCTATCTGGCATAAAACGCTACCGAGGTGAAATAGATGGTAAATGGATATTACTAGAATATGACGCAAAAAAGAATCTATTAACTTATGATTTTAATGATATCAAATTAGAAGGGAATAAACACACATTAAAAGTAACTGCTATTGATAATGTTAATAATACTAATGTGTATATTGCAACGTTTTACAGAAAAAAGTAAATCTAATTATTTGAAAACATTCATCCCATTTATTATTTTTTTATCTTTTTTCACCAATGCTCTTTTTGGACAAACTGCTACCATAAAAGGGATTGTAAAAGATGAAAATGGTAAGCCTCTTGAAAATGTTAGCATTACCCACAATAAAAAAGGTACTGCATCGAATAGTAATGGAGAATATACACTGGAAGTTCCTTCAGGAAAAGTTATATCAATTGTTTTTAGTCATTTATCATTTAAAACCTACACAAAACGAGTAAGAATTCCAAGAGGAAGAACACTTACATTTTCTCCTAAACTCATTGGCAACGTAGAAAAAATTGAGGAAGTCGTTGTTAAAAACAATAAAGATAAAGCACAAGGAATTGATAAAATAGATACTAAAACAGTTAAAACCCTACCAAGTGCAAATGCAGGAATTGAAGGTACATTAAAAAATATTGGACTAGGTGTTAGTGGTAATAATGAACTGAGTACTCAATACAATGTTAGAGGTGGTAATTATGATGAAAATTTAGTCTATGTAAATGGTATTGAGGTATATAGACCCTTTTTGGTTCGGTCTGGCCAGCAGGAAGGATTGAGTTTTGTAAATGCCAATCTTACAAGAAATGTGAAATTTTCTGCAGGTGGATTTCAAGCAAAGTATGGAGATAAGTTATCTTCAGTGTTAGATATTACATATAGAAGACCTCAACAATTCGGACTAAGAGTTGAAGCAAGCTTATTAGGTGGAAGTCTGACATATGAAAATTTATCATTAGAAGATAAACTTTCTACAATTATAGGTGTTCGCTATAGAGATAATAGTTTATTTGTAAACAGTAAAGACATCGAAACCAATTTTAAACCGAATTTTACTGATGTTCAAACATATCTTTCTTATCAAATCAATGACAAATTCAATCTTGATTTTCTGGGGAATTTTTCATTGAATAATTATGATTATACTCCAGTAAGTAGAAGAACTAATTTTGGAACAGTGGCTAATCCTTTGGCCTTAATTGTAAATTATCAAGGTAAAGAGAATGATCAATACCTCACTATGTTTGGAGCCATAAAAGGAAACTATCAAGTTAATGACAATTTAAATTTAAGCTTAACTGCTACGACTTACAATACACAGGAAGAAGAACATTTTGATATTTTTGCTTTTTATGGAATTGGAGAGGTGGATGCCGATTTTGGTAGTGATAATTTTGGTGATGTAAATTTTACGCAAGCAATTGGCTCACAATTAGACCATGCCAGAAATGATCTTGACGCTTTGATATCAAATGTTGAGGCAAAAGCCACGCTAAAAAAAGGAGATCATGTTTTTGAGTTTGGAGCAAAATATCAGATAGAGGATATTAAAGATAGAATTATAGAATGGGAAGTGATTGATTCAGCCGGATTTTCACTTAGGCCTTCTCACCTACTACCTAGAAATGATGAACCTTACGAACCATTTACCGGTCCTATTGTTCCTTTTGTTAGTACAAGAGCAACAAATTCTGTAGAGATCAATAGGATATCGGGTTTTGTTCAATGGAGCAAATCATCGTTTATAAATGAGCACCAGTTATGGTTTAATGTTGGACTGAGAGCACAACAATGGAACGTAAAAGGAGCTGGAATAGTTTCTAATGATCATATAGTTATAAGTCCACGTGTTCAATTTGCAATTAAACCAAACTGGGAGAAAGATATGATCTTTAGGGTTTCAGGAGGTTATTATTATCAACCACCTTTTTATAGAGAATTGCGTGATTCTTTAGGCATTGTACATCCTGAAGTGAAAGCACAACGTTCTATTCATTTTGTATTAGGTAATGAATACAGTCTTAAAATGTGGGGTAGGCCTTTTAAATTTGTTACAGAGGCTTATTTTAAATCTTTAACCGATGTGAATCCGTTTACAGTTGATAATGTACAGATTCGTTATAGTGCAAAAAATAATGCAAAAGCTTTTGCTACCGGATTTGATGCTCGTTTAAACGGTGAGTTTGTTCCTGGTACAGAATCATATTTTAGTTTTGGATATTTGCTAACAAAAGAAAATGTTGATGACAGAGGCTATATTTCTCGACCTACAGATCAACGTTTAAAATTTACCATTTTGTTTCAAGATTATGTACCTAATTATCCTAAGTTTAAAATGTACTTGAATTTGGTATATAATACAGGTGTACCCGGAGGCTCTCCTTCTTTTGCAGATCCATATACCTTCCAAAATAGATTAAAAGATTATTTTAGATCAGATATTGGTATATCTTATGTTTTCAAGGACAATGAAAATAAGTCGAACAGTAAGTGGTTAGAGAAATTTAAGGAATTTTCAATGGGTATAGAACTCTTCAATATGTTTGACGTACAAAATTCTATAACCAATACTTGGGTAAGAGATATTTCGTCCCAACGGTCGGTCGGTATTCCTAACTTTTTATCCGGTAGAGTTTTAAATTTAAAAGTAAGTGCTCAATTTTAAAGATACTCAGTTAAAATTTGTTTAAAAAAAATTTTCGAATTTTATGTAGCATTTAAACTCGATAAACTTTCAATATTAAACCTTTTACAACGTTACTAGTCTAAAGGAAAACCCAAGTCTATTGATAGCCGAAACTACCTTAATAGAACAACTTAAAAATCCGCTTACGCAAGAACAGGCGTTTAGATCATTAATGTCTCAATATAAAGAGCGTCTGTATTGGCATATTCGTAAAATTGTAATATCTCATGATGATGCTGATGATGTGTTGCAAAATACTTTTATCAAAGTTTACCGAAATATTAATAACTTTAAGGCAGAAAGTAAGTTGTATTCTTGGATGTATAGAATAGCTACCAATGAATCAATTACCTTCATTAATAAAAGAGCTAAACACAACAATATTGATGTTAATGAAATGCAGTCTAAATTAGTTGAAAATCTGGAAGCAGATGTGCATTTTGATGGTGACCAAATGCAATTACAGTTACAAAAAGCAATTGCCATATTACCTCAAAAACAACAGCTGGTTTTTAATATGAAATATTTTGATGATATGAAGTATAAAGACATCTCTGAAGTATTAGAAACATCTGTAGGAGCACTAAAAGCCTCTTATCATCACGCGGTTAAAAAAATTGAAAATTATTTAAAAGAATAGCATTAAACCTTTTACTTATATTATAGTCAAATAGGCATAATGAAACGAAAAAAATTACAACATATAAAACCAACTGAAAATAGCTTTAAAATTCCGAAAGGATATTTTGAAACTATTGAGGATACTGTAATAGCGAAGATTGTTGTAGAGAATTTTCCTAAAAAAGAAGGTTTTGCCAGTCCTAAAGGATATTTTGATAGTCTGGAAGATGGTGTTCTAAAAAAGGTGAGTTCAGAAAAGGCAAATCAGTCTGCCGCATCCCTTACTAAGAAAACAGGTTTTTCAATGCCTGATAATTATTTAGATACTGTTGAAGATAAGATTGCATCTAAGGTATATGAAGAAAGCAAAGAAGTAAAAGTTATTGATTTAAAATCAATTATTTTAAAAAGAATTGTGCCTTTTGTTGCAGCTGCCTCAGTTTTACTGTTAATTGTATTTAATTACAATTCTAAAACGCCAAGTTTCGAAACTATAGCCTCAACAGATATTGAACAATGGATTGAAAATGATTTAATTACTTTAGATACTTATGAAATTGCAGAAGTGTATAATGATACTGAATTAGAAAGCCCATCATTATTTACAGAAACTGAAGATGAAGTTTTAGATTATTTAGATGGCACGGATATTGAAAGTTTACTTATAGAAAATTAATAAGAAATGAAAAAATTATTATTGAGCTTAACTATATTGTTATTTACAACTATTACAGTAGTTGCTCAAGGCAATAATAGAGATAGAATAAGAGCTTTAAAGACTGCTCATATTACCAATGCTTTAAGCCTCACATCAAGTGAAGCTGAAAAGTTCTGGCCGGTGTATAATGCATATGATCTGAAAATTCATCAATTAAAAGTTGTGAAAAGGCAGCAATTGAATAAAAATTTACGTTTGGCAGGTGGTATTGATAATATTTCTGAAGCTGAAGCGGATGTGTTCTTGCAAGAATTTATAGATATAGAATATAATATTGCCAACGAAAATAAAAAACTGCATAAAAACTTAACTGGCATCATCTCTTCTAAAAAAATGATAAAACTAAAAAGAGCCGAACAAAGTTTTAATAAAGAACTATTAAAGATATTACGTGACAGAAAATTTAAAAGAAATTAATAGTTGTATAAGAATTTAGCTTTTCAAACGTTATTTAATTAAATTTACAAAAAATTTAAATATGAAGAATTTGATCTTATCTGTTTTAGCAATTTTTGCTTTTACTTTATTTAATACAACTAATGCACAAGAGACTATTAAAAGTCAAGAGGATTTATTAGCTAAGAGAAGTGCGAAGGCAAAGGTTGGAGAAGATAAATTAACGGCTAAGGAAGACAAGTCTATTAAGGTAATTACTAATAAAAACACCATAAACAGTTCTGATAAAAAAGCCAAACTAATTAGTTTTAATGGTATAAACTATTATATAATTGATGGTATCTGGCATACTAAATTTAAGAACAAGTATGTTTTAAAACAAGCTCCAAAAGGCGCTCGTATCTCTTTTTTACCAAAAAATGGTAAAATGGTAACTATGGGAGGCATAAATTACTATAAATCCAAGGGTGTATTTTACAAAAAAATTAAAGGCGGCTTTTACGAGGTTGCCAGACCATAAAAAAAAGAGGAAGTTTTTAACTTCCTCTTTTTTTTTATTAAATAATTATCCTTGCTAAGAATACATCTTCTCGCGCAATTCTTTTATCTTTTTATCTGCATGATATTCTTCAAAAGTCATATATCTGTCAATAACACCTTTAGGCGTCAATTCAATTACCCGATTAGCAACCGATTGGGCAAATTCATGATCATGTGTAGAAAATAAAATTGTGCCTTTAAAGTTTTTTAGCGAATTATTAAACGCTTGAATAGATTCAAGATCTAAATGGTTGGTCGGTTCATCTATCATTAAAACATTGGCCCTCAACATCATCATACGAGATAACATACAACGCACTTTTTCACCTCCTGACAATACATTACATTTTTTTAAGGCTTCTTCACCACTAAAGATCATTTTCCCTAAAAACCCTCTTATAAAAACTTCTTCACGTTCTTCTTCAGTAGTTGCATATTGACGTAACCAATCAACTAATGATAGACTGTTATTAAAAAATTCTGAATTTTCAACCGGCAAATAGGCTTGTGTAGTTGTAACTCCCCAAGCAAATTTTCCTGAATCTGGTTTGGCAATGCCATTCAAAATTTCATAAAATGCGGTCACCGCTCTTGAATCTTTTGACAACAGTACCACTTTATCTCCTTTTGCCAGATTGATGTGAATATCATTAAATAATACTTCACCATCTGTTGTTTTACTCAGACCTTCAATATTCAAAATTTGATCTCCTGCCTCACGTTCTTGTTCGAATATTATGGCAGGATAGCGTCTACTGGAAGGTTTGATATCCTCAATATTTAATTTTTCGATCATTTTTTTTCTACTTGTCGCTTGTTTTGATTTAGCAACATTGGCAGAAAATCTTCTGATAAATTCTTCTAATTCCTTTTTCTTTTCTTCAGATTTTTTGTTTTGCTGTGCACGTTGTCTGGCCGCTAATTGACTAGACTCATACCAGAAAGTATAATTTCCTGAATAGTTATTGATTTTCGAAAAATCAATATCAGAAATATGTGTACATACAGCATCTAAAAAGTGCCTGTCATGTGAAACTACTATCACGGTATTTTCGTAATTAGCCAAAAAATGTTCTAACCATGCAATCGTTTCATAATCCAGATCATTGGTAGGCTCATCCATAATTAAAACATCAGGATTACCAAATAAGGCTTGTGCTAATAGTACTCTAACTTTTACTTTACCATCAATATCTTTCATTAATGTATAATGCAAATCTTCCTTGATGCCTAAATTTGATAATAAGGCTGCAGCATTACTATCAGCATTCCAACCATTCATTTCTTCAAATTTGACTTGCAACTCTCCTATTCTCTCGGCATTCTCATCAGAATAATCTGCATAAAGCTTATCAATTTCGGTTTTAATGTCATAAAGATCTTTATTTCCTTTCAATACGGTTTCTAATACCGGAAATTCATCAAAAGCAAAATGGTCTTGTGTAAGTACAGACATACGTTTCCCTTTCTCTAAAGAAACATTACCCGAAGTTGGATCAAAATCTCCTGATAAAATTTTCAAGAATGTTGATTTTCCTGCACCATTGGCACCTATTATACCATAGCAATTACCTTGTGTAAATACCGTATTTACTTCATCGAACAAAATACGTTTACCGAATTGCACAGATAGATTTGAAACTGATAACATTTTAAATATTTTAAATTTTTGGCAAAAGTAATGAAATGCTTATTAATTTCTAATACGTTTCTTAGTATAATTTAACATCGTATTAACTAAATTATTTATACGAATAACTAGTTTTGTAAATAACCCTATAACAGTAAAAAAATTGTTGACATTATTTCATTATAAAAATACTGTAAAGTATTTACTTTTAACACTTTACCTAATTCTACTCAGTTCATGTAACAGTAAGGATGAAAGTGTAATTACCTATTTTGGCGGACAAATAATAAATCCGAAATCTGATAAAGTCTTTCTTTACAAAGGCGAACAACTCTTAGATTCTGCACAATTAGATGCGAAACATAAATTTTTAATTGATATTGATTCGTTGGCACTTGGCCTGTATAGATTTACACATGGTCCTGAATTACAATATATTTATTTAGAACCTAAAGATAGCCTTCTGATAAGAATTAATACCTGGGATTTTGACGAATCTTTGGTTTTTAGTGGTAAAGGTGCCGAAAGAAATAATTTTTTGATCAACCTTTTTCTTGAAAATGAAGAAGAAGACAAGCTCTTTCTAGATTATTACCAACTTAGAGACAGCCTTTTTTCATTAAAAATAGATTCAATCTTAAAACAAAAAAACATACTTTATAACCAATTTAAAGAAGAAGTTTCTGATAATTCGCCACTTTTTGAGAAGTTAGTGAATGTGGCAATAAGTTATCCCTTATATCGAAAAAAAGAAGCCTATCCTTATAGACATAAAAAAGCTTTAAAAGGAAAAGAATATCCTCATATGGATCCCAGATTCTATAAATTTAGAAAAGAAATCAATATCAATAATGAAGAATTGATGAATTTCTATCCTTATTATGATTATGTTAGGACTTATTTATTTCATCTTGCATTTGAACAACAAGTAATTGATACTTTTAAAACTTCAATGCAAATTAATTTTATGTTGAGTGCCTTAGAAAATATTCAACATGATAATACTAAAAATAAATTTTTACGAGAAGGTATGTGGTCTATATTATTAGATGAAAAATCTTCAAATGATGAAAAAGAAAAAGCACAACGTTTATTTTTTGATCATTGCAGTGATAAAAAAAGTGTCACTGAAATAGCTACTTTAATAAAGGCGGCTCAAAAGTTACCAAAAGGTAATAAGTTACCAGAAGTAACACTATACAATATTAATAATACAGAGTCAAATTTAAGCAGTATCATTAAAAGTAAAAACTGCGTAATTTACACATGGCCAACAGAATTACGTCAAATAGAAAATTTGGCAAAACGCGTAAATTATTTAGAAAAGAATTATCCATCATTTTTGTTTATAGGTGTGAATTCAAATAATTCTGAGTATAAATGGAAAAGTCATATCAAATCAAAAAAATTAAATGCTAATCACCAATATCGATCGGATAAAAATATTGATTGGTTAGAGGTGAACTTTTCAAGAGCTGTATTGGTCGATAAAAATGGTGTGGTACAAAACAATATGACCCATTTATCGAGTCCTTATTTTGAAAAACAACTAAAAAAATTTAGTAAGCACTAAACAATACCCACAAAATTGAGCTAAAAACTGGCTCTCAAAATATTTTCTAAGTATATAACTCTATTCCATAAAATAAGCGTACTTTTGCAAACTCATAAAACTAAAGGCTTATTTATCTGCTGTCGTGCATTTTATTTTGGAGCCAAGGTTTGATAAATTTAAAATATGCCTTTATTTAAAGAGCTTGGCTTAAGTCAGGCTATTACCGATGCGTTAACCGATATAGGTTACGAACAACCAACTGCAATACAGAAAAAAGCAATTCCGCAAATACTTTCGTCTGAAGATGATCTAAAAGCCTTTGCACAAACCGGAACCGGGAAAACTGCTGCTTTTAGCTTACCTATCTTAGAACAAATTGATAGTGAAAGTAAAAACACGCAAGCAATTATTCTTTCTCCTACAAGAGAATTGGCAATCCAAATTGGTAAAAACATTCAAGAATTTTCTAAAAATCAGAAAAACATCAATGTAGTTACTGTGTATGGTGGTGCTAGCATTGAAGATCAAATAAGAGGTCTGAAAAAAGGAGCTCAAATTGTTGTGGGTACACCCGGACGAACTGTTGATCTAATTAAACGGAAGATCCTTAAATTAAACGCGATTAAATGGGTTGTGTTAGATGAAGCTGATGAAATGCTAAATATGGGTTTTAAAGAAGATCTAGATCAAGTATTAAAAGTAACACCTCAAGAAAAACAAACCCTATTGTTTTCGGCTACTTTTCCTAGAGAAGTAGATGCTATTGCTAAAAAATACATGCACAATCCTGTTGAGATTGACGCAGGAAAACGGAATGCTGGTGCTGATAAAGTTTCACATGAATATTATTTAGTATCAGAAAAAAATCGTTATCCGTCTTTAAAAAGATTGGCAGATATCAATCCTAGTATCTATGGTATAGTTTTTTGTAGAACACGTAGAGAAACCAAAGATATCGCTGCTAAACTAATTGATGATGGGTATAATGCAGATGCGTTGCACGGTGATCTATCACAAGCGCAACGTGACATTGTAATGGAAAAATTCAGATCAAAACATTTACAGTTGCTAATTGCTACAGATGTTGCTGCAAGAGGTTTAGATGTAACTGATCTAACACATGTAATTAATTATAAGTTACCAGATCAAACCGAAAATTATACCCATAGAAGTGGTAGAACCGGTAGGGCTGGAAAAGAAGGAATTTCAATCGCAATTATTACCAATAGGGAAAAAAATAAATTAAAGCCAATTGAAAATAAAATTGGTAAAAAGTTTATTCAGAAACAAGTACCAAATGGCAAGGAAATTTGTGAAAAACAGCTATTTAAGCTTATTGAAAAAGTAAAAGACGTTCAAGTAAATGATGAACAAATAAGTCCGTATTTAGAAAGCATTTATGCACAATTAAAAGATATTGATCACGATGAGTTGATCAGGCGTTTTGTATCAATTGAATTCAATCAATTTTTATCTTATTATGAGGATGCAGACGATCTAAATGGCGATGATTCTAAAGAGCGTAGAAGAAGTAGTGATGAAAATTTCACAAGATTCTATATCAATTTAGGAAAAATGGACAGAATAAATCCCGCAAAATTAATGGGATTGATCAATGAAAACATGGAAAGTAACGATGTAGAAATTGGTCAGATAGAGATTTTAAAAAGTTTTTCATTTTTCGAAATTGACAAAGCCTATGCTGATAAAGTAATAGGTGCGTTTAGAAATGCACAGTTCAATGGCAGATCTGTTATTGTTGAAGTAACTACCAAACCTAAGCAACGAAGCCGTAGTCGTTCTAAAAAACGTTTTGGTAGTGGTGAAAGACGTGGTGGAAGCGGATTTAGCGATCGTAAAAGATCTTCAGGAGGATATGGAGATAAGAAAAAAAGCAGAAAGTATAGTGATTCAAAGCCTACTAGTAGAAGAAGTAGAAGGTAGTTAACCTATTATTTTTATAACTATTTCATCGGCAATAGCCAAACACGAGGTTGCTGCCGGTGATGGTGCGTTCAATACATGAATGGTACCCATCTGCTCGATAATTTTAAAATCGTCAATCATATTACCTTCTATATCTATAGCTTGAGCTCTCACTCCTGCTCTGGCAGGAATTACATCATCAACAGTAATACTTGGCATCATTTTTTGCAATTCTTTTACAAATAATTGTTTAGAAAAAGCGCGTTTATACTCGTCAATACCTTTTCGCCAATGCTTCGTAAATAATTTCCAGGTACCTCTATAAAATAATGCTTGCCAAGTGTCCTTAAAATTAAAACTAGTTGTTTTATAACCTTCTCTTTTAAAAGAAAAGACAGCATTAGGCCCACATTCAATACTACCATCAATCATTCTCGTAAAATGTACACCCAAAAATGGAAAGTTAATATCTGGTACCGGGTACACCAAATTTTTAATTTTATGTTTTGCTTTAGCTGTTAATTCATAATAATCACCTCTAAAACCAACTATTTGCATATCTAATTTAAGATTGTCTTTCTTGGCATTTCTATCAGATTGCAATCCCGAGCAGAAAATAAGTTTTTGCGTCTTGAAACTTCCTTTAGAAGTTAAAACCGTTTTAAAGTATCCCTTAAGACGCATTATATGATTCACTTCACAGGAAGTGATCAATTTGCTTTTAGGATTTATCTTATGAATTAATTCAGCAAATTTTGTTGCAACCTGCGTATAATTAATGATTCCTGCGGCTGGTACCCAAATAGCTTTTACTCCCTCAATAAATGGTTCTTTCTGAATTATTTCTTCTGAATTCAAATAACAAATTCCCTCAGTTTTATTTTCTAATCCTTTTTGATAAATACTTTCTAAAACCGGAATTTCTTCAGTATTAGTGGCCACAATTATTTTACCACAAACATCATGGTCAATATTATTTTCTTTTGCAAATTCAACTAACTGGTTACGACCGTTCTTACAATTTTTTGCCTTATACGAACCGGGTTTATAATATATACCTGAATGTATAACCCCTGAATTTCTACCTGTTTGATGTAAACCAATTTCTTTTTCCTTCTCAAGAACAGCTATAGACTTATCAGGAAATTTTAATTGTAGTTTATACGCAGTTGCCATACCCACAATTCCTCCACCTACAATTATATAGTCATATTTGTTAGCTGACATATTTCGTTTTTCTCATAAAACTCATCACAACAAATCCTAAAAAGAAAAATATAGACAAAACTAAAACAGAACTCCGCATTGATCCTGTTAAAGATTGTACTAAACCAAAAGAGAAAGTACCCATTACAATAGCAATTTTTTCAGTTACATCAAAAAAGCTAAAATAGGTAGCATTATCATGTGTCTCTTCAGGAATTAGTTTAGAATAAGTTGATCGTGCCAAGGTTTGCGTTGCCCCTAACACCAATCCTAAAACGCCACCCAACCCATAAAAATACATATCAACATTCGGACTTTCACCAGGCAAAAGATACGCGCCAAAGCTTACCAATACCCAAATTGCAATGGTGATCTTTAAGGTTCGTATATTTCCTATTTTACCCGAAATTCGGGCAAATAAATAAGCCCCTAAAACGGCAACTAGTTGTATTAATAATATGGTAATTATTAAATTAACGGTCGGTAAACCTAATTCTTCATCACCAAACTTACCTGCTAATACAATAATGGTTTGTACACCGGCACTAAAGAGAAAAAATGATGCTAAGAATATTTTCAATACCGGCTGTCCTTTCACTTCATTCCAAACTAGTTTTAATTCTTTAAATCCTTTGAAAATAAAATCTTTTTCAGGCTTTCTTTTAAATGTATTATTGGGTAGATAGTAGAATGTATATTGAGCAAACCCTAACCACCAAAGTCCCACCAAAACAAAAGATGTTTGAAAAGCGATTACAGGTGGTGTTTCACCACTTTGTAAAGGATGGTCTATAAATCCGTACAGATGCGGATACATGATCATTGTTAAAATAATGACCAATAAAATAACAGAGCCCAGATAACCATGAATAAATCCTTTAGCACTTACTTTATCTTGTTGTTCAGGAAAAGCTACTTCGGTGAGATACGCATTATAAAACACTAAGCTACCCCAAAAACCGATACTTGCTAAGATAGAAAAAGTGATCCCTACCCATAGCCTATCAATGCCATCAAAAAAATATAAAGACATTACAGAAAAAGAGCCCAGCAGGCAAAAAAACTGCATAAAACGTTTCTTGTTACCCATATAATCTGCAATACTTGAAAGAATTGGCGATATAAAAGCAACTACTAAAAATGATACAGATAAAGTATAAGAATACAGAACGGTATTGTTCCATTGTGTACCTAAAAAAGTAACTTGAGCATCTTTACCTCCGGTTATAATTCCATAAAATAAAGGGAAAACTGCGGTGGTTATTACTAACGGATAAACTGAATTGGCCCAATCATAAAATGCCCAGGCTTTGATTAATTTCTTATTCCCTTTTTGTAACATATACTAAAAGTTTCAAAATAATTACAAAGCATTTATCTATGTAGAAAAATGTTGAATTATTTTTTGGGTTGGTTGATCATTAAAAAGCCGTTCTTTTTCAAGAACGGCTCACAATGTACTAAATTAATTTTGAAATTAATTTGCTAATGCTTTCGCATTAAATTTTTTCGCTAATACTTTCGCTTCCGGTAAATACGCTTTTAAATCATTAATTCTAGATACATTTGAAGGGTGTGTGCTTAAAATTTGTGGCGGAGCTTGTCCTGCCTCCGCCCTTTGACTCATTCTCACCCATACTTCAGCAGCTTCTTCCCCGTTATAACCGGCCATAAGCATAAATACCAAACCCAATCTATCAGCTTCACGTTCATGTGTTCTGCTAAAAGGTAACATAACACCTACTGTAGAACCAACACCATAAACAGTATTCCAAATTTGTTGTTGTTCAGGAGATTTATTGGCTGTTGCAACGGCTACCGCTACACCTCCTAATTGTTGCATCGTTCCAGTTGACATTCGTTCCTGGCCGTGTTTTGCAAAAGCATGTGCCACTTCATGCCCCATTACAGCAGCGATACCATCAGTGTTTTTACAAATAGGTAAAATACCCGTATAAAACACCACTTTACCGCCTGGCATACACCATGCGTTTACTGTTTTATCTTCAACTAAATTAAATTCCCATCTATAACTATCAGCTTCAGCTTTCATTCCATTTACTCTCATAAATCTATCCACCGCACTTGAAATCCTGGCACCAACTTCTTTCACTTCATTTGTTTTTGCGGCATTGGCCGACAATTTATTTTCACTCAAAAAACCTTGATATTGTGCAAAACTCATCGGTAAGATCTGGGCATCACTTACAAAATTCACTCGTTTTCTACCGGTAATTGGTACCGTACTACAGCTTACCATAAAAGCTACAACCAGTACTAAAGAAATAATCTTTCTCATTATATTATATTATTAAATGTTATAAAAGTAAATATACAAATTTTGTTTAAATTCGTCTCTATGAAAGATGAGTCAAAATCTGTACCAAAAAAAAATAATTTCGCAATTCCTTCTCATATTATCCGTACAGGAAAAATACTACAATTTTTTTCTACGGCGCTGGCAACAAAATTTGCAATAAAACTTTTTAGAACTCCCATCAATTATAAAATTCCGGAACGCGAAGAAATGATGCGTGAAAGTGCTAAAAAACAATTGATCAATGTGCCTGCAATTAAAAAAGATATCATGATCTATGAATATGGTTATTCTAAACAAAAAGTCTTGTTGGTACATGGTTGGGCAGGAAGAGGCACACAACTCTATCAAATTGCCGATAACGTACTAGAAAATAGAATGATGGCCATCAGTTTTGATGCTCCGGGCCACGGATTATCAAAAGGTTCTACTACCAATTTAACAGAGTATGTTGCCAGTATCAATTATATCAATGAAATATATGGTCCGTTTGAAGCAGTTATCGGTCATTCTTTTGGAGGTATTACGGCCATGGCTGCATTGGCAGAAAATCAGTTTGTAAACAAATTGGTAGTTATCGGAATTGACTATTCCATTAATGATGTGATAGATAATTTTGCAAAAAAACTACATTTAAAACAGGGCGTGGCCAATAGAATTAAGAAACATCTAACTAAGCTCTTCAAAAAGAGTGTTGAGTCGGTTTCCCCGGGAGAAACTTCAAAAAAAATAACTATTCCTACATTGGTGTTACACGATACGCAAGATATGGATGTTGATGTAAGTAATGCCTACAAAATACGTCAAAATCTTGTAAACGGTGAACTTTTAATTACGAATGGCCTTGGCCATAGAAGAATATTAAGAGATAAAAAAGTGATCCATAGAATTATAGATTTTATAAAGGAATAATTGAAGTAACAATGAAAAAAATAGTCTTTTTTTTGACAATAGCTTTACTGATAAGCTGCAATAGTATAGCACAAAAAAACAACCCTGAAGTATCGGGAGTAAAAAAACAACAAATGACCAAAAAAACTGATAAAATAGTAAAGACTGAAGCTGAATGGAGATCAACTTTGACGGATCAGGAGTATTATGTATTACGAGAAAAAGGGACCGACAGGCCCGGTGATTATGGGTATACCAAACACTTTGAAAAAGGGACCTATCACTGCAGAGCCTGTGATGCACAACTGTTTGAATCTGGCAGTAAATATGAAAGTCATTGTGGCTGGCCATCTTTTGACGATGCCATTCCAGGCACCATAGATTTTACCAAAGATAGCACCCTTGGAATGATACGAACTGAAATTACCTGTACCAAATGTGATGGCCATCTGGGTCATATTTTTGATGATGGACCCCAGGATACTACCGGTAAACGCTATTGTGTAAATACCAGCTCGATTAAATTTGTAAAGGCAGAATAATAGATAATGTTGTCCGTTAGAGTGAAGTTAAAAGCGGTAAAGGGTTTAACAGAGGTCTCGCATCTCGACTGCGCTCGATGTGACATGCTCGACCAGACAGTTAACTTTAAGTTGTTCAAAATAATAACCTTTTCAACCGCGCTCAACCAGACACTCAAAGTTAATTTTTAGACAGCGTATTTAATTTTAAAAATATATGGATTCCAATTATTTAAAAAGTGCTATCAAACAATTTAGCTATAACAAAAGTCTAGCTGATAGAACATTTGAACAATTAAACGATGATGAATTGCATTGGAAAGCAAATACCTATAGCAACAACATTGCTATAATTACCAAGCATATTGTTGGAAATATGTTATCACGTTGGACCAACTTTTTAACCGAAGATGGCGAAAAAGAATGGCGTCATAGAGATGCGGAATTTGAAGACACCTACAAAACTAAAGCCGAAATGATCGCCGCCTGGGAAAAAGGCTGGAAATGTCTATTTGATGCCATTACACCACTTAAAAAAGAAGACTTGGAGCGTATCATTTATATTAGAAATGAAGGTCATACTGTAGTTGAAGCCATCAATAGGCAATTTACTTTTTCCGCGCAATAACCTCCCGCATTTGCGGACAAAAAATGGTAGCACCAGCTTCCTTTTCTAACGAATCAAAATCGTTTAAAGCAGCCGAAACCTCGGCACTAGTTAAATACCCTGCTTCTACTAGTTTTGGTAAATAAATATTGAAGAAACTTTTCGGCCAATGCCAGGTAATATCTTTGGGTGTTGTCATTTTAGTCATGGGTCTTGTACCAATCACTTCAAAGCCTGTATCTTCAAAAAGCCCTGGTAATTTTCTACCAATATTTATGTTTCCGGGTTGATCTTTTAAACTTTGCAATGCGGCGGTAATACCATTAGTTAATGCGGCTAAGCTCGGTTCGGTCTGAAATGTTGACCAGTCAAAATACTCATGTGCCACCACTACTCCACCACTTTTTAAAGCGCCATGTAATTTTTTAAGAATAGCTTCGGGATTGGGTACCCATGCGAATGCCCAACGGGCATAAACCCCGTCTAACGAATCATTAGCTAAGATCATGGAGTCAAAATCGGCACATTGGGTACTAATATTTAAATTGTATTGCGTGCTAACACTGTCAAGAAATTCAATAAAAGAAGGCGATTTATCAAT
>Ga0209633_10002273_pt1 | contig 18751 bp, 15 predicted proteins | sample Cruoilmetagenom1_FD_187290 | JGI IMG/M metagenome (GOLD analysis project Ga0209633, IMG submission 187290) | Oil polluted marine microbial communities from Coal Oil Point, Santa Barbara, California, USA - Sample 1 (SPAdes) (version 2) | ecosystem: Environmental > Aquatic > Marine > Oil seeps ... | reverse complement strand
GAGCACAATGGTGTAGCTGATTCTCCGCGTTAGCGGCTTCGTTCAACAAGTTGCTCAACAAGCGGACTTGCCTAAAACGCGGTAAGCCGTATAACGTAGGTTGGATAAGCGTTAGCGTCATCCGACATGACCATGTTTATTTATGCACAAATGTCGGATGACGTTCCTTATCCGACCTACGGTTTGTGATGTGATCAAGGTATTCAGTAATAATAAAAAGACAGCCAAAATTAAATCTCTATATATAATTCCAAGATTCATTTTTTGCCAAAAAAAGAATCCGCTGATCCCAAAAACTGGGGAGGGTGCCACTTGAATCCGCTGATACTAAAAACCCAGGGGGGTGCCATGTGAATAATTCAACGATAAAACCTAGTTTTTACACTTTTTCAGGATTAAACTAAGCGCTTGTAATTAAGATCAGGAATTATCATGCCAAAGTACCGTTCAAGCACATCTACTCAGGGTCGTAATATGGCTGGAGCTCGCGCATTATGGCGCGCTACAGGCATGAAGGATGATGATTTTAGTAAGCCCATTATTGCTATTGCAAACTCATTTACTCAGTTTGTGCCTGGGCATGTTCACCTAAAAGATATGGGGCAATTGGTTGCACGTGAGATCGAAAAAGCGGGTGGTGTAGCAAAAGAATTTAATACGATCGCCGTGGATGATGGCATTGCGATGGGGCATGACGGGATGCTTTATAGCTTGCCTTCTCGTGAGATTATTTCTGATTCGATTGAATATATGGTCAATGCACATTGCGCCGATGCGCTGGTGTGTATTTCCAATTGTGACAAGATTACGCCGGGTATGTTGAATGCGGCTTTACGCTTAAATATTCCAGTAGTTTTTGTATCCGGCGGGCCAATGGAATCTGGCAAGGCGATGATCAATGAGCAGGAAGTTCATCTTGATCTGGTGGATGCGATGGTTTCTGCGGCTGACTCAAATGTCTCAGATGAAGATGTTATGAAAATGGAGCGTTCTGCCTGTCCTACCTGTGGTTCCTGCTCTGGTATGTTTACCGCCAATTCTATGAATTGTTTAACCGAAGCGCTTGGTTTGGCATTACCAGGAAATGGATCATTACTTGCAACCCACGCTGATCGTGAGGAGTTATTTTTAGAGGCAGCGCGTAAAATTGTAGAACTGACCAAGCGTTATTATGAAGAAGATGATGAAACTGCTTTGCCACGAAATATTGCCAATTTTAAAGCGTTTGAGAATGCTATGTGTTTAGACATTACCATGGGTGGTTCAACCAATACGGTATTGCATTTATTGGCAGCAGCACATGCGGCAGAAGTTGATTTCAGCATGGATGATATGGATCGCTTGTCACGCATTGTACCCAACTTAAGCAAGGTTGCTCCTGCCACACAATTATTCCACATGGAAGATGTACATCGTGCCGGTGGCGTTTTCCGTATTTTAGGTGAGCTAGAGCGCGGCGGTATGTTACACACCGACTGCTCAACTGTTCACTCTGCCACTATGGGCGAGGCTCTAGAGAAGTGGGATATCGCGCGCAACCCATCAGAATCTGTACAAACTTTTTATAAAGCGGCACCGGGCAATGTATCTACACAAACTGCATTCAGCCAAAACAAACGCTGGGATAGCTTGGATTTAGATAAAGTAAATGGCTGTGTACACGACATCGAACACGCCTACTCAAAAGATGGTGGATTGGCCGTGTTGTACGGCAATATTGCTCAAGACGGATGTATCGTTAAAACAGCAGGCGTTGATGAAGATAACCTGACCTTCACAGGTCGCGCCCGTGTTTTTGAATCTCAGGATGATGCCGTAACAGCGATACTGGATGATCAAATTATTGCGGGTGATGTTGTCGTTATTATTTTTGAAGGCCCCAAAGGCGGCCCTGGCATGCAGGAAATGCTGTATCCCACCAGTTACCTAAAATCAAAAGGTCTGGGTAAAGCCTGTGCGCTAATTACAGATGGTCGTTTCTCGGGTGGTACGTCAGGTCTGTCTATCGGGCACGCCTCGCCAGAAGCAGCAGAAGGTGGAGCGATTGGTTTGGTCGAGGAGGGCGATACCATTGAAATTGATATTCCAAATCGGTCTATTTCATTGAGCATTGGTGACAATGAGATGACTGAACGTCGCGCCAAGATGGATGCAAAAGGCAGTGATGCGTGGAAACCCGCGCCTCGCCCAAGAAATGTAACGCCTGCTTTAAGAGCTTATGCGGCAATGGCGACATCTGCTGCTAAAGGTGCGGTGCGGGATGTTTCTCAGGTCGAGAAATGAGTCCGTAAATAATCATATGGCACCCCCCTGGCACCCCCCCGGGTTTTTGGTATCAGCTTTTAAAGCGGCTTACAGAGTAAGGATTCGATCTTAGATTAATAATAGAATGCTTATTCTCAGTTAAGCTATTTTGACTCATAAAACCGCTAATAATTTGCGCTGAAATAGCCGCCTGTGTCACGCCTAAATGATGATGCCCAAAGACCATGCCTATTTGAGGATGCTGTGGATGTAGGTCAATAACGGGTAGCGAATCAGGTAAAGTAGGGCGTATACCCATCCATGTTTCAATGGGCTGTTGCTGGTAGTCAATATCCTTAATAATCTTAGATAAATGATGTTGTAATTGTAAATAGCGTTTTTCTATTGGCTTTGAATTAATGTTTCCATATTCACCAAAACCAACGATACGCAAGCCTGTTTGAAGGGATGATAAAACTACATGGCGATCAGTGGATTCAAGGATATGTCTGGGGGTTTGTGAAATTTTTGGAAGTGTTAAATGATAACCACGTTCCGCTGCGAGGGGGATGTTGATTCCTAAATCTTCGACTAACTGTTTGCTCCAGATACCTGCTGAGATAATTGCTTTATCAAAGTTATAATCATCTTTCATTGTTTGTAGTTTAACCCCAGCATCCACTGCTACAAGCCGATTGACCCCATCCCTGTAGAATTCACCACCTTGTTTTTGAAAATAATCAAACAGTTTTAAGCAAACTTCATAGGTGCCTGTTAGCTGATGTCCATTGGGGAAATATAAACCATGGTTAAAGTTTCTCGCGAGTGATGGTTCTTCATCATAGAGCGCTTCTCCTTGTAATAATATGGATTCATGACCATTACACTTTATGTTTTCAGCTGCTTTTTTTGCTGCTGATAAATCGGAAGGTTTCTCCCAGAGTTTTAAATAGCCATTTTTTTGTAGCATTTGTGAATGGCCACTAAGCTTTAGTATTCGCTTCCATGACTCTATGCTCTGTCGATTGAGCTGATTGAGTGCAACACGGCTGTGCTCATTCGCTGTTTGTCGTGCTGACTTAACAAATTGTAAGCCCCAGGGAATAAATTTAATAAAGTGGTCGGCTGTGATCTTAAATGCAGATTTGTGACTAAAGGTGTGCAATAGTGCCGCAGTGATATTTTGTGGTGAGGCCAGTGGCTCAGAGTATTCAGCTGCAATATAGGCTGCATTTCCAAACGATGTTTGCTTTGCTGGCTCATCTTTATCAAACAGGGTTACCCGAAAGCCAGCCTGCTGTAATTCGATTGCTGTGCAAATTCCCACAACGCCAGCACCAATAACAGCAACAGTAAGTTTATTTTGTTTTTTCATAGAGCTTATGTGCCAGCATCGCAGCTGCCAAGTCTTCTCGTGCAGCACCTACTGATTTGAACAATGTATTTTTAAGATTACTATCAGTTAGCTGGCTTCGACCAGAGTGCTTACCAGCACATAGCTCTTTGAGTTCGGCTATAACTTGACCTTCGCTAAATAGTCCTTTATCAATTGGTTGGGTTAAATCACCGGCTTCAGAAAGTGCGCCTGCCCGGGTGTCGACAAACACGCTAGATCGACTTATTGCTTCGTCATCTGTTTCTCGCATGTCTTGCCTGAAAGCACCGACTAGATCAAGGTGTACACCTGACTGTAACCATTTACCTAAAACAATGGGCTGTGTAGATACTGTAGCACAACTGATGATGTCGGCATCGGCAACGGCTTGAGGTAACTGCTGATTTTTACAAAGGCTTGCTGATTTTCCCTGTGCTTGAAGCTCCTTCACTAGTTTTAAAGCAGATTTTTCTGTACGACTCCAAATCTGAATAGTCTCAATAGGCCTCACAATAGAGTGCACTTCTATCAAAGCACGTGCCATACGTCCAGCGCCTATCATTAACAATTGACTGGCATTATCACGAGATAAATATTTACTTGCCAATGCTGATGCAGCCGCCGTTCTCCGCGCAGTCAGCTCGTTGGCATCCAACTGCAATAGGGGTTCTCCGGTGTTTGCATTGCTCAGAAGATAACTGCCATTAATGGCAGGCTGATTCCTTGCGTTATTCCCCGGGAAAACACTTACCTGTTTAACTCCCAGATACTGCCCTTCAATCCAGGCTGGCATTAAAAGCAAGGTTGCCTGAGGCTCATCTGGGACATTTAAAAAATGATGGTGGCGCACAGGCTCAATCACGTCCTGTAAAAAAACGTCCTGTAATGCATCAATAAGATTATTCCATGGGAGTAAGCTGGTAAGTTGTTGGGCGTTTATATAGGGAATCGTTGGCATCGTGAAAGCATAGTCTATTTGGGTGTTTAACTAAAACGAAACCTGAGATATCACCTGTATTCCATCAGGTGCTGCAAGGGATGTTTTTCAGGTCGAAAAATGAGCCTATAAAAATCATATGGCACCCCCCCTAGTTTTTAGTATCAGCCATTTAATTAATTATCCAGAAACGCCGCTGATAATAAATGCGGCCCAATAAAAGGGATGTAAATCCTCTTTAATCATCTTAAGTTTACTATTGCGTAAGGCTTCGGAGTAGGGCTGTTTCTTCTTTACTTCTTGGTAAAAACCTTTCATTAATTGCATGGTTTCATTATCAGCAACTGACCATAATGACATCACAATATTCTTTGCTCCTGCTTGAATAAAGGCTTTACTTAATCCACTCACACTCTCGGTGGAGTTGACATCAATTACACCTGTTTCACAGGCTGATAAAACCACAAGTTCGGTTTCTTTTAAGGATAAGCCAGAGAGCTTTAAGGCTGTAACTATTCCGCCGCTTTTTCCTTTAATCGCACTTGCATTTGCTCCAGCTAGGGCGACACCTGATTTTAACATGGGGTTGGGAATGGTTTTATCATTGAGGAAAAAACCGTGAGTGGCAATATGGAGTATTTTAGGATTATCTACTTTAATTAAATTGTCTTCTGTGGCTTCCTCTTTGAGAAATTCAACGACGTCTGCTTTCATTGTTTCCCTAATGGCTTCTGCTTCTGCTTTGGTTCCGGGTAGTTTGTTAAAGCGCATTTTAAATAAGGATTTTATGATTCCTGCCCGGCTGGCGCTGGCTATCAGTGTTTGCTTTTCAGCTGGTTTATTTGCATTTTCTTTAGCATTCAAGACTTTATCAAAGTTTGGATTGGCAAAAATCACAGATTCTTTTTGTTTTTTACTATCACTACCAAGCGCCTGAAATAATCTGACCAGTTCTTTTCCACTTGGCACGTAATTAACTATTTTCTCTTCTATTAAATATTGTTTTCTTTCTTCATTAAAAAGAGCTTCAAAAGGCAATAATCTCAATGCGCCATCTGCTGAGATAATAAGAGATTTTTTGTGCTTTATTTGTTCGCCAATAGGATCATTGAGCAGCATTGTATAAAGTGATGCTAGCTTTTCTTTTGAGCTTTTAGTTAATTTTGATAATTGCTCTTCATCCAGTCTATTAGCCTCTAATATTTTTGCAATATCATTTCTAAAGAGCTGAACCAGTTTATCTATTTCCAAGGTTGAATCAGCATCGAATTTAACAAAGTTGACACTTTCTTTATTATCTAGGGTAAACAGATAGTAATGATTTTCAGTTTTAAAATAGTCGATATATAATGTTTTTTCATCAAGGTGCTTGGTGATATTACTGGCTTTAATGGCACCGAGCCCTTGTTCGCTTCTCAAGTTACTCGCTTTTCCGGCAATCGCACTATTGAGTGTTTCAACCTGCTTTCTTAATTGAGAAATTTTTTCACTCCAGGCCTTTCTTTCTTTACGCTTTGGAATGGACTGATACAATTTTGCGAGGGTACGTTTTGAGGCAATGAGTTGATCTATTTTGTTTTTAACTTCCGTATCCTCGGTCTTTTCATAAAGCAAGGCTATGGCATTTTCGCTATCAAAAACACTGCCTTTATAATTTAACCAATCATTGATGGTGTTAGCCAGTAATCCTTTTGCTTTCTTAATAAACTCATTTCTATCCTTAGAGTTTTCAAAGAAATAGTGCATAGATTTATCGGTGGCATCTAATAGAAAGGCAATTTTCTGGCTATTGTTTTTCAGATATTTATTTTTCTGTTGAGAATCCAGTACCGAGAACACCTGATCACGGTTCTTCAAGAAAATATCAAAAGCCTTTTTGATTGCCCCATAATATTGGGGTGCATCATCCATTGCCCAATACAGCACTGACATATTGCTATAGGTATCTGAAACATCCATATGCTCCGGGCCAAATATTGTCTGACGTATTTCCAAGGCCTTCTTATAGTAATTTAGGGACTTTGTGTTATCACCCATGAAGCCATATAAAACGGCTAGTGCTGAGTAGCTGGAAGCTGTTGAGGGGTGGTCAAAACCAAATAATTTTTCACGAATTTCGAGTGCTTTTTGATAGTATTCTAATGCCTTAGGGTAATCTCTCTGATCTACAGATAACAGGCCTATATTATTATAATTAGTGGCTACTTGAGGTTGATCTTCACCCAAAACCTTTACGGTGATATCCAAGGATTTAGAGATATACTCAAATGCTTTTGGAAGGTCCCCCTGTGACTGGTAGGCTATTCCAATATTATTATAGTTTGTTGCCGTTTCAATATTCTCAGTTCCCAGTTCTTTTTCATTTATTTTCAAGGCAATTTTATAATACTCAAGTGCTTTAGAGTAATTGCCTAAGGCTGAATACACCGAGCCTAAATTATTATTAATCTGGGCGGTTAAAGGGTGTTTTGAACCCAGTACTTTTTCACGAATAATTAAACACTTTTTATAATAATCAAGTGCCTTAGGGTAATTGCCTATTACCACATTAAAAGCACCAATATTATTGTAGGTGGTAGCCGTTGCAGGGTGTTCTTCCCCCAATGTATTTCTTCTTATACTCAGCGCTTTGTTGTAATAGCCTAGCGCCTTGGGGTAATCAGCCAATTCTTCAAATAATGAGCCAAGATTAGCAAAACTTGTTGCTGTGCTGGGATGGTCATTGCCAAATATTTTCTTATAAATATGTAGTGCTTTCGAATAATGTTTTTCTGCATCATCATAATGCCCCAAGGCATATTCGCTATGTCCAATATTATTATAAGTGTCTGCCGTGAGCTCGTGTGTTTCACCTAGAACTTTTTCCCTTATAGATACAGCCTTGTTCATAAAGATCAAGGCATTTGGATAATCACCCATGGCATCATATAAGGATCCAAGATCATTATAAATTTTTGCCGTATCTATATGGTCAATACCGCCACTTTTTTCTTTTGCCAAAATTGTTTTTTTATATAGCTCAAGAGACGTGGAATAGTCTCCAGATTTTTTATATGCCAGAGCAAGATTAGTTAAATTTGTTGAGGTTTCAGAATGATTTGGCCCAAGAGTTTTTTCATTAATCACAAGCGCCTTTTTATAATATTCTATGGCCTCAGGAATATTATTTAGATCACTGAATGCTGAACCAATATTATTAAAGCTTTGAGCTATCATTTCACTATCAGGCTTTAATAGTTGTTGACGAATTTTTAGTGTTCTTTGATAGAGTTCTAATGCTTTTTGGTTATTAGCCATCTGGGCATAATGAATGCCTAAATTATTGATGGTTGATGCGGTATCAAGATGGTTCTCTCCCAAAACTTTTATACGAATTTCTAATGCTTTATTCTGGAATTCTACAGCCTCAGTGTAGTTACTTCTTGAGGAATTAAGGGCTGCTAATTTATCTAATAATGGGGTAATTGATATATCTTTGGCATAAGCTCCTTTTTGGTATATTTGGTGGAGCTTTTTGTAATAATAAATAGCGTTATCTATATCATTAACCGACTCTAAAAGGTCGGCATAGCCACGATATACAGATGATAGTTCTTGATGATCATTTCCTAAAGCTTGTTCTTTTATGGTAATAGACTTCTTGTAATACTCTTTTGCTTGATCTATTTGATTAAGCTGTTGGTTACTGACAGCTATCCAAAGTAAAAGCTGTCCATATTTAGTACGCTCATTTAGCAATCCTTTATAAACATCTTCAATTTTCGTAAGTGATTTCAAAGATTTTTTGAATTGTTTGTTTTGGTTATAACTGATTCCTAATGCTAGTTGAGTTTCAAGTCGGCTCAGGTTCGTTTTATCGAGAAGTGTTTTTTCTAAGCCCTGAGTTTGTTCCAGTATATCAATTGCCTTGTCTAAATCGTTAGCTGCCACGGCTTTTTGATAAAGCTCATTTAGTTCCTTTAATGGTTTAAGCGGTTCATTAAGAGCATCCCAAATAGTAATGGCTTTATTAATATTGTCTTTCTGATCAGGAAAGAGCCGCATGAGAATTTTGTAGTCCCCCCTTAAAGTTTTATCCGCTATATCTATGGGAGATTGTTGTAAGTATTTATTGAATGTTTTTTTGGTTTCATTTTCATGGTTACCCAATAATGCATAGCTAAAGGCTATATTGCTATGCGTGTAATTGGCTGTGGTTAAAGGCTTTATATTGCTGGTATTATGCTCAAATTGACCTCCCAATAAATAATACCAAGATGCACTATTGAAGTTCTTCTGCTCCTCATAATGTTGCGCTACTGTAGAACAGGCTTTTAAAAATATATAACTATCAGGTAGATCCTTTGCTATCTCTTGATCGCATTGTTCTTCAAGCTTTTTACTAGCAGTGGAGCGCTCTCCAAAAACCAAAGTGGTAATGAAACTTAAAAAAATCCATAAGATAAGCTTGTTATGAGTAGACAGTACCATGATTTTTATTTTTGAAGGTGAATTTTGGAATTAATAAGTTCATCTTCAAATGAATTGAGAACCCTAATGCTATAGTCTTCTTTTAAATGTGATGTTGGAATAATAAATGAGGTTTGTATATCAGTTTCATTCTCCATCTCCTCAATAACTTCATTATTTTCATCAAGTATTTCCAAAACAATGGGCAATGGTCCCCAGCTGCTATTTTCAATAGCTAGATACTTGGCTGCTTTTTTTATTGAGATTGGAGCTGTTAATATTTCGGTTTCCCTCTTCGCACGGCTAACACCATCCATGCTTTTTTCTTTGGATTTTTGAAACAATGAAACAACACTAGCAGAGATTTTTTCTGTATAAGGTAATGCTTTGCCATTTCCATCTGGCAGATGCTTGCATGATTTGCTGCGCTTACTTAATTGTTTCTTATAGTTCTTATTTGCACCAGAACCTTTAATGACCACACGACCATCACCTTTATCAAAGCAAACAATATCACCATTTTGTAGGGTAAAAGACTCCCCAGCGCTATATGACTTACTTTGATCATTGATGATAATAGTTATATCTGCTTTCTTAACTATTGCATTATATGCAAATGCGGAAGTGGACAGGAAAGAAATAAGGACGAGAAATACCAGCGAAATAGTTTGATGAATTCTAAACATTTTTACTCCTTGATAATTTATTTTTGGCTTTTTCGAAAAGTTTATATGACTCAATTAATTGAACCAATACTAGAGGAATAAACCAGTTAAACCACAATTGATGCTCTCTTAACAGGTAGACAGATATTGAAATAAGAAGAGCAGCATTGAGGATCAGCATTAGGAAAAACTCTTTGCTTGTATTCTTTACTTTAAAAAGATGAAAGGAAATTGAAGTAAATACAGATAAAATAATAAAGCTAAAAAAGACGATAAACAAGCTAAGCCATAATGATAAACGTTGCATTGAGCCATCAAGATGTAGCATTGTCATTAAGGCATTTCCATGAATATCCAAACCAGAAAATCTATTACTAGATACATTGATGATACTCGCAGGGTTCACATTAAATTTATCACCATTTTTGCTATAAGTTCCTCCCAAGAGCATGACACTGCCTGAAAAATCTTCCTCAGCAAAATCAAATAAAGAACAATTTGCGGAATACCTACTTAATTTTTTCCAATAACTTCTGTCTGTTATGCAGTTTTCATCTGCTTCTTGGGATTCATAGGCTTTCATCCATATTCGATTTCCTATGGTGTCTTCTTTTTGAAACTGTTCGCTAAGCTTATTTTTATTGTTTAATATTTGCCACAAAGCTATTTCCGCACTTATGTACTCTGATTGATTGAAGATTTTATGACTTTGATAACGTCTGATTACATTATCACCACTCAATAAAAGGGGCACAGAAACAAATTTTATGCGTTTCTCTTCGATAGCAGTTTGAATTTCTATATTGGTACTAGTTTCAATGAAGTTATAATCAGATGTTTTTGCTAATAATATTTTATAGGGTCTACTTTTTGTCAGGACATCCAATAGCTTAATGTCATCTTGTGAGAGAGTCTTGCCAAATGGCATGGATGTGAAAGACATATCATAATCAATAAATAATGCCTTTGGCTGGTTCTTTGCTTCTATCTCGGATACCAGTTCATCGATATTCTCTATAAATTCTACAATTCTACCTCTTGGAAAAAGATAACCGTAGTTCCTATTATTATTACTATCAAAGAGTTTGTTGCTTTGCATATAAGCATCATCAAATGCAAACAACATGACGTGGGCTTGCTTGGTATCTTCAGGATGGTTGTTAATTGTGATTTTATTTGTGACATCAAAAGCTATGTCCTCAATATTGGCGCGAATCAACTCGATATTGTAGAAAAAATAACTAAGAGTAAATAATAGACAAGCAACAATTGCTTTCCAAAAAGCAGACCTAATGATTTTTTGAATTTCCATTTTATGTATTGCTTAAAGTCTCTGCTGGTTTGATATTTTATACATTGAGGCTTTGCATGAAAGTAAGGTTAGAGGAATGTTAATTTAATTTTTCAGTTTGTTCATATATTTAAGTGTAATAAAGCACTATTGACCAAAATTTAGGAGAAAGCTGGGAAATTAAAGTAATTTTTATTCGTTATATCTTTCGTGTAAAGGTCTCATGTTCTGATTAGAATTCAGATTTAATCTCTCTGGATAATAATGCTTTAACAGCTTCCTGAGGTGGTAAATTATTGTAAATAATTTCATTAATCAGTTTACAAATTGGCATTTTCACACCAGCGCGCTTTGCTAATAAGTCAATGCAGTGCGAAGTCTTTGCGCCTTCAACCGCCTGCCCAATTTCCTTGATTGCGGTTTCTACATCTTTGCCTTGACCAAGAGCCAGTCCCAATTGTCTATTGCGTGACTGGTTGTCAGTACAGGTTAAAACCAGATCACCAACGCCGGATAGCCCCATGATTGTATCGTGTTGAGCACCCAAACTTTCAGATAGGCGCATGATCTCTGCCAGACCACGTGTGATGATGGCAGAGCGGGCATTTGCACCAAAGCCAAGACCGTCTGAGACACCAGCGGCAATTGCCAATACATTTTTTACAGCGCCGCCGAGTTCCACACCTAATACATCATCGCTGGTATAGACGCGATAGTTTCCACCTTGAAAAGCGGCTGCGGTTCTTTGTGCAAGTTCTGGGGTCGAAGCAGCTGCAGTCATGGCTGAGGGGAGGCCTTTGGCAACTTCTAGTGCGAAGGTAGGCCCAGAGACTAGACCATAAGGAATATCCTCGCCTAGTTCATCAATAAGTACTTCGTGAAGTAGTTTACCAGTGCCGACCTCAAGTCCTTTGGTTGCCCATATAATGGAATGTTGCGGGCTTAGAAAGGGTTTCATCTTTTTTAGTAGGTCACGAAAACCGTGACTGGGAATAACGATGAGCTGGTCATTAGCGTGTTCTACTGCTTCCTCAATTGAATCAGTGCAATTCAAATTATCAGGAAACTTAATGCCGGGAAGGTAACGTGTGTTCTCACGCGCATTGTCGTAAAGCGCAACATTTTCGGGATTAAAATCCCAGAGCAAAACATCAATGCCATTGCGCGCAAGTTGCAACGCCAGAGCGGTGCCCCAGGATCCAGCACCATAAACTGAAATTTTATCGGGGCGCTCTGGAATGTTCATTAGGATCTCCATAAGGAGAACCTGATTAAGTCGATTAGATTTAAGCGCAGAAAAAACTGTCGCTATTTTTCACGAAGTGAGCTTGAATGGTTGCTCCCTTGCAGCGATCTTCGTGGTAAATAGCGGCAGTTTTAGCAAGCTTAAAATAATTGGACTTGATCAGGATCTCCTTAAATAATGGTTTAAGCTTCAGCGTTTTCGCTCTCTGGTGTTTGCTCTGCTTGTTGTTGTGCCTGCGCTTCTTGCTGATTTTGGGCATAGAGTGCATCAAAATTAATAGGTGATAGATGCATTTCTGGGAAACTGCCTTTTGAAATAAGACCGGAAATCACTTCACGTGCATAAGGGAACAGAATGCCAGGGCTATAACTGGCGAGTAGGTGACTCAATTGTTCCTGACTGTACCCTTTGATCATAAAAGCACCTGCCTGAACAACCTCAACAAGAAATGCTGTTTTTTCATCTTTACCTTTTACAGAAACGGTGACGTGAAGCTCAACTTCGTAGTGATTCTCGCCTAGTGGATTAACTTGTGTGTTCAGGTTCAGATTAGTATCTGGTTCCCATTCCTGAGTAAATACATTAGGACTATTAGGTGCCTCAAAAGAAATATCTTTGATATAAATGCGTTCAATAATAAATTGTTGTTCTGTTGCTGCCGCATCTTGTGCTGCTGCTTCCTGCTTTTCTGTTTCTTCTGCCATGTGATTAAATTCCTAGTTTTTGATCTAACGTACCTTGTTGATTAAGTGCAGCAATGTCATCATAGCCACCGACTGACTCATCATCGATAAAAATTTGTGGAACAGTGTTTCTACCACTGCGTTGTTCCATTTCTTCCCATAGTTCTTTATTGCCACCGACGGGAATTTCTTCAAAATCTATACCCTTTTTTTTCAGTAAGCGCCTAGCTCGCATGCAATATGGGCAAAAGCGCGTTGAGTACATAATAACATCTGCTGGCATATATTTTGAGTGCTCTATCTAACGTTTTGCGACGGGTAAATTAGCTGATTCCCAAGCCATAATACCGCCCGTTAAATTCGAAACATCTTCATAACCAGCTTTGCTTAATAAATCACATGCGTGACCTGAGCGACTGCCGCTACGGCAATATACTAGAACAGGTGCATTTTTGTCTTTTGCAATACCACTAATACGGGAAGGCAGATCCGCCAGCTTTATATGTTGCGCGCCTTTGATAATACCTCCCTGGATTTCCTTGTCTTCGCGGACATCCACGACGGAGGTGTTATCATTATTGAGTATCATAACGGCTTGATTGGTCCCCACCTGTTTATATTTTCTTGTTAAACGAGATAGCTCTGTTTTAATAATAAAGGCCAAAAGGCCAATAAAACCAAAAATCATAAAAGGGTGCTTGCTTGCAAAATCAATGTATTCTTGCATGGAAAAACTTCAGATAAGGAATAAAACAAGTAAGATAACTGCAGTAGCGCTTTCGGTAAAGCCCTAAAATGATTATTTAAGGCTTATGCACTGCAATTTTAAGAATTTACTAGATATATTTTAAAAAATTAACGGATTGAGCAGAATACTTCCTGCATCATGCTAATTAATTTAAGCGTTCGAGAGTCACCAACACGGTAAAACACACGATTTGCTTCTTTTCTTGATGCCAAAATGCCTTTGTCTCGTAATATTGCCAAGTGTTGAGAAATATTACTTTGTGAAGTGCCAACACATTCAACAATATCCTGAACGCTTACTTCATTTTCACCTAAAACACAGAGAATTTTTAATCTTAATGGATGAGAAATTGCTTTAAGTGAACGTGATGCTGTCTCTACATCTTCTTCACGAACCAGAAGGTCACTGACTAGTGTACAACTTTCATCAGCACCCTGAGCTATACTCACATTGTCCATAAAATCATCATCTCGGTAGGTTATATTGGTTAATCAATATATTATAAAACAATCATACAATAATATACTGTAATACTACTTTTATCAAGGTCAGAAGCTTCTTAAATCAAGATAACAGAAATGAAAAAGAGCTAGAATATTGGAGCAGGACATCGAACACTCACTATTTTAGCTACGTTTGAAATCTACTGATTAAGCATTAAAATTAATGCTTAATCAGAATAACAGACTAAAATAAACGTTTATAAAAAGCATGATGAGGTCTTGGTTATTGTTATTTTCGCTGATGCTAAAAACTAGGGGGGGTGCCATTTAATTTGCCGACTACTGCTCATACCAGCTCGCGGTGAGAGTGTTATGCTTCGGCTAAGCTCAGATCATAGTCAAATGGATTTGGGTTGATAATATCTATAAAAATATGGAGCTTGCTGATACTATAGAATTCTGGGCTAGCTAAACAATAAAAACTAATACTATGAAAGCAAATATTTTGGGGCGAATATTCATTTATGCATTGTTTGTGCTTTGTGTTTCACAGACTTATGCTGAAAATCTTAATAAGAATAAACTGAAGAAACAGATTAACTCTGCTGAATCGACGTTAAAAAAATCTCATTCTGTCTCAAAGAACCTTAAAAACAAGGTAATAATTGCTGAAGATAAGTTGCATGAAATATCTAAAGAGCTACATAAAACCAAAACACAAATCAATAAATTAACCAGTAAATTATTAAAATCAAATGTGCGTAAGAAGGTTTTATTAAAAAAGACTAATCAACAAAAAGACGCACTTGCGCAACAAATGCAGGCGCTTTACACCTCAGGGAAACAGTCGCATTTACGTTTATTGCTAAAGCAGAATGATCCTTCTGATATAAGTCGCACCATAAAATACTTTGAGTATCTGAATCAACATCGTTTGAAACGTATTGGTGCAATCAAAACTAGTTTAAATAAAATAGACGAACTGCAGGCAAAGATTAATAAAGATTCGGATGCATTAAATGCTCTGCAGAAAAAACAAAGTGGCAAAAAGTCTTCATTAAAAAAAGCAGTGAAAGAAAAAGAAAATGCATTGAAAAAACAACGCAAAGTTGTCAGTTCGCAAAAGAAAAACCTAGCAAAACTAAAAAAACAAGAGTCTCGTTTACAAGGTATGATTCAGAGTCTTGCAAGAAAGCGCAGTCTCGAAGAGGATAAAAGAAAGGCAGAAAAAAAAGCACAATTAGAACAACGTAAAAATAAGAAGAATAAGAAAAAGGTCGTTGTTGCGCAGCCACGATATGTGCCAAATAAATCATTTTCATCCCTAAAGGGCAGGCTTTCCTGGCCCGTGCGAGGAAAACTTGCGCAACGTTTTGGGGATAGCAGGAATAGTAAGCAAGCTTGGAAAGGCGTTATTATTTCTGCAGCTGCGGGTAGTAATGTTCATGCAGTTGCAAGAGGAAAAGTGGAGTTTAGTGGTCGCCTTAAAGGCTATGGTTATTTGGTGATTATTCGCCATGATAAAAACTATCGCAGTCTTTATGCCTATAATAGAAGTGTTTACAAGAAAAAGGGCCAGATTGTAAAAGGTGGTGAGATTATTGCTGCCGTAGGAAATACGGGTGGAAGGAAGAAATCGGGTCTGTATTTTGAAATTCGCCGTGGAACAAGCCACCAAAATCCTGCCAAATGGTGCCACTAAGTAAACCACATCAAGTAACTCTATTTCGTTCTCTATCTGGGGATTAGGTAAACTTTTGGTCTTATTTAATGTAATATTGAGACTTATCAAATTGTTATTTTAAAAATATGCGCATAAAAAAATCACTGATTTCCGGTCTATTGTTTGGTCTAGTTATAGGTCTGATTGCCTCATTTAGCTTGAATGTCTTTGCTTTAAAATCAAATAAGCAAAGCCTGCCACTTATGCAGCTTAAAAAATTCTCTGAAGTATATGCTCGAATCAAAAGAGACTATGTCGAAGAGGTTGATGATAAGAAGCTAATCACTGATGCTATCAGTGGCATGCTAACGGGTCTTGATCCACATTCTGCTTATCTGGATGAACAAGCATTTAATGAGCTTCGTGAAGGCACATCTGGTGAATTTGGTGGGCTAGGAATAGAAGTTGGCATGGAAGATGGCTTTATTAAAGTCATAGCCCCAATCGATGATACGCCGGCTAAAAAAGCAGGGATTAAATCAGGTGATTTGATTGTCAGGCTCAATGAAAAATCAGTCAAAGGTATGAGTTTGAATGATGCAGTTAAAATTATGCGCGGCAAACCGGGTGAACCAATAGATCTTCTAATTAGCCGAGAAGGTACTCCGAAACCCTTTAAAATAACCATTGTTCGCGCGGTGATCAAAGTAAAGAGTGTTAAACAGCGTATTCTTGAGAAAGATTTTGGTTATCTTCGCATATCCAGTTTTCAGTCTAAAACGAGTGATGGTGTAATCAGCGCAATAAATAAGCTTGAAGTGGAAAATAAAAATCCATTGAAGGGTCTGGTGCTAGATTTAAGAGATAATCCCGGTGGTGTACTTAATGGAGCGGTAAGCGTGTCGGATATATTCCTCAAGGAAGGCAAAATTGTCTTTACCGAGGGTAGGGTAGCTGATGCTAAAATTGAATATAACGCTACTCCTGATGATTTACTTAATGGTGCATCGTTAGTGGTGCTGGTCAATCAGGGATCAGCCTCAGCATCTGAAATTGTTGCTGGTGCACTACAAGATCATAAGCGGGCGCTGATTCTTGGTACAAAAACTTTTGGTAAAGGCTCGGTACAAACGGTATTGCCACTGGATGAGAAAACCGGATTAAAATTGACGACTGCGCGTTACTTCACTCCCTCTGGACACTCAATACAGGCAAAAGGGATTGTTCCTGATATTGTGGTTGAAGATCTCGAAATTAAAAAAAGGGGTGATGATAAAGGTGAATCTGCTATTAAAGCATTATCAGAGGCGGATTTAAGTGGCCATATTTCAAATCCGGAAAGCGAAGATAGTAGTAAGGCAGATGATAAAAAAGAACTGGATAAGAGTGACAAGAAGGATATAAAAAGCCTTGTAGAAAAAGATTACCAATTATACGAAGCCTTGAATGTTCTAAAGAGCATGAATCTTGTAAAAGCCATGAATAAAACCAAATAAATGGCTAGGGTATTAATACCATTAGCGCAAGGTTGTGAAGAGCTTGAAGCGGTTACAATTATTGATTTATTGCGACGCGCTGAGATTGAAGTAATTACAGCCAGTCTTGATAATGCCCCGGTTAAATGTGCGAGAGGTACTGTGATTATTGCTGACACGAACCTTGGTGAAATAATAAATGATAGTTTTGATCTAATGGTATTGCCTGGGGGGCTTCCAGGCGCGGACAATCTCAATGCTGATTCTCGAATCCATCAACTTATCACTCGTTTAGCAGATGAAGGTAAACATATTGGGGCTATTTGTGCGGCTCCTAAAGTACTGTTTGAAAATGGCATTCTGAATGGTAAAAAAGCCACAGCCTATCCTGGTTCTTTGGACGCAATGGATACTTCAAGATTAAGTCTTAACAACGAAGCAATTCAAATTGACGGTAAAGTCATTACCTCAAGAGGGCCTGGAACGGCGATGGATTTTGCATTAATGCTAATTGAAATATTATTAGGTAAAGATGCAAGAAACCAGGTGGAAACACCTTTGCAAAGGATCTAGCGACAAGCTTTGTCATCTTACTAGTTTTTTAAGCGTTAAAATTGTACATGGCACCCCCCCTACTTTTTGGTATCAGCATGAGACCTCAGAATAGCTTGGACGAGAGAAAAAAGAGATGGAAACCTTATAGTCTTTTTTATCCGTTCCGAGTTATTCTGAGGTCTCATCTTATGTACACTTTAACGGCGTTCATCTAAAATTAGTCATTTTCTGAAATAACAAGGTATTTACATGATTCTAGCGGTTCTTGGGGCAATTGTTGCGATCCTAATTCTACTTAATCGTTTGGCTGATGCTGGCATAGACCTGGGTGGTTTAAATCCTTTTTTGTGGCGTCGTCGTAAAAACTGGAAAGATAAACTGGAAGGCAATCCAATCTATCAGATTGATAGTCCCATGGATGTTGTTGCATTGTATATGTTAGCCGTTGTGAAAGCGGATGGCGATATGACGAAGGAAGATAAAACAAATTTGTTGCAATTGTTTAGTAGCGAATTTAACCTTTCTGATAAAGAAGCTTCCAGTTTGCTTATTTCAAGTTCACACCTGTTGGGAAATGGTGAGGAAGCTCAGGATAATGTTGCTAAAGTATTTGAAAAGAGCCTACCAAATTTTACAGAATCTCAAATGAAATCATCACAGGAACTGATAAGAAAAGCCGCTGGGGATTTAGAGCAACGTCCTGTCGTGGCACATAAAATCATCTACAATGTTGAAAAAGCTTTTAATTCGGTTATCAAGACTCAAAACTGGTAGAAATTTATACAACATAGCTGGTTTTCAAGCCTTATTACGGTAGAATCCACGCCATGAATATTCGCAAAATACTGAATGAAAAAATAAGCCAGGCGCTGCATGATGCAGGCGCTGAGAATTCACCTGCTGTGGTCAAAGTATCTGCACGCCCAGAATTTGGTGATTATCAGGCAAATGGCATTATGGGGGCGGCTAAAAAATTA
>Ga0209633_10002272_pt1 | contig 18756 bp, 19 predicted proteins | sample Cruoilmetagenom1_FD_187290 | JGI IMG/M metagenome (GOLD analysis project Ga0209633, IMG submission 187290) | Oil polluted marine microbial communities from Coal Oil Point, Santa Barbara, California, USA - Sample 1 (SPAdes) (version 2) | ecosystem: Environmental > Aquatic > Marine > Oil seeps ... | reverse complement strand
GAGACTGTTCCAGATGCACCGACGGCGCCAACCGGAGCCTCCGGAGCGGCCGCACGCGCACCACGGAAGCGGAAGAAGCGTCGGTAGACTCTTTGCATGGCAGACGCCATTGCACATCCAGAGACGGTTGAGTCACCCGAGGCGATGCTCGACGACCTGATCGAGATCGCCGTCGAGCATCATCCGGGTACAGACGTCGACGCGATCAGGGCAGCCTACGCAGTCGCAGCCGAGGCGCATTCTGGTCAGATCCGACGGACCGGCGACCCCTACGTCGTTCACCCGCTCGCCGTCGCTCAGATCTTGGCAACCTACGGACTTGACACCGCGACGATCGTCGCCGCCATTCTCCACGACGTCGTAGAGGACACGGAGTTCACCCTCGATGACCTCGAGCGCGACTTCGGCTCAGAGGTAGTACTCCTCGTCGATGGTGTCACCAAACTCGATCGCATCAAGTTCTCGAGTCGAGAAGAACAGCAGGCTGCCACGATCCGCAAGATGGCCGTCGCCCTGGCCAAAGACATCCGAGTGCTGTTGATCAAACTCGCCGATCGGACACACAACATGAGAACGATCGATCCGCTCCCGGAGGAGAAGCGCAAACGGATCGCATCCGAGACGCTGGACATCTATGCGCCGCTTGCGCATCGGCTCGGTGTTCAGGAGATCAAACACGAACTCGAGGAACGGAGCTTCGCAACCCTCTATCCGGCGCGGCGTGAGCACCTCGTGACCCAGATACAGCAACGCGCCCCGGAGCGGGAGATTTACCTGGAGAAGGTCATGGGGGAGGTCACAGGAGCGCTCGCAGACGCACGAATCGATGCGACGGTCACTGGTAGGCCGAAACTTGTCTACTCGATCTATCGGAAGATGATCGATTCGGGTCTGGAGTTCGAGGAGATCCACGACCTCATCGGTATTCGGATCATCGTCCCCGAGCTGAGAGATTGTTACGCGGCGTTGGGCCTCGTGCACTCGATGTGGGCCCCGATCCAGGGGCGGTTCAAGGACTACATCGCGATGCCGAAGTTCAACCTCTACCAGTCGCTGCACACGACGGTCGTTGGTCCGGAAGGCAAGCCGCTGGAGGTCCAGATCCGCACCTTGGAGATGCACGAGCGTGCAGAGGCAGGAATCGCAGCGCACTGGCGGTACAAGGAAGGCGATGACGGCTCAGAGATGCCGCTTGTCGCCGATATCAACTTCCTCCAGAACGCCACGGTGGATGCCGCCGAATTCCTTGAAGCCTTGAAACTGGATCTGTACCAGGACGAGGTGTTCGCTCTGACTCCGAAGGGTGCCGTGCTCACGCTGTCGAGAGGAGCGACGCCGGTCGACTTCGCCTATCGCATTCACACCGACGTCGGGCACCGATGCGTCGGAGCCAAGGTCAACGGCCGTCTCGTGCCGCTCGCCACGCAACTCGAGTCCGGCGACATCGTCGAGATCATCACGTCGAAGTCAGAAGACGCGCATCCCAGCCGCGACTGGCTCGAGTTCGTCACCTCCTCCCGGGCGGCCGCCAAGATCCGCCAGTGGTTCGTGAAACAACGGCGGGAGACGGCGCTCTCGGAGGGGCGCGATGAGATCACGAAGGAGCTGCGCCGTCGCTCGATGGCGCTCTCGGGCCACGACGAAGATCTGCTCGCAGTCGCAGCAGAGCTCGGTTTCAATGACCTCGATCATCTCTATGGCTCGGTCGGCGAAGGCAGGGTGAGCGGCAAGACGGTCGTCGGGCGTCTCGAACGGAGGATCGCTCCTGAGGAAGATGGCGAGCCCGATGAACTGCTCGATCGGTTGGTTGCACCCGAACGGCGCAGGAGTCGCCCGATCAGCGGTGTCATCGTTGAGGGTCTCGACGACGTACTCGTGAACCTCGCCCGATGCTGCGGACCGGTGCCGGGCGATCCCATCATGGGTTTCGTCACGATCGGACGTGGAGTCTCGGTGCACCGGACCGACTGCGCCAACATCGGAGCGCTCGAAGAACAACCGGAACGACTCATCGAGGTGGCGTGGGCACCGAGCCAATCCGAATCGTACTTCGTATGGATTCAGGTCGAGGCACTCGACCGGCCCCGCTTGCTACGCGATGTGACAGCGGTGTTGTCAGACCATGGAGCGAACATTCACACGTCGTCATCGGTAGCGGGACGTGACAGAGTCGCCTTCCTGCGGTACGAAGTAGAACTGTCGGATCCGGCGCAGCTCGAACGAGTGCTCTCGGATCTGCGTGATGTCGGCGGCGTGTACGAGGCGTATCGACTTGTTCCTGGAGGTGGACGATGATCCTGACATCGGCTGAACTGTGGGCTGCGGCAACCAACTGCTACGTGATCGCCCCCGAGCGGGGCGGACCCGCGGTGATTGTGGATGCTCCTCCCGACGTCGACGCGATCGTCAGTCTGCTGACCCGGTACGACCTGACCCCTGTCGGTCTCCTCGTCACTCACGGACATGTTGATCATGCCGGTGGTGCGGGTGCCGTCGTGCACAGGACCGGTGTGAGCGCATATCTGCACCCGGACGACGACTTCCTGGCTTCCGATCCCGCGGGACAGGTCCGCTCTCTCTTCGGATTCGTGCCGCCGGGTGCCGAAGCGTTCGCGCCACCGGAGCGGTTCGTGGACCTGGACCACGGTCAGCGGGTCGATCTCGCAGGGTTCGATTTCGAAGTGAGGCACACGCCGGGTCATACACCGGGACACTGCATCTTCGTGGTGGAGAGCGAAGGCATCGTGTTCTCAGGTGATCAGCTGTTCGCGGGCTCTGTGGGTCGAACCGACTTCTCGTACGGGAGTTGGGAAGACCTGATGGAGTCGATGCGAACTCAGGTGATGACGCTTCCTGACGATATGCGCGTGCTGCCCGGGCACGGTCCCGAGACGACGATCCGTCGCGAACGTACGGTGAACCCCTTCATCCTCGAGTGGATGAACACCCCCTAAATCCGCGTACCCAGGGTTGCAGTCCCCGCCGGCGGCGCACCCAGCCCGCGGAATGGGGAGGCAATCGAACTCTGAGCGCACGGCGTTACTAGCCTTGCCGTTCTTGCGATGACCGGAGGGTCATGACCTATCGCGCCCCGAAGGGGACTTACGACGTTCTCCCGCCCGACTCTGTCGCCTGGGTGGAAGCTGAGCGCGTGTTTCTCGACCTCGCCGAACGCTACGGCTACGGACTCGTTCTCACACCGGTGTTCGAAGCGACGGAGCTCTTCTCTCGTGGCGTCGGCGAAGACACTGAGGTCGTCGAGAAGCAGATGTACACCTTCACAGACAAAGGCGGGCGTTCGCTGACGCTCCGACCGGAGGCCACGGCGTCGATCGTGCGTTCTCTCATTCAGGCAGGGGGCGTGGTCGGTACGTTCAAGGGGTATTCATGGGGACCGATGTTCCGCTACGAACGACCCCAGAAGGGCAGAACCCGTCAGTTCCTGCAAGCCGACATCGAGTACATCGGTGAGGCCGCTCCGGGAGCCGACGTCGAGGTCATCGAACTCGGGTATCGCTACCTCCAGGAGCTCGGTGTACCGAATGTGGAGGTGCGACTCAACAGTATCGGTGATGCTGGAGACCGATCAGCGTACCGAACGGAGCTGATCGTTTACCTCGAGAGCCGTCGAGACGATCTCTCCAGCGACGCGCTTCGCCGTATGTACGAGAACCCGCTCCGGGTGCTCGATTCGAAGGCCGATGTGGACATCGTTGCTGATGCACCCACACCAACCGAGTACCTTTCGGACGAAGCCGCAGAACACTTCGCGGCCGTGAGGAACGGCCTCGAGGAGGCAGACATCCCGTATCGGATCGTTCCGACGCTGGTGCGTGGACTCGACTACTACAACCGAACCGTCTGGGAGTATGTCCCCCTTGATTTCGACGCGGCACAGAGCTCCGTCGGAGGCGGTGGCCGCTACGACCCGCTGTTTGAGCGGCTCGGAGGCAAACCAACGCCTGCGGTGGGACTGGCGATGGGCCTCGACCGCATTCTCCTTGCTCGCGAGCAGAGCGACCCTCTTTCGTCCCTGGATGCGTTCGTTGTCGTGGCGGATCCAGACCGGCGCGTGGATGCAACAGCGCTCATACGCCGACTTCGGGGAGCAGGATTGCGAGTCGATACCGTGGCCGGTGATCGATCGGTCAAAGCACAGTTCAAGGCAGCCGATCGAGCGAGAGCAGCCAATGCCCTGGTCGTCGGCGAGGAATGGGATGAAGGTGGCGTCACCGCACGCGACCTCGCGACCGGCGAACAGCGTACAGTCGCATTAGAGGAGATCGAGACATGGCTGAGACGATGAAAACGCACGGCGCGGGGACTCTGCGAGCCGCTGACGCTGGTACCGAAGTCACCCTGGCGGGTTGGATTGGGCGCCGCCGAGACCACGGAGGGGTCATCTTCGTCGACTTACGGGATGCCAGCGGGGTCGTTCAGGTTGTCCTCAACCCCGATGACGCTCCAGCATCGGATCAGGAGCTGAGCAGTCTTCGAATGGAGTACTGCATCTCGATCACGGGCCTCATTCGTCCCCGACCGGACGACATGGCGAATCCGGAGTTGCCCACTGGCGAGATCGAGGTTGTTGCGAACGTTATGACCGTTCTCAGCCCGTCTGAGACTCTGCCGTTCCAGATCGATGATCGGATCGAGGTCGACGAAGCGCGGCGCCTGCAGTACCGCTACCTCGACCTTCGCCGGCCATCGATGACCGAGAATCTTCGAGCCCGATCGAAGGTGATCCGTGCGATGCGTGACGTCATGGGCGATCTTGGATTCATGGAGATCGAGACACCCACGCTCATCGCATCCACGCCGGAAGGCGCTCGTGACATGCTTGTGCCATCACGGCTGCGTAAGGGGAACTTCTACGCCCTGCCCCAATCCCCGCAGCTGTTCAAGCAGCTGTTGATGATTGGTGGTGTCGAGCGGTACTACCAAGTGGCCCGCTGCTACCGGGATGAGGATCTTCGGGCCGATCGCCAGCTCGAATTCACGCAACTCGACTTCGAAGGGTCCTTCTGGGGGCAGGAAGACGTACTGGCGACGCTCGAAGAGATATCGACTCGGGTCACGAAGGATCTGCGTGACATCGATGTCGAGCATCCGTTCCCGCGACTCACCTGGCATGAGGCCATGGATCGTTACGGAACAGACAAGCCGGATATCCGGTTCGGCATGCAGATCAACGACCTCAGTGACGTGTTCGCCGAGACAGGATTCAAAGCGTTCTCGGGTGTGCTTGCCTCGGGCGGATCGATCCGTGGCATCAACGCTGGAGCCCTCGGCCTGTCCCGGTCGGGACTCGACGGCCTCTCTGCTCGGGCCCAGGAGCTGGGGGCCAAAGGTCTCGTCTGGATGGTCAAGGAGGACGATGGAGGGTTCCGCTCTCCTGTCGCCAAGTTCCTGTCAGAGGGCGAATTGGAGGAGATCGGCACCGGGATGGCAGCAGAGCCCGGTGACGTGGTTCTCATCGTCGCAGACGAGACACGGACCGTACTGGAAGTACTCGGACAGATTCGACTCGAAGTCGGTCAACCCGAGGGACACGAAGAACTCGCGTACCTCTTCGTGGTCGACTTCCCCGTGTTCGAACGGAACGAGGACGGGGACTTCGTTGCGCTCCACCACCCGTTCACTGCTCCGGTCGACGTGCGCGAGATGAGCGAGGACCCTGGTCACGCCATCTCCAAGGCATATGACCTCGTGCTGAACGGCTCAGAGCTTGGTTCAGGAAGCGTCAGGATTCACGACCCTGCGGTGCAGGCGAAGGTGTTCGAGACGCTCGGCATATCCGACGAGGACGCAGAGCGGCGATTCGGCTGGTTCCTCGAAGCGCTCCGCTACGGAACGCCACCCCACGCCGGCTTTGCAGTCGGGATCGACAGACTCGTCGCGATCCTACAGAACGCGCCGAATATCCGCGAAGTCATCCCGTTCCCGAAGACTCAGACGGGCGCCGATCCGCTGACCGGTTCCCCGTCGCGGGTCGACGATGATCAGCTCCGCGAACTCGGGATCGAGGTTCGACCGGCGGTGATGGCCGAGTGGGCTGCCGATGAGGCGGCGGGTGACTGAACCCGATCTGTTCTCCGATCAACGGGCCGAGCGTCGGCGCGCCAATGCGCCGCTCGCGGCGAGGATGCGCCCGGCGAACCTCGAAGAGGTTGTTGGACAACAGGGTTTGCTCGCTCCGGGTGCCGCGTTCCGGACAATGGTGGAGGCGGGTCGCCCTGTCTCGATGATTCTGTGGGGTCCGCCGGGTTCCGGCAAGACGACGCTCGCCCGTCTCGTGGCCGTCAACAGCGGTGCACGGTTCGAACAGCTCTCCGCAACGTCTGCGGGTGTGAAGGACGTTCGCGAGGTCCTGGCGATGGCAACCCGACGTGTCGAGAACGGCGACGGTAGGACCGTCTTGTTCCTCGATGAAATCCATCGATTCAACAAGGCTCAGCAGGATGCACTGCTCCCCGGTGTCGAGGACGGCATCATCATCCTTGTCGGTGCGACCACAGAGAATCCGTTCTTCGAGGTCAATTCACCGCTCATCAGCCGCTCCACCGTGTTCCGTACCGAGGAGCTCGCGCCGGACGAAGTGATTGATCTGATCCGTCGAGCGATGTCCGATCCGGTGCGGGGGATCCCGGGGTCGGAGATCGATGACGAAGCTCTCGACGATCTCGCCAATCGTGTCGGAGGTGACGCGCGACTCGCTCTGAATGCTTTCGAGCTCGCAGTTACGATCGCCGCCGGTCGTGGCAAGACGAAGGTCGGGATCGAAGAAGTTGGGGAGGCTCTCCAACGAAGGGTGATCCGCTATGACAAGGGCGGTGACCGTCACTATGACGTGATCTCCGCCTTCATCAAGAGCGTCCGCGGCTCTGATGTCGACGGCGCCCTCTACTGGCTCCACACGATGATCGAAGCCGGCGAGGACCCGAAATTCATTGGCAGACGCCTCGTGATCCTGGCTTCGGAGGACATCGGGCTCGCCGACCATCGAGCTCTCGGAATTGCAGTGGACGCATTCAGGGCCGTTGAAGTCATAGGGCTTCCCGAAGGCGCCTATGCGCTCACCCACGCCACGGTGTATCTGGCAGCCGCCGCGAAATCGAACTCCCTGACGACAGCGATCGGTTCGGCCAGAGAAGCCGTCGAGAACACACCGGGAGCCGACGTTCCGATGCACCTGCGATCCGCGGCCACGGCGGGCCAACGTTCCATGGGGCATGGGCAGGGCTATGAGTACCCCCATGACGATGCCCTTGGTGTGGTGTCGCAGCAGTACCTGCCGGAAGCGATCGCCGGGGCGACCCTGTTCCAACCGGGTGGCCACGGTGAGGAAGCGGAGCTCGCCGAGCGTCTCGCACGGATTGACAGGATTCTTGGCAAGAATCGCTAGCGCAACGGATGCCGGACCTCGAGTTGAACCATTCCGCGGGCTCACTGCGCCGCCGGCGGGGACTGCAACCCTGGGTACGCGGTGTTTGGGGGAGCGGGGGGCGCTAGCCTCGTCCACCATGTTCACCCGACTCAAATGGTTCGCCGCCGGCTCTGCCGCGACCCTCGGTGCCGGTGTCTATCTCGGTGCCAAGGCGAAGAAGGCTCGAGAGCGCATCACACCTGAAGCCATGGCGCGGGCCGGGGTATCGACTGCCGCTGGCATCATGGGCGCCGCTGGACGGCGCATGCAGGGAGCCGGTGTGGTCGTTGAGACAACCGTTGTGGTGGAAGAATCAGAGGGCGTGGATCCGGGGCCGGGCTAACCTCCCGATCCCATGGACACCAACCAGATTCGTCGTACATTCTTGGATTTCTTCGCCGAACGGGGTCACACAGTCGTGCCGTCGGCTTCGCTGATCCCGATCGATCCCACGCTTCTTCTCACCAACGCGGGCATGGTGCCGTTCAAGCCCTACATGCTCGGCGAGGAGATCCCCCCGTACCCACGCGCTGCCACCGTGCAGAAGATCGGTCGAACGATCGACATCGACATCGTGGGCACCACCGCCCGTCACCTCACCTTCTTCGAGATGCTCGGAAACTTCTCCTTCGGCGATTACTTCAAGGAGCAGGCGATCCCATGGGCATACGAGCTCGTCACGGGTGCGTACGGGATCGATCCCGATCGTCTCTGGTACACCGTTCACATCACGGATGACGAGGCAGCCGAGATCTGGATCGATGGTGTGGGCGTGCCGGCCGACCGTGTCCAGCGTCTCGACAAGGACAACTTCTGGCAGATGGGCGTTCCCGGGCCGTGTGGGCCCTCGTCTGAGATCTTCTTCGACAAAGGCTCTGCATACGGCGAGCCCGGGGGCCCTGCCGTCGACGATGAGCGCCATGTCGAAATCTGGAACCTCGTGTTCATGCAGAACATCCAGGACAAGCCATACCACGTGATCGGCGACCTGCCGGCGAAGAACATCGACACCGGGGCCGGTTTGGAACGTATTGCGACGGTGCTCCAGGGTGTCGACACCATCTTCGAAACGGATGTCCTCCGCCCGATCATCGCCACGGCAGAAGGGGAGACGCGCGAAACATACGGTGCATCAGAACGAACGGATGTCTCGCTTCGCATCATGGCCGATCACGGCCGGGCGGTGACCTTCCTCATCGGAGACAAGGTCGTGCCATCGAACGAAGGCCGCGGCTACGTGCTGAGGCGTCTGATCCGCCGGGCGGTGAGGCATGCATCTCTGCTCGGTGCCGAGGATCTCATCATGCCGAAGCTCGTCGACTCAACCGTCGACGTGATGGGCGAGGCCTATCCGGAGCTCGTCGAGAAGCAGGACGGCATCATCGAAATGGTCACGCGGGAAGAAGAGCAATTCCGGCGCACACTCCGATCCGGGCACCAGCTCCTCGACGAGGAGCTGCGGGATCTCGAGCCGGGTGCCATGCTCTCTGGCGAGACCGCTTTCAAACTTCACGACACGTTCGGATTCCCCAAGGAGCTCACTGAGGAGATCGTCTCAGAGCGGGGATTCCAGGTCGATCTCGCTGAGTTCAATTCCATGATGGAAGCTCAGAGGGATCGTGCACGAGCCGCGTTCAAGGGCGTGGACACCGCCGCGAAGGCGGATGCATACCGCACACTCCTGAGCGGTGTCGACCACACGGACTTCATCGGATACGACATGGAAGAGGGAGCCGGCCGGATCCTGTCGATCGTCGCCGACGGCGAGACGGTGGAACTGGCAGAGGAAGGCCGCGAGGTCGAGATCTTCCTCGATCGCACACCGTTCTACGCAGAGTCGGGCGGACAGATCGGCGACTCAGGCACGATCGTCACGCCGACCGGCTCTGTGAAGGTTAAGGACACGCAGTTCGCGGTTCCTGGCCTCCACGGGCATCGAGGCGTTGTGATCTCCGGGTCGGTTCAACTCGGACAAGACACGGAGCTGTCGATCAACCATGAACGCCGGGAACGCATCAGGAAGAACCACACCGGAACGCACATTCTCCACTGGGCATTGCGCGAGGTCGTCGGCGAACACGTTCACCAGGCCGGGTCGCTCGTATCGGACGGACGCCTGAGGTTCGACTTCAGCCACTATCAGGGAATGAACCCGGAAGAGCTGCGAGAAGTTGAACTCGCAGCCAACCAACGCGTCATCGAGAACGCCGCCGTCACAACCGTTGAGACTTCGAAGGCCGATGCCGAGAAGATGGGGGCTATCGCATTCTTCGGCGACAAGTACGGCGAGGAGGTGCGCGTCGTTCGTGCAGGCGACTTCTCGACAGAGTTCTGCGGGGGTACACATGTTCCAACCACAGGCCAGATCGGCCCGCTCATCCTTGTGAGCGAAGGATCGGTCGCAGCGAATACACGCAGGATCGATGCCCTCACGGGGACGGCCGGATACGAGCACCTCGCAGGCCTCCGCTCCGATCTGGAACGAACGGCGACGGCACTCAGCACGCAGCCGAGCCGCGTTGTCGAGGCCGCGGAAGCTCTGACGTTGCACGCCAAGGAGCAGGAAGAACGCATTGAGGAGTTCGAGCAGCAGTCCCGCTCTGCGGCGGCGAAGGATCTTCTGGGTGAGGTCGAAGAGCACAACGGCAAGAGGGTGCTCGTGGCCCGGCAGCAAGATCTCACGGGTGATGCGCTGCGTGCTCTCGCGTTCCAGATTCGAGACCGGCTCGGTAGCGGAATCGGAGTGCTCGGTTCGACTACCGGCGGCAAGGGTGCCCTTATCGCCTTCGTGTCGGATGATCTTGTGGCCGAAGGGCTCTCTGCCGGAGATGTGATCGCAGACGCAGCGAAGATCCTCGGCGGTGGTGGGAGCAGAGATCCAAAGCTGGCTCAGGCCGGCGGACCCAACGGTGATCGACTCGACGACGCTCTCGAAGTGGCCCGCACCGCGGCAAGATCAGCGGTTGCTGCATCGTGACCCGAATCCTCGGGCTGGACCCGGGGGCGCGGCGGGTCGGCGTCGCGCTATCGGACCCCACCGGTACCATTGCTTCACCACATTCAGTGATCGACCAACGGTCGGTGAAACTCACAGGAGCCGTTCGGGCGCTGTGCGAAGAACACGATGTGGAGCGGATCGTGGTCGGGCTTCCGACCGGCCTCTCAGGAGTTGAGGGGCCCTCCGCAAAGGCCGCCAGGACAGTCGGGACGTCCGTCGCTGAGGCCACGGGCCTCCCGGTGGAGTACCAGGACGAACGCTTCACAACGGTGACAGCCGAGGCGGCCCTTCTCGAAGGAGGAGTGCGGCGGGAGAAGCGCCGTGATGTCCGGGACAAAGTGGCGGCTGCCGTGATCCTCCAAACGTATCTCGATCGCAAGGACCTCTCGGGTGACCGAACCAGTGACAGCGACAGCGACTGAAGGGCGCTCCAAGAAGCCGCTACTCATAGCGGCTGGCGTCGTTGTCGGCATCGTGGTCCTGATTCTTGCCGCCCGGCTTCTTGCATCGACTGTCGCCGGCAACCAGGCCCTCAACGTGGAACCCGGGATCGCTGTCTCTGTCGAGATTCAGGCAGGATCCTCCGCACGCCAGATCGCTACGGCGATGGAAGAGGCGGGCGTCGTGCGAGCTGGCGATCTTCGAGCTGTTGTGGAGCAGCAGGGCGTCGCATCCCAGCTGCAGGCCGGTACCTACTTCCTCGAAACACTGATGACGCCGGAGGCCGTGGCCGAGCGGCTGCTCACGGGACCGGACACTCCGACGGGGTCCGGCATCATCGTCTACGAGGGTCACGACGTCCGTCGGATCATCGAGGGGCTCGCGGCCGAGACCGGCTATCCGGTCGAGGAATTCGAGGAGGCCCTCACCAGCGGTGCTGTCACATCGGTCCTCCTTCCGACGGAGCTACCCGAGGGAGTCGATGCGCTCACGCGATGGGAAGGGCTGCTTTTCCCTGCTCGCTACGAGGTTCCCGAAGACGCCACACCCGCCGAGATCCTCACCGTGCTCGCCGACGAGACCGTCCGGCGTGTCGAAACTGTGAATTGGTCGCGGCTCGATGAACTGGGAATCACTCGTTACGAAGCGCTGATCGTGGCATCGCTCATCCAGAGAGAAGCCGGGGTCGAGGCGGACCGTCCCCTCATCGCGTCTGTCATCTACAACAGGTTGGAAGAGGACATTCCCCTCCAGATTGACGCAACGGTCGTCTATGGCTTGGGTGAGAGTCCCGGACGTGTTCTCGCCGAACATCTCGAGATCGACTCGCCATGGAACACATATCGGGTGAAGGGCCTCCCGCCGACTCCGATTGGAACGTCACAGATCGAGTCGATCCAAGCCGCTGCCTCACCTGCCGATACCGACTACTTCTTCTACGTTCTGGTGTCGCCCGACGGCCGCCACGGCTTCTCCACGACCTACGAGGAGCACAAAGAGAAGATCGCCCAGGCGAAGAAGGACGGCGTACTCCCATGAAACTCGTCCTCCTCGGTGACCCGGTCGAACACTCACGATCGCCAGCGATCCAGAGCGCAGCTCTCGAGGCTTCCGGGATCGAAGGCACCTACGAAGCTCGTCGCGTTGATGAAGCTGGCATGGTCGTGGCGGTCGACGAGATTCGCTACGGGCGCCTCGATGGGGCCAATGTGACGATGCCCCACAAGCAACTCGCATTCGAACTCGCTGGGCGCGTATCAAAAGAGGCGTTGCGATCCGGGGCCGTCAACACGCTGGTCCGGAGTGACGGAGAAGTCTGGGGGTACAACACGGACGTCGATGGGATCCGGTCCGTCTGGACAACCGCGGGGCTTCCCGATGACGCTCCGGTTCTCATCCTTGGGACAGGGGGCGCCGCAGCGGGTGCGCTCGTCGCAGTGGCTGGGCGGACCGTGATGATTTCAGGCCGACGGGCCGATGCCGCTGTCGATCTCCTCGGTCGGGTGCGAGTTGATGGTACGGTCGTTCCCTGGGGTGGTGCCGTCGAGGGAGCTGTTGTCGTCAACGCCACGCCGCTCGGCATGGCAGGGGAGGCGATCCCTGATGAAGTCTTGGCCGCTGCTCTGGGCTTCTTCGATCTGACGTACGGACCTGCCGAAGCACCGTCGGTGGTGCGAGCACGATCTCTCGGTATCCCCGTCGCCGACGGCCGCGACATGCTCATCGCTCAAGCCGCAGCCGGGTTCGAGATCTGGACCGGCGTACCTGCCCCGGTCGAAGCGATGCGCTCAGCGTTCTAGACCGGGTGCTCATCGGGTGGGCTGTGGCGGAGCGTCGCGGTCAGATGACCCGTGTGATCCGTCGAATTGGTGGCGTGTCGATGCCCGACACGCGTAGGGTCGAAATACCCTGAGTCACGCATGTAGGCGCGGAATACGGTTGCAGGTGGAGGAGGGCGACCAGAGCAGGAGGAATGAAAGCATGAGACGATGGATGATCGTCTTGGCGATCGCAGGGCTGTTCGTAGCCCTCGTTGCTGCCCCTGGAGCAGCGAAGAAACAAGCATCACCGGAGATGCCGGTGCTTGAAGGATCGGGTGTGACAACTTTCGAGGCGATTGAGGTATGGACCGGGGACCCGGCCGGGAACATCTACCCCAAAGGCCCAATCCAAGGTGTACCCGGCTGGTACGCACTCATGGACCCGAAGTACAACCGGTGCGAAGTGAGGGTTGCGACGCTCACATGGGATCCGGTGAAGAAGAACACGGCGGTATTGCATACAGAGGAGTGGTGCCCGCTGTTTGGCCCATGGATGCCACGGCTACACGACCGGGTTGCTCACATCACTCTCGGGGGAGCGGTCAAGCTCGCCGCCGACACGGAGCCCTTCTTCCCCAATGATCCAGAGACGGGCGATCACTGGCTCGCGAAGGCGTCAGGGTGCGGACTCAACGGTACGTTCCCCGTTTATCACGGCGCCTACGACTTCGAGACCGGTCATCTCTACGCCGAAACGCATTTCCATGGAATCTGCGATGGCGGGACGAGGTGGGGTGCCTTCTTCGGGATCGGCAAAGAGGACGGGCCGCTTCACGCCACATTCTCCATCGATCTCAGTTTCGCAGTCGACGACTAGTTTCGGCATCACGGCGGAATCGATATGGGCGGGCACACGGCCCGCCCATATCGGTGTGAGCCGCACGGTGCGCTAGCAACGATTGCTTGGCCGTTCAGCGTTCGATCTGGGCTACGTCGGTTGCAGCCTGTGCCGCGGCGAACACGGCCCACATGGCAGCGAACACCGGTTCTGTCGGGGTGAGTTCGGTGTCGATGCTGCTGAACGTGACGTCACCGCCATCGACCGTGAACGTGACCAACGTGTCGAGTCCGTCTACGCAGCCCTGGCATTCGCCTGGCGGAAGACGTTTCCTCAACGCTTCGAGATCGGTCGCTTGGACAGTGTTGTTCAGTGTCGCGACGAGTTCGGGATCGATTGATCCGACGTCGACCGGTTGGGTAGCGTCCTCACCGGCTCGGTAGGCCTCAACGGTCCCATCGCCGAACACCACGACGCGCTCGCAATTCGGACCCATCATCGCGCAGCCACCCGTGAGTTCAGCCACAAGGACCACGGAGTCGTTCTCTGGACCGGGTAGCGGGGGAACGGTTGTCGTCGTTGGCACGGTCGCAGCAGCGCTGCAGGCGGTGAACAGGAGCGCCAGAATCGGTATGAGTCGGATCATGGGGTTCAGACGTTCCGATGTGCGATATCGGTTCCCGGGAGATCGCAGGCATCGATGATGCCGGGCCTGCGGACGAGAACGGGATAGGCTGCCCGCCGATGCTCTCTCTGCTGTTGGTCCCGCTTGGTCTCGTTGTCGGCGTGCTTGCCGAACGTGTCGCTACCGATCGATCCTACGAGTCGATGGTGGAGAAACCCGGGCGCACGCCGTATGTCGCTCTGATCACCGCCATTCTCTTCCCGCTGACGGCGATCCTGGTCGGGATCGACTGGGTGTTGCCCTCCTATCTGTGGTTCGTCGCTGTGACCGTGACGTTGACCTTGACCGACATCGACACGAAGCTCATTCCCAACAGGATCCTCTTCCCTGGCACAGCCGTCGGCGCCGTACTGCTTACCGTTGGAGCACTCATCGAGAGCGGACCGATCCTGAGGGCGTTCGCAGGCGGTGCCATCTACTTCCTCGTGCTCCTGGTGGTCGCCCTTGCCGCACGCGGAGCCTTCGGCTTCGGAGACGTCAAGCTCGCCTTTCTCCTGGGTCTGTTCACCGCGTACCGGTCATGGGAGACACTGATTGTGGCCGTCTTCGCTGCGTTCCTGCTCGGGGGTCTCGTCTCTCTCGTGATCATTGTGTTCCGCCTCAAAGACCGAAAGGATTCGATCCCGTTCGGGCCGTATCTCGTCGGTGGGGCATACATCGCGATCGCCTGGGGGGCAACGATCGCTTCTTGGTATCTGGGCAGTTGAACGTGACAAGGGCACTGACCCCTGCCACGATGTTCCGATGATCAGATTCCTCACCGCAGGCGAGTCACATGGGCCGGCGCTCACGGCGATCGTTGAGGGCGCTCCGGCCGGCCTGGCCGTTGACGCCGAAGGCCTCTCAGAGGAACTGGCTCGACGCAGACTCGGCCACGGTCGCGGGCCACGAATGCGCCTCGAGAGGGACGAGATCGAGATCCTGGGTGGCGTCCGATTCGGGCGAACACTCGGTGGACCGATCTCCGTACTGATTCGCAACACTGAGTGGGAGCGTTGGTCTGAGGAGATGTCGCCCGGCGAGGGATCCTCCAGACGAGTGATGACATCCCCGCGGCCCGGTCATGCCGACCTTCCCGGGATGATGAAATACGACACTCACGACGCCAGGAACGTTCTCGAACGAGCCTCGGCACGTGAGACGGCCGCTAGGACGGTCGCGGGCTACATCTCCAAGATGCTGCTCGCCGAAGTCGGTGTGACCATCCTGAGTCACGTGATCCAGATCGGTTCGGTTGTCTCCACCGCGGATCTGCCGGAGCCTGGTGACCTTGCGCGGATTGACGCTTCCCCGGTGCGATGTAGTGACGAGGAGAGCGAACGGGCGATGGTGGCAGCCGTTGACCTGGCCAAGAAGGAACGGGACACGCTCGGAGGCGTGGTGGAAATTCTGGCATACGGCGTACCTGTCGGCTTCGGCAGTCATGTGCATTGGGACCGACGCCTCGACACTGCCATCGCTGCCGCGCTCATGTCAATTCAGGGAATCAAGGGTGTGGAAATCGGCGACGGATTCGAGTCGGCGGCAAGACCCGGCTCCCTCGCCCACGACGAGATCCATCCCGTCGAAGGCGTGTACGAACGGGCAACGAATCGTGCAGGCGGAATCGAAGGTGGGATCAGCAACGGGAACGTGATCCGGAGTCGGGCCGCGATGAAGCCGATCTCAACCCTGATGCGACCGCTGGCGACTGTGGACGTAACCACGGGAGAGGTTTCTGTCGCCTTCCGTGAGAGGAGCGACGTGTGTGCAGTGCCGGCAGCGGGTGTGGTGGCTGAGCAGATGGTTGCCATCGTCATTGCCGGTGAGATGCAGCGTGTCTACGGAGGCGACACTGTTGATGCGTTCGTAGATGCCGACGTCGCACATCGGCGACGCCTCGCCGAATTCTGATGGGACATGTCTGGTTGATCGGCATGATGGGGAGCGGGAAGACGAGCGTGGGCCGACTGCTGTCCGAACGCCTGGAACTGCCGTTCTACGACACGGACGCCACCGTGGAAGCGAACGCCGGGTTGACGGTCGCTGAGATCTTCGGCCACCTCGGAGAGCCCCGCTTCCGTGAACTAGAAAGCCTGGCCGTTCTGGCGATCGCATCCCAGGACGATGGCGTCGTCTCGACCGGGGGAGGAATCGTGCTCGATCCATCGAACGTGGACTTCATGCGCGAGAGCGGCACAACAGTGCTGCTCAATGCCGACGTCGAAACCCTTATTGCGAGGATCGGTGCCGCTGGAGACCGGCCACTCATATCGGATGATCCGAAGAGTCGCCTACGTGAGATAGCGAGCGACAGGGCAGATGCCTACGAAAAGGCGGCCGACGTTGTCGTTGACGGGAGCGGTTCGATTGAAGACGTGGCCCATCGTGTGGAGGCAGCATGCAGCGATTCGTGATCACTGAGGGCGATGAACCCGTTTCCGAGATATTGGTCGGGCGCGGCCTCATTCCAGATGCGGTGAGATATCTGCCTCGGCGAGAGGATCGCAGACAGGTAGCCATCCTGGCCCAACCGTCCGTGCGTCCGCTGGCCGACGCAGTTTGGACATCGCTGCTGGAACAAGCCATCGACGCAACGGTGATCCCGCTGCCGGACGGAGAAGCTGCGAAGACCCTTTCAATCGTCGAGGCCGTCGCCATGGACCTGAATCGCCTGGGATTGACGCGTTCTGACACAATCGTTGGCATCGGTGGGGGAGCCGCGACCGATACCGCGGGATTCGTCGCCGCCACCTACTTGCGCGGCATCGAGTGCGTGCTTGCTCCGACGACGCTCCTTGGTGCCGTGGACGCTGCCGTGGGTGGAAAGACCGGCGTCAACGTGGGGGGAAAGAACCTCGTCGGGGTGTTCCGTCACCCATCGCGCGTCCTGGTCGACATCGACGTGCTCGAAGCGCTCCCCTTGGATCTCCTCAGACAAGGAACCGCTGAAGCACTCAAGACAGGGTTCGTCGGGGATCCCGACCTCGTCGATCTCTATCGGGAGCATGGGATCGATGCACCCCTCGAAGAGGTCGTTGGGCGAGCGATCGCGGTCAAGGCTCGCGTGGTCTCTGAGGACTTCCGTGAGGGCGGGCTTCGAGCTGTTCTCAACTACGGCCACACCGCCGGGCATGCCGTGGAAGTTGCAGGAGGAATCAGTCACGGCGAGGCCGTGGCGATCGGGATGGTCGCCGCAGGGCTCGTAGGGGAACAGACCGTGGGGTTCGATCGCCGTGTGGAACAGGAGCAGTTGATCGCGTCACTCGGCCTGCCCACACGTTCCCCGGATGTGGATCTGCGTGAGATCCAACAACTCATGTTGCTCGACAAGAAGCGAGATACCGGTGGCATCCGATTCGTCGTGCTCGAAGACTTCGGGGTTCCCCGAGTCGTACACCCCGACGACGCTACCGTACGAGCCTCGCTGCACGCCATAGGCATCGATTGAAGACGAGGAGCCCCCACCGATGATCTCGACGAACGACGTCAAACCAGGCATGTCCCTGAACCTCCCTGAGGGCCTGTTCCAGGTTGTCGACTACCAGCATGTGAAACCCGGCAAGGGCAAGGCATTTGTTCGTATGAAACTCAAGAACCAGATCACCGGTGCCGTAATCGACCGCACGTTCCGCGCCGGCGAGAACGTTCCGAAGGCGACCATCGATCGCCGCGACTTTCAGTACCTCTTCAGGGACGACATGGGTTTCAACTTCATGGATGGGGAGACCTTCGAGCAGATCGCTCTTTCAGAGGAAGCCGTCGGAGAAGCGGCGTCGTACATTGCAGACGGGATGACGGTTCGACTATCGATCTACGAGGACAAGCCGATTGGCATCGAACTCGGGGCAGCGGTCGAACTCGAAGTAACGCACGCAGAACCCGGAGTCAAAGGCGACCGCGTGTCTGGAGCAACCAAACCGGTCACACTCTCGACAGGTCTCGTGGTCCAGGCTCCCTTGTTCATCGACATCGGTGATGTGTTGAAGATTGACACTCGGACCGGGAACTACATCACGCGAGTGTCGTGAGCAAACAGGACGCACGGGAGCAGGCTCTCGGGCTGCTGTACGCCGCAGACCTCGACCGTGAATCCGAAGTGGTGGAGCCAACCGGGCGGGCCGGTCGTCTCGCTACCGGAGTGCTGGAGCATCTTCCTGAAATCGACGCCGAGATCAACACCCATTCCACAGGCTGGCGCATCACACGCATGCCGGCGGTGGATCGAACGATCCTGCGAATAGCTGTGTACGAACTGCTGTACACGGACACACCTGTTGGCGTCGTGGTCTCAGAAGCCGTTGAGTTGGCGAAAACCTACTCCACGGCGAAGTCCGGGAGCTTCGTCAATGGTGTTCTGGCCAGTGTGGCCGCAGACCGCGACTGAACGGTCAGGTTCAGGCGACGATCTGTTCGAGGCGAAAGCGACCTAGGCCTTCTTGGCCTTTTTGGCTTGGCGTTTCTCTTTGAGGCTCTTGGAAGCAACCTTCTTCGTGCTTCTGCCGCCCTTGTCTTTGTTCGCCATGATTCCTCCTCTTGGACCATCTTGACCGATGGCCGTCCCCATCTTCTCACATCGGGGCGATGTGACCAGCACATCTCGATGTCAGCTTTCGGTCTCGAGCTCCT
>Ga0209633_10002271_pt1 | contig 18773 bp, 10 predicted proteins | sample Cruoilmetagenom1_FD_187290 | JGI IMG/M metagenome (GOLD analysis project Ga0209633, IMG submission 187290) | Oil polluted marine microbial communities from Coal Oil Point, Santa Barbara, California, USA - Sample 1 (SPAdes) (version 2) | ecosystem: Environmental > Aquatic > Marine > Oil seeps ... | reverse complement strand
AATAATACTATACTCTAGAAAATACATACTCTTACATATTCATTACTATTTGAGTTAGTTTCTGAGTGTATTTAGAGCGACAAGTTTGTTGCTCTAAATACAACTCTCAGTACTATAAATATATTTTTCTGATAATTTTTCTGAAATCATTATTAAGAAACAAATGAAAGTCAAAACAGGGTTAGATATATTAATCAAGGACAAAAGCCTTCAAAATAAGTTCAAAGGCAAGGTGGCAGTATTATGCCATAATGCATCTATTGATTCAACGTATACCCATGTAGTTTTAAAATTTAGAAAAATATTTGGCAATCGTTTTATAAAAATATTTGGCCCTCAACATGGTTTTTCAACCGATGTTCAGGATAATATGATAGAAACAGATCATACAATTCATCCTTATTTTAATATTCCTGTATATTCTCTTTATTCAGAAACACGTATTCCTACTGATGAAATGTTAGAGGATATTGATCATCTTTTTGTTGACTTACAAGATGTAGGATGTAGGATGTACACATACATTTATACACTTACTCTTTTATTAGAAAAATGTATAGATAAAAATATTCAGATAATTGTACTCGATCGCCCGAACCCGTTAAATGGAATTGATATTGAAGGGAATATATTGGAGAAAGCATTTGAATCATTTATCGGTCTTCACCCTATACCTGTACGACATGGAATGACTATTGGAGAAGTAGCTTTAATGCATCAAGAATTTTGGGCTACTAAGAAAGTAAATCTCAGTGTCATAAAAATGCAGCATTGGAAACGTGAAATGTTTTTTGAAAACACCAAATTGCCATGGCTTTTACCCTCTCCAAACCTTGCTAGGGCAGAAAGTACATTTACTTTTCCAGCTACAGTTATATTTGAAGGCACACTTTTAAGTGAGGGACGAGGAACTACACAATCATTAGAGATTGTAGGACATCCAAAAATCGAACCTTATTCTTTTTATAAAACTCATTTATCCAATATTGTAAGAAATTCTAAATTAAAAGGTTTTGTGCTTAGACCTATAACATTTCTTCCAACTTTTCAAAAACAGGCTAACAAAGTTTGTGGTGGTTTTCAAATTCATATAACGGATAAAAAAACTTTCCAACCCTGGCGAGTTGGACAACTAATGATGCGAGAACTATATCACCATTTAGGAAATGATTTTGAGTGGAAAGAACCTCCATATGAGTATAATTATACTCAAAAACCGATCGACATTATAAATGGCACCAACAAATTAAGACATTGGGTAACTAATAATGGTTCTATAGATAAGCTTAATTCATTTGAAAATTTATCAGCATATAAACAACAATTTGCTGAAATAAAAATCTATTAACAAATGCTTATTACTTTTAACAATTTTAAACAGTATTAATTTTGAGTCCAATATTAGTTTTTTTAGTAATAGTTATCTACTTCGCATTATTAATGACTATTTCTTACTTCACTTCTAGGAATAGAAGTGATGAATCTTTTTTTACCGGCGATAGGCAGTCACCATGGTTTTTAGTTGCTTTTGGAATGGTAGGTGCTGCACTTTCGGGCGTGACCTTTGTATCAGTTCCGGGAATGGTAGGAAACAATAGTTTTTACTTTTTTCAATTTATCTTAGGTAATATAGTAGGCTACTTATTCATTACATTCGTTTTAATACCACTGTATTATAAATTAAGGTTGGTATCCATCTACGGGTATTTAAATGAAAGATTCGGAGCGAAAACATATAAAACAGGATCGTTATTTTTTCTAATTTCACAATCTTTTGGCGCAGCATTACGCTTATTATTAGCTGCTAAGATTTTACAATTTGCTTTTTTTGATAAATTTCATATTCCGTTTTTTGCTACTGTCATTATTATTTTATTATTGGTTTGGTTATATACTAACAAATCAGGAATTAAAACTATTGTATGGACGGACACCATGCAAACATTCTTTTTGATACTTGGTGCAGTTGTAACTATCTATGCTATTACCACTTCTTTAAATTTATCAGTAACAGATTCAATTAATGAAGTTACAAGGCATAAATATTTTAAGGTTTTTAATTGGGATAACAAATCGGGGAATAATTTTTACAAACAATTCATTGCAGGAATTCTAATTACTATAGCAATGATTGGTTTAGATCAAAACATGATGCAAAAAACATTAACTTGTAAAAATCAATGGGATGCACAAAAAAATTCATTGGTCTATAGTTTAATATTAGCAATTACACAATTTTTATTTTTAGGGTTAGGAATATTATTATTTGTATATGCCGAAAAACATAATATTACATTACCTATTGGTGATAATGGAGAGTTTATAGATACCGATACCTTATTCCCAAATTTAGCTCTTAACCATCTTGGTCTTTTGGCAGGAATTAGCTTCTTATTAGGAATAATTGCTGCATCATTTTCTAGTGTCGATTCAGCTTTAACAGCTTTAACAACATCTTTCACATACGATTTCTTAGACATAGCTCATAAGTCAAGTGAAGAAAAGAAAAAACTAAAGAACCGCGTGTTATTTGGATTTTCACTTATTATTTTTTTAATAATAATGTTGTTTTCGAATAGTAGAGGTGATGTTATTACCTTAATATTTAAAGTAGCCGGATATACGTATGGTCCTCTTTTAGGTCTTTACTTATTCGGAATGTTTACTAGTTTTCAAATAAAAGATAAATGGGTGCCTATAATTTGTATTGTCGCTCCCATTGTTACTTATATGTTGAGTGAGTATTTTAAAAATGAATACAATTTTAATTTCGGATTCATTAATATAGCTGTAAATGCAATATTGACGATTATCGGATTAGCACTTATTAAAAAGAAATAAATGGATACGTCAAAATTAACCACAGAACAATCTTCTAAATATAATGATTTAGAAAAAATGGGTACATTAAAACTCCTAACTAATATTAATAGAGAAGATAAATCTGTTGCTATTGCTATTGAAAAAGAGATTCCTAATATTCATAAACTCGTTGATGTTATCGTTTCAAAAATGAAAAAAGGAGGAAGGTTGTTTTATATTGGAGCTGGTACAAGTGGGAGATTAGGTGTTTTAGATGCTTCTGAATGTCCACCAACTTTTGGTGTTTCTGATGATTGGGTTATAGGATTAATTGCCGGAGGTGATGGTGCACTACGAAAAGCTGTTGAAAATGCTGAAGATGATACTAATTTAGCATGGAGTGATTTAGAAAAATATTCTATTAATAATCAAGATGTTCTTATAGGTATTGCAGCATCCGGCACAACGCCTTATGTTATAGGAGGTGTAAAAGCAGCGAAGAAGCATAATATCACTACCGGATGTATTTCATGCAATAAAAATTCACCCTTATCAATTGAGGTTGATCATCCTATTGAATTAATTGTGGGGCCTGAATTTGTAACAGGCAGCACCAGAATGAAAGCCGGGACAGCTCAAAAATTAGTATTGAATATGATCTCCACTGCTGTTATGATTAAGTTGGGAAGAGTATTGGGTAACAAAATGGTCGACATGCAATTATCAAATAAAAAACTGACCAAGAGAGGTATTAAAATGATAATGGATGAACTTAAAATTGAAAAAGAGTTAGCCAGTAAATTATTACGAAAACATAAAAGTGTACGTGAGATATTAGATGGATACAAAACAAAATTAAATGAATAAGTATGTAATAATATGTTTGTGTTTTGTTGTTAGCTCTTGCCAAAATAAACAAGGTTCTTCAAAAAAGAAAATTGATTATAAATCTCAATGGGTAGATAGCATTTATAATGATATGACTCTTGAAGAAAAAATCGGTCAACTTTTTATGGTTGCAGCTTATTCTAACAGAGATACAGCACACTCTGACTCTATAAAAAAAATGATTCAAACACATCATTTAGGAGGATTAGTATTTTTTCAAGGAAGCCCTTTTAAACAAGCTAACTTAACAAATGACTATCAATCAATATCAAAAACACCTTTATTGATTGGAATTGATGCTGAATGGGGTGTAAATATGCGATTGGATAGCACTTTTAGATATCCATACAATATGACATTAGGAGCCGTTCAAGATAGTAATCTCATAAAAAAGGTTGGGATTCAAATTGGAAAACACTGTAAAAGGCTAGGCATTCATGTTAATTTTGCACCTGTTGTTGATATAAACACTAATCCAAATAATCCAATTATTGGGGTTCGTTCTTATAGTGAAGACAAAAAAAATGTAGCAACTAAAGCAATTGCATTTACTAAAGGATTGCAAAGTGAAGGTGTATTGGCGTGTGCAAAACATTTTCCCGGTCATGGTGATACAGATAAAGACTCACACAAAACATTACCTACGATTTCTTTTAGCGCACAAAGAATAGATAGTGTAGAATTATACCCTTTTAAGCAGCTTTTTAATAATGGAATTGCAAGTGTTATGGTTGCGCATTTAAATGTACCGAGTTTAGAAAAAACTCAAGGTTTACCATCATCTTTGTCACATCATATTACTTCAAAAGTATTAAAAGAGAGCTTAGGTTTTAAAGGGATAATCTTTACTGATGCGTTAAATATGAAGGGTGCTACAAATTATAAAAATCCCGGAGATATTGATTTAGCAGCATTTGAAGCCGGGAATGATGTATTATTATTATCTGAAAATATACCAAAAGCAACTTATAAACTTATAGAGGCCTATAAACATAATCGTTTTTCGGAAGAACGGTTAAGCTATTCTGTCAAAAGGATTTTAAGTGCTAAATTCGAGGTAAATCTTCATAAATATGAGCCTGTTAATATTTCAAATTTAAAAAATGATTTAAATACAATTGATGATGAAATATTATACAATACTGTTATTAGTAAAGCAATTACTCTTGTTAAAAATGAGCATTCATATATTCCCATTGCAAAGGATTACAATAAAAAAATAGCTTATTTAAAATTTGGTAGTGGTGAGAGTAATGAATTTCTTTCAACATTGAAAAGCTATGCCAAGGTTGATGAATTACCCATTTCAAGATCAAAAAAATTGCTTAAAAAATTAAAGAAGTACGATTTAATTATTATTGGATATCATAGATCTAACACCAGAAAAATTAATCAGTTTGATAAAAATGAGTCATTATTGATAGAAGAAATAGCTAAAAATAATAAAGTTATTTTAGATGTTTTTGCGAGTCAATATACTTTAACAAAACTTTCATTTGTTAATTTGGAATCTGTAATGATTTCCTATGAAAATAGTAAATCATCTCAAAAAGCATCCGCCCAAATTATTTTTGGAGATAAAGAGGTGATAGGTAAATTACCTGCATCGATAAATTTAGAATTTCAAACAGATCATGGAATTGAAATACCAATTAGTTCATCTCAAGTTAGTAATTAATACTGAATGTAAAATAAATCATGGTAAGTAAAAAAATTAAAAATATAACCTATAGTCCTGCCGGTAAATTTGAAGAGACTAGGTTTGAAAAAATTCACAATGTAATTTTTGGCAATTCTAATGAAGCTTCAATTATTGTTGCGAATGAAATTGCTGAACTTATTCGTGATAGAGCACTTGAACATAAAAATTGTGTGCTTGGACTGGCTACCGGATCCTCACCCATCAAAGTTTATGAGGAATTGGTGAGAATGCACCATGAAGAAGGCTTGAGCTTTATTAATGTAATTACTTTTAATTTGGATGAATATTATCCAATGGATAAACAAAACATGCAGAGTTATCATTATTTTATGCATCAACATCTCTTTGACCATGTAGATATACTTCCGGAAAATATACATATTCCTGATGGCACAGTTAGCAATGAGGATGTCTATCAATATTGCATTGATTATGATCTGAAAATTAAACAGGCCGGAGGGTTAGATTTTCAATTATTAGGGATTGGTAGAACCGGACATGTAGGGTTTAATGAGCCGGGCTCTCATCTAAATTCGGGTACTAGAACTATCACATTAGATCATATTACTAGAGTAGATGCAGCTCCTTCTTTTTTGGGTATTGATAATGTGCCTAGAAAGGCTATCACTATGGGGATTGGTACTATTAGAAAGGCTAAAAGAATTATATTATTGGCTTGGGGTATTAATAAAGCTGGCATTATAAAAGAAACTATTGAGGGTACAATCTCTTCTGATGTACCTGCTACTTATCTACAACATCATAATAATACATCTTTTGTATTAGATAATGAGGCTGCTGCTGAATTAACCAGAGTAAAAACGCCTTGGTTAGTATCTTCTTGTGTTTGGACAGAAGATTTAAAAAGAAAAGCGGTTGTTTGGTTAAGTGAGCTTCTTAAAAAATCAATTCTTAAACTTACGGATACTGATTATAATAATAACGGAATGTCCAATTTACTTATTGAGGAACATACTGCTTATGACCTAAACATTAAGATGTTTAATATTCTACAGCATACCATTACAGGGTGGCCCGGAGGTAAACCGAATGCTGATGAGGCTAAAAGACCCGAACGTGCTACTCCTGCTCAAAAACGTGTAATCATTTTTAGTCCACATCCTGATGATGATGTAATATCAATGGGTGGTACTTTTGATAGGTTGGTTGAACAAGGACACGAAGTACATATTGTTTATCAAACTTCTGGTAATATTGCCGTTTCTGATGAAGAAGCATTGAAGTATGCCGAGGTTAGTACACGATTAAGTGATTCTAAAGAGATTATTACTATTATTAAAAATATTCAAGAAAAGAAAAAAAACAGTGTTGACACGCTTGAAGTAAGAAAACTAAAAGGTTTGATTAGAAGGAGTGAATCTATTGCTGCTACCCGATATTTAGGACTTCCTGATAAAAATGTACATTTCTTAGATTTGCCTTTTTACGAAACGGGTACTATCAAAAAGAATAAATTATCTGATATTGATATTCATATAATGTGCATTATTATTCAAAAAATTAAACCTCATCAAATTTATGCTGCAGGCGATTTGGCAGATCCTCATGGTACTCATGAGGTGTGTTTAAATGCGCTTTTTGAGGCTTTGAAAAAACTAAAATCAAATTCTTTTATGAACGATTGTTGGGTCTGGTTATATAGAGGTGCCTGGCATGAATGGGAAACTTATGAAATTGATATGGCCGTCCCTATGAGTCCTGACCAAGTACTAAAGAAAAGACATGCTATTTATTTCCATCAATCTCAAAAAGATGGAGTCATGTTTCAAGGCGATGATTCAAGAGAGTTTTGGGTAAGAGTTGAAGATAGAAACAGGCTCACTGCTAAAAAATATAATAATCTAGGCTTAGCCGATTATGCCGCTATGGAAGCTTTTAAAAGATATTATTTTTAAAACAATAAGATTTATGAAAGAAATTTAAAGAAGTTATTGTTTAAGTATAAAGAGTTTAAAATGAAAAAAGCATTACAGTTTGGCCTATTTTTTTTACTAATTTTTCTTCTAATTCAATCTGTTTTTTCTCAAGAAATAGGTAGAAAAGGAATCCATCAATTACAAAAAGAAGAGTTTGGTGAAATAAGAATGATTGAGAATAAATTTGACTTCAACGGAGTTAAAATTATTCCCATTAAAAGAAAACAAAAGGAAGACTTATCTAAAATAGTATTTGGATTTTTACCTTATTGGGAATATAATTCTGGTGCACATAATAATATAAAGTACAACTTACTAACTCATTTAGCAGCTTTCGATTTTTCTGCTTCCTCTACCGGTACTATTACAAATCCTTCTAATTGGCCCTGGACAGATGTTATTAATGAATCACACAATAATAGTGTTAAAGTTATAATGGTAGTTACAAATTTTAATGGATCAGAAATTCACACCATTTTAACAAATAGTACTTCAAAAAATAATTTATTCGACAATATTAAAAATACAATTGCATCATTTAATTTAGATGGTGTTAATATTGATTTTGAAGGGTTGAATAATACCGATGAAGGCTCTGTAATAAATAATTTTATGTCTGATTTAACTACATATATTCATACACAGCTACCTGGTAAAGAAGTTTCATTTGATGGTCCTGCGGTAAATTGGGGGAATGATTGGGATTTAAATGGTTTGGTGCAAGGTGTTGACCACTTATTTATTATGGCTTATGATTATAATGGGAGCTGGAGTAGTAATACAGGAGCTGTTGCCCCATTTACATATCCAAGTAATGGTATTAGTGTAAGCAAAACCTTAAATAACGATTACAGTATACCTATAAATAACTCTCCGGAAAAATTAATCCTTGGTGTACCCTATTATGGTAAGCATTGGAAAACAGTAACAAACTTAGCTGAATCAGTGGTTACATCCTATGTGGGTTCAACTTTTTTTAGAGATGATGTCACCAATGCTGCTTCAAATGGTGGATATCTTTGGAATAATAACTCTCAAACACCATGGTACAACTGGAATGATGGTGCAGATTGGAACCAGGTTTGGAGTGATAATAAGCAAAGTATAGAAGATAAATATGATTTGGCCTTATCAAAAAATTTAGGAGGTATTGGTATGTGGGCATTAAATTACGATGGTGACCGACCTGAATTATGGGATTTAATTAACGCTAAGTTTGGAGCAACTGCCTCTATAGATGATAGCTTTATTAAAAATAATATTAAAATATATCCAAATCCAACAAATAATTTTATTCAGATGTCTATTTCAAATAATTTAGAATTAAAAAAAATAGAACTCTTTAATGTTTTAGGCCAAATTACTATGACAATCAATCCAAAAAATCAATTTATTGATATTAGTAATTTGACCAACGGAATATATTTTCTAAAAATTGAAGATGAAATTGGTAATTTAGGAACATATAAAATTTTAAAATCTAATTAGGTTTTTTAGATGAAAACTTTCTTAGAAATAATAAATGAAATTTTTAAATATAAATATTATGAAATATACGTTTTTATTTTTTGCATTAATGCTGATTTCTTGCGGTTCAAATGACAAAAAAAAGCTCACTCAAAGTAACGAGACTACTTATAATTTTCAAAATGACAGTCTAGCTCAAAATGCAATTATTGTTGGAGCTAATCAAATTGATAAATATTTACCCTTTCTTAAAGGAAAAAATATTGCGATTGTTGCAAATAATACTTCGGTTATTTTTAAAAGTGACAATAATCAATCCTATCAACATATTATAGATTCATTATTGTCTCTTAACATAAAAATCAATAAAATATTTACCCCTGAGCATGGATTAAGAGGTAATATTGATGCAGGTGAGGAAATTAACAATGGAATTGACGAAAAAACTGGGGTATCAGTTGTTTCACTTTATGGTGATAGTAATAATCATGGCAATAATAATAAACCATCAAATGAACAATTGGAAAATATAGATTTGGTTTTATTTGATATTCAAGATGTTGGAGTTCGATTTTACACCTATTTGTCTACATTACATTATATCATGGAAGCCTGTGCAGAAAACGGAATTCCTGTAATTGTTTTAGACAGGCCAAATCCAAACGGACATTATATAGATGGTCCAGTAGCACAAAAAGAATTCAAAAGTTTTGTTGGGCTTCATCCTGTACCAATTGTATATGGAATGACCATTGGCGAATATGCTAAAATGATAAATGGGGAAAAATGGTTGAAAAATGGAATTTATTGTGATCTTACAGTTATTCCATTAAAAAACTACACCCACAATTCAACATATAGCCTTCCCTTAAGACCGTCACCAAATCTTCCTAATGATAAATCTATAAACCTATATGCAAGCGTATGTTTGTTTGAAGGAACAAATGTTAGTTGCGGAAGAGGCACGGAAATGCAATTTCAAATTTTTGGATCACCATATCTTCCTAGTGATATCTATAACTTTAGCTTTACGCCTCAACCAAATTTTGGTTCAAAAAAACCAAAAAATATGAATCAAGAATGTCATGGCTTAGATTTATCAAAAGCTGAAAATTTAAATAGTCTAAATTTTTCTTGGCTAATAGACGCCTATCATTCTACTGCCCAAAAAGATAAATTCTTCAGAGAAAAATCCTTTAATTTATTGGCAGGTACTGATAAACTGAAAGCACAAATTGAGCAGGGGCTTACTTTTGAAGAAATTAAAGCTACATGGCAAAAAGATTTAATGTCTTTTAGAATAATTAGAAATAAATATTTAATTTATAAATAATTCTACAAAATTAATAACCTTATTTTGATTATTAATCTGGAATTAAAAACAGGAATAAATTATCTTACTATCCTTACAGGATTACTTATATTATTATTTCTACTAACTGCTTGGACTATAAATATTTTTGCATTTCTTAAATGTTTCTTATGAATATCTATATGTTTTTCACCAGTTAGGGTGATAATATTAGAATCATTTTTCAGATTTATTTTTACACCTTTATTAAATTGATATACTAAAAATTTTACAGCCTCTTTTTCTTTATTTTCCTGTATTGATTCCCAGCTTAAACGATATATTCTATTTTTATGTTTAGTAATTTTGAGGTTGTATACTGGTTCAGGAATAAATAAATTTGGACTTATTGTTGGAGGAAGAATAGAGTTTTTATAAAACCCTTTTCTTAAGGCATCATCTATATTTAATAGATTTTTAACAATATACTTAGCACTAAAAAAGGCTGACCCATTTATTTGAGGAATACTTTTATTTAAATCAAGTTGTTTTTCAATTTCTGTAGGATGTTGTTGTTTCCAAGCAGCATTCTGTTTTTCATCTCCTAATCTATATAAACTATGACCAATATATAGATTGGTATTATAATTATTATTTGCCCACCATTCAACCAGAGTTTCATAATCTGCAGCTTTATGCCCAATATGCCAATATACCTGAGGCAATATATAATCTAACCATCCATTTTTTAACCATAATAAAACGTCAGCATATAGATCATCATAATTTGTTTGCTTGGCATTAGTATTCGAACCAATTGGGTCAACACTTTTATTTCGCCAAATGCCAAACGGACTGATACCAAATTGTACCCAAGGCTTTATAGTTTTAATCGTTGTAAATAGCTCTTCAATGATTAAATTTACATTATTTCGTCTCCAATCATCTAAATTGTTTGGGTAAAAATCACCTCCATGTTTTTTAAAGGAATCCTCATCTGGAAAAGCTTCTCCTTTAATTTTATAAGGATAGAAATAATCATCAAAATGTATCGCATCTATATCATAATTTTGAACTATATCTGCCACAACTTTATTTGTGTATGATCTTACTTCAGGTAAGCCGGGGTTAAAGTATTTATTTTTACCATAGTTGACAAACCATTGAGGTTCTTTATCTGTCAAATGAAACGGATTGAATTGAATTTTTGTATAATTTATTATTGCTCTATACGGATTTAGCCAGGCATGAAATTCCATCCCACGCTTATGCGTTTCAGAAATTATAAAGGCTAAAGGATCATAATATGGTGCTGGCAACTTATCATTTACCCCTGTTAAATAAGAAGACCAAGGTTCATATTTAGAATTATAAAAAGCGTCAGCAGAAGGTCTAATTTGAAAAATAATTGCATTAAAATTTAAACCTTTAAACTGATCTAAAAGTTTGATAATCTCACTTTTTTGTTCCTTTGTGCTTAAATTTTTTGAACTTGGCCAATCAATATTACTTACTGTTGCAACCCAAACTCCTCTAAATTCCCGATTATTATTTGCTTGAGCAATTCCTAATTGAAAAATAAATAGAAATATAAAAAGTAAAATTAAGTTTTTAAAGGATTTCATTTGACTGTAATAATATATTATACCAATTTAAACATATAATGTCGTATAAAATAGTTTCTTTTTCACAATCTTATCGTTAAAATATTGTACCGTAACTATGGCTATGCTAAAATATTTTGTCTCAATCTTGTAAAAAATAATATCTATTTTATTTTACGACATCAAATATTTAAATTAGTATTAAAGAGTAAAGATAGAGGTACTTTAATTATAAATCTCAAAAATATGGGGTTATGTTTCAAGGAGATGACTAAAGAGAGTTTTGGGTAAGAGTTGAAGACAGAAACGGACTCACTGCAAAAAGATACAATGATTTAGGATTTGTCGACTATGCTGCTATTGAAGCCTTTAAACGATATTATTTTTAAATTTAATCGATTAAAAATTACATTTCGAGTGCCTTTTTAGGATTATTATCCATTAAAATTTCTACAGGGTTTTCTAAGGCCTCTTTGATAGCTACTAAGAATCCAACTGATTCTTTTCCATCAATAATTCTATGGTCATATGATACTGCAACAAACATAATAGGTCTAATTTCAACCTTACCATTAATAGCAACTGGTCGTTCAACAATATTATGCATCCCTAAAATTGCACTCTGAGGTGGATTAATTATCGGCGTTGACAACATTGACCCAAATACACCCCCATTGGTAATGGTGAATGTTCCTCCAGTCATTTCATCTATAGTAATTTCACCATCTCTTGCACGAATAGCCAATCGTTTTACTTCAGCTTCTATACCTCTAAAAGTTAAATTCTCAGCATTTCTAATTACAGGCACCATTAATCCTTTAGGTCCGGACACAGCAATAGAAATATCTTGAAAGTCATAAGAAACTTTAAAATCGCCATCAATCATTGAATTTACATCAGGAAATAGTTGTAAGGCTCTTACCACAGCTTTAGTAAAGAAGCTCATAAAACCTAAACTTACGCCATGCTTTGTTTTAAAGTCTTCTTTGTATTGTTTTCGCAAATCAAATATGGGCTGCATATCAACTTCGTTAAATGTAGTTAACATGGCAGTTTCATTCTTTACAGCAACCAATCGTTCTGCTACTTTACGGCGTAACATTGATAATTTTTTACGCTCGCCGCCTCTTGTACTATCAGCAGCTGGTGTACCCATACTTGGCACAGCTTTAACAGCGTCGTCTTTTGTAATTCTACCGTCTTTACCGGTACCCTTTATTATCGCAAGAGGAATATCTTTTTCAGCCAATATTTTTTTAGCGGCCGGTGAAGCAGTTCCGCTGGCATATGTTGTTTTTGTTTCTGATACGTTCTCGACTGCGCTCGAACTGACAGTTTTGATTTCATCAGATTGCTCAGTGTTTACAGACGACTGATCACTGCTTTCTGGTTTGGCAGCACTAGTATCAATTAAACATACCACGGCACCTACATCTACAGCATCGCCTTCTTCTGCCTTCAGGGTAATTATACCGCTTTCTTCAGCAGGTAATTCTAAAGTTGCTTTATCAGAATCTACTTCGGCAATAGCCTGGTCTTTTTCAACATAATCACCATCTTCAACCAACCATGTTGCTATTTCTACTTCGGTGATGGACTCTCCCGGTGAAGGAACTTTCATTTCTAATATCATAATTCTTTATGTTTGTTTGTTGATTTGGTTATTCATACTAAATTCAAATAATCAAAATCTAACTTCTTTTTTCTCTATGCTATGATTTCAAATACACTATCAATTACTTTTTGATGCCTTCTTTTAAAGCGTGTACTGGAACCTGCAGCAGGTACCGCATAAAATGCTCTGGAAGCAACTTGTAAATTTACTTCAGAAACTTCAGAATCAAAACGTTGTAACATATAACTCCATGCCCCCATATTTTGAGGTTCTTCTTGAGCCCACATAAAGTCCTTCACATTTTTATACCTGTCAATTATAGTTTGTATTTTTTCTTTGTGTAACGGGAATAATTGTTCTATTCTTATTAATGCTACATCATCTCTTTCTAACTTTTCACGTTCAGCCAATAAATCATAATAGAACTTACCGGTACAAAACACTAATTTTTTAACCTTATCAGGATTGATCGTATCGTCTATTACTTCTTGAAATTCTCCATCAGCGAACTCACTTAAACTAGATACTACTTTAGGATGACGTAATAAACTTTTTGGTGTAAATACAATTAATGGTTTTCTAAAATCGCGTTTCAATTGTCTACGTAACAGGTGATAAAAATTAGAAGGTGTCGTACAATCTGCAATAGTCATATTGTCTATAGCACATAATTGTAAATAACGTTCCATTCTGGCTGAAGAATGTTCAGAACCTTGCCCTTCATACCCATGTGGTAACAAGACCACTATTCCGTTTTGTAATTTCCATTTATCCTCGGCAGCTGACATATATTGATCAAAAATAATCTGAGCTCCGTTAGAAAAATCACCAAATTGAGCTTCCCAAATCGTCAAGGTATCAGGATTCGCCATAGCATATCCATAATCAAACCCTAACACACCGTATTCTGACAATAATGAATTGTAAATATCCATTTTCCCTTTATTATCAGGATTTGTATTTATTAAATTAATACGTTCTTCTGATATTTCATCTCTTAATATAGCGTGGCGATGACTAAAAGTACCACGTTCAACATCTTGACCGGAAATACGAATATTGTAGCCTTCTTCTAATAAAGATCCATAAGCTAAGGTTTCGGCTAATCCCCAATCTATAGTATCTGTTTCTATCATCTTAGCCCTTCCTGCTAAAATACGTTCTGCTTTTCGTAAAAATTTCACACCTTCAGGTACCGTAGATACTACCTTAACGATATTTTTCAATCGCTGTTCTTCATAGGTTGTATCAACCGGCAACAACATATCATTTACATCTTTACGAGAGAATCCTTTCCAAGTACTTTCCATAAAAGGTTTTACTTGCGAAGTGTCATCTCTTTTAGACATTTCGTGCTGATTCTCAAGCATAATCTTAAAATCAGCTATGACCTTATTTTTATAATCTTCATCTATTACACCTTCTTCTATTAAACGTTGCGCATAAACATCTCTTGGATTATTATGACTAGCTATAGCCTTATACAAATTTGGTTGTGTAAAACGTGGTTCATCTCCTTCATTATGTCCGTATTTTCTATAGCCCAATAAATCGATAAAAACATCACGTTTGAATTTCATTCTAAAATCAAGAGCCATCTCAACCGCATGTACAACTGCTTCAGCGTCATCAGCATTTACGTGAAGTACCGGAGACAATGTTACTTTACCCACATCTGTACAATAGGTACTTGATCGTGCATCTAAATAATTAGTTGTAAAACCAATTTGATTGTTTACAACTATATGAATGGTACCACCTGTCGAGTATCCTTTAAGTTTACTCATTTGAATTACCTCATAAACTACACCTTGACCAGCTATTGCGGCATCACCATGAACAAGAATCGGTATTATTTTGGAAGAATCTCCATTATATTTTCTATCAATCTTAGCTCGCGTAATCCCTTCCGCGACAGCGTCAACAGCTTCTAAATGAGAAGGGTTTGGCACCAAATTCATTTTTATATCCTTACCATTTTGATAAGTCTTATTTAAGCTCAAGCCTAAATGGTATTTTACATCACCATCAATATCATCATCTTCAAAATCTTTTCCTTCAAATTCACTAAAAAGTTCTCTTACCGGTTTTCTAAATATATTTACTAAGGTATTTAAACGCCCTCTGTGTGCCATTCCGATGACGCATTCTTCTAATTGATATTTATCAACAGCATTAAAAAGCGTCATACTAATTGCGGGAATCAAAGTTTCTCCTCCTTCTAACGAAAAACGTTTTTGACCTACATATTTTGTTTGTAAGAATTGCTCAAAACTTACGGCTTGATTTAACTTTGAAAAAAGATGCTTTTTATCGTCAATAGAATAATTAGGATGATTGTTATTTTCATGCAATTGGTTTTGCCACCATTTTATTTCTTCTGGCTTTCGGATATACATATATTCAATACCAATTGAATCGCAATAAACAGTTTCTAAATGCGCTATAATTTCTTTTAATGTTGTGCTCCCGATTCCCAGTACCTCACCGGCATCAAATACAGTATCTAAATCACCTTTTGAGAGATCGAAATTCTCTATAGCCAAGGTGGGCTCATATTTTCTACGTTCTCTAACGGGATTGGTTTTTGTAAAAAGATGCCCTCTCGAACGATAACCATTTATCAATTCAATGACTTGAAATTCTTTATGTACCTGTTCCGGAACTTGGACCGATAAGGCTTCTTCTCCTTCTAAAGAATAATCAGCATTTGCCAAATCATAGCCTTGAAAAAAACTTCTCCAGCTTGGCTCTACAGTGTCAGGGCTTACTAAATATTTACGGTATAAATCTTCTATAAAACCTGTATGTGCCGCATTTAAAAAGGAAAACCTATCCATTTATTTACCTGTTTGTAATTTTAAAAAGCATGAAAAACAAAAATACAATTTTTATCATAACAGAATAATTAAATTTAGATTGTTATTGACAAAGTTTTATATAGTTAAAAAAAATTAATTTAGAACTTGTAGAGAATAGAAAAACTTTTATATTTGCACTCCCATAACGGGAAATAAATTCCTCCTTAGCTCAGTTGGTTAGAGCATCTGACTGTTAATCAGAGGGTCCTTGGTTCGAGCCCAAGAGGAGGAGCTTAATAAACAAAGGCTTTGAGAGTTTTTTACTTTCAAAGTCTTTTTTCATTTGCACTCAATTTGCACTCACGAAGTTAAAATCTTAGTATTTGCTGCTATTTAGTGCAAGATAATAATTCACAAATATTTAATCAACTATTGGATACAAATATATTTTCCAATCATATAATCTGTTATTGGTTTAAGAGTTTTCCCTGTTTCGGGATGTAATTAATATTAACTATATATCCATATATGTGTACTAGGAGAGTAAATTTTTTATACCCTTAAAGGTATTCGTTTTTACCCATATGTGATTACGGAAAAGCATAAGGCAAATGGTTTACTATTTGTATTCAGTTGAAGTTTGCTTTGCAAACGAAGATGAATAGCGAAGATAAATAGCAAGAGGGTAACACGTTACTTAACGCAATTACACCAAATCATCTATCAAAAGACATTTCCCTCAACAATATAACCCTTTCACTCATTCTTACTTTTATATACTAGTCAATTTATCTAGATTTGAACAAAGATTCAACCTATGCCATTCAACAGATATTACTTATTCTCGTTTCTAGTTTTCTTTTTTATTTTTTTAGGAACTTCAGCTCAAAGAGGTATGGTTTCAGGTGTTTTAGAAGATGAATCAGGACCATTACCCGGGGCTACCGTTATTGTTAAAGGAACAACTAATGGTACTGAAACTGATTTTGATGGCAATTATAGTATAGAATGTCAAGTCGGGGACATTTTACAATTCATTTTCATAGGTATGACTACCAGAGAGGTTAAAGTTACTAGAGATCTATTTGGAGATCAAATCTTAAAATCCATAATACGAGAAGAACCTGTACAGAAAATCATTAGCAACGACTATTATGAAGCGCTTAAAACTGTTATAGATTCTTCATCTCTCAGTCCTGAAATATCAGAAAACGGATTAACATATAATAAAAAGAAAGGCTATTTTGATTCTAACAGGATTAAGAATATTAAGGAATCGCAAGACAAGATTAAGGTAACGTACTTTAATCCTGATATTCTTTATCAAGTTAATTTTAATAGTAATATCAGCCTTCAATTTGTAGACAAAAACAAGTTGCCAAAATTGCAAAATACCTTTGCTCAGGGGAGACCTTTTAATGGAATAAATCAATGGTTTGGTGCTGAAACGAATGAGATATTCTCATTCGGTCCAAGAGTTAATACATTAACATTTGACGGTTCTAATTATATATATGATACAAATGGACGCTTAATAAACGGAACTAGTCAAAATCAAATATTACCATATAATAATGAAATAATTCAATCTGGCTTAGTACTATCTAATAATTTGAATCTAGCAGTTTCTAATAATATACATTCAGTTAATCTTATTGTAAGGAGAAAAACTCAGGAAGATTTATTCAATACTGAGAAAAATAATTTAACGCAATTCGATTTTAACTATGATTTTAAGAATAGAATCAGTGTCTTTTTTAAATCAAACTCTGAAACTAATAATCAGCCTAATATCAATGGTTTCTTAAACAATCTTATTCTCTCATCCTTCATTACACCTACTTCTTTTGAAAACAGTCAAGGTTATCTTCTAAGTAATAATACGCAACGCAGTTTTAGTCCAAATCAATTTAACAACCCTTTGTGGTTTTTGGAATTAAATCAAAACAGGAGTAAATCAACATCGACCATTATTGGAGCTAAAAGTAATATTCAAATAAATGATAATTTGAAGCTAAACTCAATTTTGAGTTTTAACAGAGAGAAAGATTATCTCAATTTCGCTTTACCTATCAACACCATTGGTTTTGAAGATGGTTATAGAAGTAAGAAAAACTTCACTGAAAATACTTTTCATGCCTATGTAGGCTTAGATTACCATTTTAATTTTGAAGATTTCTCTCAAATAGAAATTAAGTCATCACTGAAATATAAAAACTTAACACTCAATTATAACTTATTAGAGCAAAATGATTTCTCAGATCTAAACTTTATTAACCCGACTAATGAAACAACAATTAGGCGTCAGTTAGAAAATAATACGTTCCGTATGACAAATGAAATAATGTTCGATCTAGATGTTGAGTTCGATGCAGATATAACTTTAATAAACAATTCTGTTACTTCAACTTTTCAGGGTAATGAACTTTTTTTACCATCGGCTCAATTGTATGTTGAGTTCCAAGAGTTATTAGGCTATCCTGAATGGATGGATACATTCTCAATTGCTACAGGAATTGCAAAAGAGGCTAAGGAAACTCCTTTATTTTATAGTAACTTAAGCCATAATAGCCTCGTTATTTCTCCACAAGAATCTCAATCATTAGTAGCAAATAACGATTTATTCAACTCTAAAGCTCTAGCATTTGAAACAGCAACCAACTTCG
>Ga0209633_10002270_pt1 | contig 18780 bp, 19 predicted proteins | sample Cruoilmetagenom1_FD_187290 | JGI IMG/M metagenome (GOLD analysis project Ga0209633, IMG submission 187290) | Oil polluted marine microbial communities from Coal Oil Point, Santa Barbara, California, USA - Sample 1 (SPAdes) (version 2) | ecosystem: Environmental > Aquatic > Marine > Oil seeps ... | reverse complement strand
CGGCCGAACTGGTCGGTTTGAAACTGTTCCATGGTATAGGATTTTATCAGGCCTATGGAGACGAGAGTAGATCTGGAAAATTCTGTCAGCAGGGCAAAATGAGCCTGTACCACTGAAAAATGTTTATGAAGCCTGCCGGAGAGGATACGGGTGCTGATTGCCAGTAAAGGCATGGGCAGTAGAGCCAGAAATGTGAGAAACGGGTGGATGGCTATCATAAAACCGATGGCGGCAACCAGCATTACCAGGGCATCTACCGCAGCAACCATCCCCATACCACAGGCCATCTGGACAGCCGACAGGTCGTTGCTGGAATGGGCCATAAGGTCCCCGGTGGTTCGCTTTTCAAAAAAAGGGCCATCCATTTTTAGAATATGGCTGAAGATGCGATTCCGTATATCTCTCTCAAGAAGACGGGAGAAGCCGATAATCAGGTAGCGCCAGATAAAACGAAGGATTACAACAAAGAGGGCTATCAGGATGATCAGGAGACCAAGCTTCAGCAACTCAGGTCTGCCGGTTGTGCCGGAAGTCAGACCGTCGACACCGGATTTGATTATACGCGGTATTACCAGTTGCAGGAAATCAACCAGGAGCAGAGCAGTAAATCCGGCCAGGAGACGCCAGCGGTGCTTTTTGTAGGTGCCACTCAAAAGCCCCAACATCTGCAGAACTGTAGCTCGTGGCAGGGCGGTATCATCAGTTGTATGGGATGGTTTCTTCATATGTTCTTCTGATTACGTACGAAACTCAGCTGCCTTTTTTGTCATTCCCGCCTTGCGGGGATGACAAACCTGCTGGATCTTATTTCTCTTTTATTATCAACGTATTTAAAATACTTCCACAGAATTGGCTGAGTTTCATAAGCAACCATTGTATATCCCGTATATCCGATTGGCAACGGCAAAAGATATAAACGGAGAAGAACCCGGGGACGCATCCCTCGTTTTTTTGATGGAGATGGTTATGGTCTCCGGAGGATAAAAAATGAGAAAAACGTATGGCGGGAGATAATTGTGGAAACCCTTCTTGAAACCAGGGATCTGTCAAAGTTGTATTCCATTGGAGAGCGAAAGGTAAAAGTGCTTCAATCTGTGTCACTTATTGTCGGGGAGGGAGAATTTGTTGTTATTTCCGGCAGCAGCGGCAGTGGCAAGACAACGTTGCTCAGTCTTCTCTCAGGCCTTGACAGGCCAAGCAGTGGCAGGATTATCCTTGATGGCCAGGATATTACCGATTTAACGGAGGATCAACTTGCACCTGTAAGGAATCAGCTTACCGGGTTTGTGTTTCAGGCCTTTCACCTTATTCCTTCCCTGAATAGTCTTGAAAATATAATGTTCCCTGCAGAACTCCTGGGAGATCGCCTGGCAAAAGAAAAGGCTGAGCAGCTTCTCAAAAAGGTGGGTCTCAGCCAGAGATCAAACAGCTTTCCAGAGCAGCTGTCAGGGGGAGAAAAGCAGCGGGTTGCGATATGCCGTGCCCTGGTAAATGAGCCTAAAATAATCTTTGCGGATGAACCTACAGGAAATCTCGATTCGGAGAACAGCGAAGGAATAATTGAACTTCTCAGAAGTATCCATCAGGATCAGAATGCAACGATTGTGATGGCTACACATAATAAAGCTATCGCTGAGAAGGCTGATCGGATTTTTCATCTGCATGACGGCCGGCTTACAGTGGAAAGGTGAGAGAGTGATAAACGGAAAGTTTTTGCTGCGAGAGCTTTTATACTCAAAAAAACAGGCGGTGATTTACATTCTCTGTGTGGCCTTGTCCCTTGTGTCCCTCGTGGCCGTCAATAGTTTCAGAAGCGATATAGATCGATCCATAAGCGGTGATGCCAGGGCTCTACATGGTGGTGATATAATTCTTCACTCACATTATGAGCTGTCTCCCGGTCTGCAGCGTGCTGTTGTAAGCCTGACAGAGGAGAATAGGGCGACTGCTGTTCGTGCCTGGGAATTCTATTCTGTTGCCAGGAAGAGTGATGAAAGTGGGTCACTCTTATGCAATATCAAGGTGGTGGAGAATGGCTATCCTCTTTATGGCAGGGTTGATCTTGCGTCCGGGAGAGAGTTTTCTGATGTTGTTGACGCGGGGAAGATCGTTGTTGGCCAGGGAGTTCTGGATAGACTTGACATGGCTGTAGGGGATCAGTTGCTGATAGGAAGCGCTCTATTTGAAATTGTTGATGTTATCCTTTATGAGTCTGCAAAACCGGTGCGGTTTTTCAATATCGGCCCCCCTGTCCTGGTTTCATACAAGGATCTTCCCGTTATGGATCTGGTCAGACAGGGGAGCAGGGTAGAGTATGAAACTTTGCTTAAGATGGATGATGCAAATTCTGTTGACAGTGTTGCTGCCTGGTTGCGGGGAAGGAGCCTGGACGGCCAGGAGCGTGTGGAGACCTTCAGGGATGCAGGATCGGGGATAAAGCGGTTTTTTGATAATCTTCTTTTCTTTTTATCTCTTATTTCGGTTTGTACCCTGCTGCTGGCCGGGATAGGTATTGAGAGTTCACTCTCTGCCATACTCCGCCTCAAAGAAAAGAATTTTGCCATTATCAGGTCATTTGGTGCAACCAGAGCCTACCTGCTTCATCATTATCTGTTGTTTGTCCTTATCCTGAGTGCGGTGGGATGTGCTCTTGGAGTTGTGTCCGGCCTGCTGGTCAAGGGGTATCTTTCTGTGCTTTTTAGTGGTTTTTTGCCGCAGGATATCGTCTTCAGATCCTCTGTCGCAGATCTGCTTGAGGGTGTGGTTGTCGGCCTGATGGTAGTATTGTTTTTCACCTTTCTGCCTCTCTGGAGGATCAATAATATAAAACCTGTTGTGATTTTTAGACGCGAATCTTCCCGGGAAGAAAAGACAACTACCTATTATCTCTGCATAGTATTTGGTTTCAGTGCATTGTGCGCTCTTCTTATTCGTTATCTGGGTGAGGTCAGCACGGGATTCTATTTTCTTGGCGGAATTCTCCTGCTCTTGTTGATCGTCAATTTGATGACACGGCTGGCTCTTTTTTCTCTTTCAAAAATTCAGTGGAGGCGTCCAGGTTCCAGGCTTGCACTGAGGAGTCTTTTGCGTCCAGGCAATGTTACACAGTCAATCGTTGTGACGCTTTCCATACCCATTGCTCTCCTGTTGATCATCTACCTCGTTGAGAATAACCTGCGTGGCACATATATAGATTCGTTTCCGGCTGATGCGCCGACACTCTTTTGCCTCGATATTCAGAAAAATCAACAGAAAGCTTTCCGGGAACTGGCTGGAGGCAAGATTACTCTTCATCCGGTAATAAGAGCCAGGTTGATTTCAATAAACGGGAAAGCTGTGAATCGTGGCAGGGAAATGAAGAAACGGCGTGACAATCTGGCCCGGGAATTTAACCTGACTTATAGAGAGGCTTTACTGGAAGACGAGATTCTCGTAGCCGGAAAGACTCTTTTTCGCAAAGATGAGAAAGGAGAACCGGTACTTCAGGTTTCACTCCTGGATACAGTAGCGGAGATGGGGAACATGACAATTGGAGACATTCTTCAATTTAATATACAGGGTGTGAAGATGGAGGTTGAAGTCACCAGTATACGAAGTCGTACGCGATCAATGTTGTATCCGTTTTTCTACTTTATTTTCCCGGAAAAATATCTAAAGGGGGCACCTCAAACGTATTTTGCCGCGCTTCATGTTGAAAGTGAAGAGATACCGTTTCTGGAAAACAGGATAGTACAGAGTTTTCCCAATATCAGTACCGTTAATATCGCAGAAACCGCTAAAGAAATGGGCCGGATGATGCAAAAACTCAGTAAGATAGTGAATTTCTTTGCTGCTTTTTCCATTCTGGCAGGTGGTTTGATTATCGTCAGCTCCATTTTGGCTACACGGTTTGAGCGTATAAAGGAGACGGTCTATTATAAAATTCTGGGAGCGGACAGTCGTTTTGTTTTGCGTATTTTTTTCCTTGAAAATCTGCTGCTTGGACTGTTGAGTTCTGTCTTTTCCATAGCGGTAGCCCAGGCGGCGGCATGGAGCCTGTGTCATTTTTTCCTTGGAATATCGTATGCGCCTGGGTGGGGAGCCTGTCTCTGGCTGATTGGTTTAACCATAATTTTTGTTGTCACCCTTGGTTTGCTGGGTTCAATACCGATTATAAGGAAGAAACCTGGACAATTTTTGCGACAACTGAACTGATGGCTAAATAAATATTGCATTCTCGGACAGGCTCCTAGGGCATTTTTCGAAGTGTGCGCCATGCACGAGACCATTATATAATGAACAAACACAAGATAATGAGAATTTTTTTATTACTGGCAGGTCTTATAATACTTATCTGCACAGGCTGCAGTCAGGAAGAGGAAAAAGAGTTGATGTTTGAAAGCAATAAAGAGGGTGAACTAATAATAGTTGCCGTTGGGGACAGCCTTACTGCGGGCTATGGCCTTGCCGAAGAGGAAAGTTACCCTGCCATCCTCGGCAAAAAACTCAGGTCTGAGGGATACAACTGCCGGGTGGTCAACAGTGGAGTAAGCTCAGAGACAAGCAGTGGATTGCTCTCCCGTATTGAATGGGTGCTTGGGTTAAATCCCGATATCGTCATCTTGGAGACCGGTGCCAATGATGGGCTCCGCGGCATCGACCCTGAGATGGTGGAAAAGAACATCCGGGATATTCTTTTTCGGTTAAAAGATGCGGAAGTGATTACTGTTCTTGCTGGGATGAAGATGGTCTGGAACCTCGGACCGCTGTATGTTAAGAGATTTAATGCTATTTACCCGAGACTTGCAGATGAATCTGATATCATTTTTATGCCGTTTTTCTTGAAAGATGTGGCAATGAAGAGCACGTTGGCTCTCGGTGACGGTCTGCATCCAAATGGAGATGGGTATAAAATTATCGCTGATAATATATATCCATATGTTCTTGAAGCTGTAATGAAAAAGCAAAACTTATAGTGGTATGAAGAAATGAAGGAATCCGGCAAAATTGCCAAATCTGCAAATGAAATTATCCTTGAATCCATTTCAGACGGTGTCTTTACCGTCGATCATAACTGGCGGATCATGACCTTTAACCGGGCAGCTGAAGAGATAACAGGAACATCCAGGGAGGAGGCCATAGGGAGGTACTGCTGGGAGGTTTTCCGGTCCAATATGTGTGAGGGCTCCTGTGCCTTAAAGCGCACCATGAAAGAGGGTAAATCCTTTGTCAGCAGCTCTACCTATATTATTAATAATCAACAAAAGCGTATTCCCATTTCAGTTTCGACTGCCCCGTTGAAAAATGAGAATGGCGAGATACTGGGCGGGGTGGAAACCTTTCGTGATCATAGCCTGGTTGAAGAATTACGACGGGAGCTGACCGGTAGTTATCTGGTCGGAGATATGGTCAGTCGCAGTAAGGCGATGAAAAAAATCTTTAATATTCTGCCCAGGGTTGCAGAGAGTGATTCGACTGTGCTCATAGAAGGAGAGACAGGAACGGGAAAAGAACTGATGGCTTCAGCTGTTCATAATCTCTCCTTAAGAAAAGATGAACCTTTTATCGCCATAAATTGCGGTGCCCTGCCGGACACTCTCCTGGAGTCTGAACTTTTTGGCTATAAAGCCGGGGCTTTTACCAGTGCCGACAAAGATAAGCCCGGGCTTTTCGCTGCCGCAGGAAAAGGAACAATTTTTCTTGATGAAATTGGCGATACCAGCTCCGCTTTTCAGGTTCGGTTGCTGCGAGTCCTTGAAGAAAAAGAATTTCAGCCTCTCGGCAGCGTGGAAAAAATTAGAACTGATGCGAGGGTAATTGCTGCAACGAATCGGGATCTTGAAGAAATGGTTCAGGATGGCCGGTTCCGGAGGGATCTTTTTTACAGGATAAATATTATCCGTTTCCAGCTTCCTCGCCTGCAGGAACGAATGGAGGATATTCCGCTGTTGATTGAACGGTTTGTCGGGAAAATGAATCGTTTCAAAGGGAAAGCAGTCTCCGGAGTCAGTAAAGAAGCAATGGCTGTTCTGCTGGCTCATGATTATCCCGGCAATATTCGTGAACTTGAAAACATCATTGAACATGGTTTTGTACTCTGCTCTGAAGGAGAGATAGGACTTTCATACCTGCCGGCCTATCTGTTTAAGAAAGAGAGCACGAAGTTGCCGAAAAGCCACTCTTCGATAGGTGATTCGGTGCGGCTGACCGAGAAAGAGCGAATTTTGGAAGCACTGAAACAAAATAGCTTTAATCGGTCAGCAGCCGCAAAAGAACTTGGTATCCATAAAAGTACTCTCTTTAGAAAACTCAAAAAGTATAGTATTTCACTCCCCGAAATGGATGGCAGATCCGGCCGTCTATAATTGTAGTCATAGTCGCAACGTTGCGACTATGACTGTCTTCCTATGGTCGCATTTCTGCTACCATACCTTTCGTGACCCTGTTCTTATTTTCTTAGATCATCCATGTAACCCATTGTAATTGAACAAGTTGTATTTTTTTGTCGATTGGCCCAAGGATTGCAAAGGAGAGAACATGGAGGATCGGGGATGAAAATTGGCATAACGGTGTGGGGCAATCGAATTTCCCCTGTATTTGATTCAGCTCAAGCGCTTCTTGTTGCAGAAATCAGTCAGACTGAAGTTGTCGGCAGGCAGATCGTAATGTTTCAAGCGGGGGTGGTCAGTCATTTTATCGACCTGCTCGCAGAATTAGAGGTACAGGTACTGATTTGTGGCGCCCTGTCACATGGGCCTGCAGCATTGCTGGATGCGACAGGAGTAAAAGTTATTCCTTTTATGACTGGTGAAGTGGAGGCGATTTTATCGCTTTACGTTAAAGGTGTAGATTTGACAGATTTTACTATGCCCGGGTGTCCACGTAACAGGTGTTGCGGGACAAATTGGTGTGCAACCGGACAGCAGCGAATCAGGTGGTGCTGGTTGTAGCACATGGAACCTGGGTAATAGATTTTACAACCAGGAGGATTTATCATGCCAGGATTTGATCAAAGTGGCCCTGAAGGGCAAGGACCTGTAAGTGGGAAAAAAAGAGGAATGTGTCAACGGACTGATTATTCGGCTTTTTCGGGTGTTGGTATTGGCCGGGGAAGAGGTCGGGGAATGGGGATGGGACAAGGTATGACACAAGGCGCGGATATGAGAAGGATGCAGGCTTCAGCAGCTAAAAGTACTGAACCGGGAAATGATCTCGAATCCTTAAAAGTTCAGTACGAATCCGCCCGAAAAATGATGGAAGATCTACAGGGGAAGATTGCTGCTTTGGAAGAACAGCAAAAGTAGCATCTTTGGTAGCCTGGGAAAAGATGGAGGAGAGAATGATTCGTATAATGTTGGTCAGTAAAGAGCCTGAAGCCCTTGGGGGGCTGGCAAGAGGACTGAAAAAAAGGGATGACATTGATTTGATCCATGTTGGCTCAAAAGAAGAGGTTCTGGGGAGAGTCGAAGAAGGTGGGATTGATGTGGTTGTAACAGATGCGCAACTGCCGGACAAAGAACCGTTGTCCCTTGTCACAGAGCTGATGAAGAAACAGCCCCTGATCAACTGTGCGATGGTTAGTACTCTTTCTCCTGAAGATTTTCATGAATACACCGAGGGGCTCGGAGTTTTTATGCAGCTCCCTCTGAACCCGGGAGAAGGTGAAGCTGAGAAGATGCTGGAAATCCTCAATTCAATTGATGTGCTGCTGAAAGCATAAGAAGGAGTTCAACGAAATGATTATCAGTGTGGCAAGTGGCAAGGGGGGAACCGGCAAGACAACGGTTGCAACCAACATGGCGTCTGCTCTTGGCGAGGGTGTGAGACTGCTCGATTGTGATGTAGAAGCACCGAATGCGCATCTCTTTCTCAACCCTGAGATTGGGCAGGTTGAGAAGGTAACAACTTTTATTCCTGAAATAGATGATGACCTGTGTACAGCCTGTAAGAAATGTGCTGAGATCTGCAGGTTTCGTGCCCTGGCTGTTGTGGGAGGCAAGGTTCTGGTCTTTCCTGAGCTTTGTCACAGTTGCGGAGGATGTGTTGAGGTTTGTGAAGAGGGGGCTATCAAGGATGGTAAGCGTGAACTTGGCACAGTTGAGTCTGGTACTGCCGGAGATATCCTGTTTTCCCATGGCCGGTTGCGGGTAGGGGAGGCGATGTCACCCCCTCTTATAAAAAAGGTACGATCAATTAACGGGAATAACTCCATCACAATTATTGATGCTCCACCGGGTACTTCCTGCCCGGTTATAGCAGCAATAAAAGGAGCTGATTTTGTGCTTATGGTGACAGAACCAACGCCTTTTGGCCTGCACGATTTAAAATTGGGAATTGAGGCCGTCAAGACACTTGGTATCCCGTGTGGGTTGGTGATTAACCGTTCTGATATTGGCGATAATGGGGTGAAGGAATACGCTGCTAAAGAGGATATTCCTGTTTTACTGGAGATCCCTTTTGATCGTAATATTGCTGAAGCTTACTCAGTTGGTAAGTTGATAATAGAGGTACAACCGGAATGGGCCGATAAATTTCGTGATCTCTATAACCGTATAGAAATACTTGCACGCTGCTAAAGAGGAGATCAAAGGAATGAGAGAACTGGTTATTATAAGCGGTAAAGGTGGAACGGGTAAAACCTGCCTCACCGCAGCTTTTGCATCTCTGGCAGAAAATAGTGTTTTATGTGATGCCGATGTCGATGCCGCAAATCTGCACCTGTTGATGAACCCGAAGATAAAAAAGAGAACGGATTTCATGGGTGGTTCGATAGCAAAGATTCGGACTGCTGATTGCACAGAATGTGGCAGGTGTCTGGAATTATGCAAATTTGAAGCTATTTCTGAACAATTTGTCGTTGATGCAATAAGCTGTGAAGGATGTGGCGTTTGTGTTGATCTTTGTCCTGAACAGGCAATTGACTTTCCGGTACAGAAATGTGGCGAGTGGTTTATCTCGGATACCCGATATGGTGCGATGGTCCATGCAAGGCTGGGAATTGCTGAAGAAAACTCCGGCAAGCTGGTTAGCCTGGTACGTCAACAGGCTAAAATACTGGCGGAGGAGAAGGGAAATGAGCTGATTTTAACCGATGGTCCGCCGGGTATTGGCTGTCCGGTCATTGCCTCAATCGGGGGAGCTACTGCTCTGTTGATTGTTGTAGAACCTACCGTGTCGGGCATTCATGACATGTTGCGGGTGGCTGATCTTGCCGCACATTTTAAAATACCGGGTCTGATCTGCGTGAATAAATATGACCTGAACACGGATATGACTTCAAAAATTGAAGCAGTTGCTGAAAAGAGAAATATCAAAGTTGTGGGACGAGTCCCCTTTGATTCTCTTTTTACTAAGGCCATGGTTGAAGGAAAAAATATATTGGAATACCGGCAGGATTCAGAAGTAGCTGCAACGGTTCGAAAGGTCTGGGATGAAATATTGCAATCTCCGTCCATGAACCTGATGGGGCTTAAGGATTTTTCAGCAGTCATCAAATGATGGCGTTGTAAAATTTCTTCATCCGGAGTCTCGCAGGCTCGCTTACCTGCTTCGTTGCTGCAAATTTTCTATCATTACGACGTACTAACGGTACGCCGAAATAATAGAAAATTTACGCGTCTCACAGATGAAGTTTTTTACTTAGCCATCTATTATTAATCTTTTATAAGATTGGAAACGAAAGGAGAAAAAAATGGCAACAATACGTATTGCAGTTCCATCAGAGGGAATGGGTGGTTTGGACGGTAAACGAGCGGGACATTTTGGACACTGTGATGTCTTTACCCTGATTGATGTAGAAGATGGGGAGGTAAAAGATGTTTCTATTCTGAATAATAAAGAGCATGTACAGGGTGGGTGTATGGTTCCGGTCAATCTGCTGGCAGAGAACAATGTGCAGCAGTTGATAGTTGGCGGAATCGGCATGCGTCCGTTGATGGGATTTAAACAGGTGGGCATAGATGTGTATCATGATGCTGAGCGAATTGATATTCGCCCTGTTGTAGAGGATATGATTGCGGGCAACGTGCCGATGATCATGGAAGATCAGGTCTGTGGTGGTGGCGGTGGTCAATGATCAGATGAGAAACGTATGCTGGGAGGAGTTGGTATGAAAGTTGCTATTACAGCGAAAGGGGTTCATCTCAGTGATGAAGTCGATCCACGCTTTGGTCGGGCTCCCTACATTATGATCGTTGATACTGAGACGATGGATTTCGAAGCAATTGACAACAGTGAAAATGTAAATGCATTCAAAGGGGCGGGGATCCAGGCGGCTACTATGGTGAGTGAAAAAGGTGCTGAGGTTCTCTTAACCGGGTACTGCGGCCCCAATGCCTTTAAAACTGTCGAGGCCGCCGGAATAAAGGTGGTCAGTGATGTTGCAGGAACGGTTGAGGAAGCTGTTGAAGCGTTTAAGACCGGCCCTGTTGAGTATAGTACCGGTGCCAATAAGGAAGGGCACTGGTAGGCAAATCGTTTAACAGTTTGCCGTGAGGTGTTTCCAGGCCGGGATAGCATTTTGTGCTATCCCGGTTATTTTTCAGAAATTAAAGACCTTCGCCTCAGCCGCCATATCAATAAGATGCGGCCCACCGTCGAGAACCATGTTACTGTTGAATTTGGCTTCGTCCATGTTTCTGTTTTTGGCGCAGGGGGTGCATACTCCGGTTTCAACCTCATTTTCAATCAGGTAGGGTAGATAATCATCTACACAGTCACCTGTTACAGTGCGGGTTGATCCGTCTCTGCCGCTGACTGCCCAGTCAACTCCGTTGTCAATTAAAAATATATTTACCTGATGTCCCTTGGAGTGGGCAATTTTTGCAAACTGAAAGCAGCGGGTTGCCTTCTCATTGTCATTTGATCGGAGTACAAATAGAAAATTTACCATATCTTTTCACCTTATTTATGGGAATAGGGATAGTGGGCGAAGCAACGTTTCGTACATATTCACATTACTATACAGCTATGGCAGGTAATGGCAATGGATTGTTGCTTTTATTGCACTACACTACCCGTACCGGGTTTCCAGCTTCAAAGGCACGAATATTTTCCACCGTCTGATCGATTATCTGCTGTCTTGCCTCCCTGCTTGCCCAGGCACAGTGGGGGGTGATTATAAGGTTGGGCAGTTTTGCATCCAGTAATGGATTAGAATCTCTCGGGGGCTCAACACTCAGTACATCGACCGCGGCTCCTGCCAGCCTGCCGGTTCTGAGAGATTCCAGGAGTGCCCCCTCATCAACAATACCGCCGCGGGCAGCGTTGACCAGAAAAGCTGTTGGTTTCATAAGGGCAAGGGTTTCACTGTTGATCAGATTTTTTGTCTGGGGCGTGAGGGGACAGTGCAGGGTCAGAACATCGACCTCCGGCAGCATCTCTTCCAGTTCAGGTCGGTCATCGCCAGTTTTTCCAGGGCGACGGGATACTACAATATTCATGCCGAAAGCCCCGGCAATTTCCGCCACTCTCCGTCCATTGTTACCATAACCGACTATGCCAAGAGTTTTACCCTTCAACTCGATAATGGGGTGGTCAAGAAAACAGAACTGACTGGCTTTCTGCCATTGTCCTCTTCGCACACTGTCATGGTAGGGGAGGAGGCTGGTAAAGAGGGCGAGGAGGGAGGTGAAGACATGCTGGGCTACAGAGTCTGTGCCGTATGCCTGGCAGTTGCAGACAGTAACACCCAGATCAGCTGCGGCCTGCAGGTCGATAATATCTGTGCCGGTGGCCACTACGCAGATCAGTTTTATCGAAGGGGCGTCTTCCAGGTGCTTACGGGTAATTTTCACCTTGTTGAGAATTACAAGTTCCGCCTCGGCGATTCTCCCCCCTGTTTTGTCCGGGCCTGTTGAGCTGAACAGTTCAAAGGAATTACATTTAATTTTGAGATCATCCAATACCAGGCTATCGAGACCTTCTGCATCAAGAAAAACTGTTTTCATGGTTTTATTCTCATATTGTTTGCCTGCTTATGTCATATAGTTACGACTTCCAACAGATGTTGAATTTATAGTACTTCGTCTTCATTATCAATGGCAATGTGTCTGACCTATTTTGCAGAAACGGTTGAATAATTAATCTTCCTGTGTCACATTGTAGTAAGAGGGAGTGAGTTTTTGACTTTAGTCAAGGAAATCATTCTTGCTTCGGATACCTTAGTTAGTAGTAATACCACAATGCAGTAGATATTCAATAACAACATAAAGGAGCGGGATGCCTATTTTCAGCTATCTTGCCATGCCCAAAAGTGGTGCTAAGGAGGCGCTTTGTGCCGATCTTGCCGCTCTGTCCCATTGCGAAGTAATACCATCAGACAACCAGGAGATTGTCGTTTTAGTCACTGACACACCGGATGAAACTACCGAGGATAAGCTCCAGAAGAGTCTGAATAACCTGCAGTCCCTGCAGTCTCTGAGCCTGGCCTTTGGCTATGATGACCAAGAAAAACAAGGGAGATAACGAGGTGACAATGAAACTCAACAGACGACGGTTTTTGAAGTATGCTGCTGCAAGCAGTGCAGTTGCAACTGCGGGAGCACTTTTCCCGGGAGTAAGCTTTGGTAACTGGCAGAACTTGACCAATAATTCGGGGATAATTTCCTGGCAAAAGGCACCCTGTCGTTTCTGCGGCACCGGTTGCGGTGTTCTTGTAGGAGTTTCAGACGGCAGGGCGGTGGCCGTAAAAGGAGATCCGAACTGCAGCGTCAATAAAGGTCTCTGCTGTATGAAGGGCTATCATTCCGTCCAGATGCTCTACGGCAAGGATCGAATTACCACGGCCAAGGTCAGAAAGAACGGCGAAATGGTTGAAGTACCTATCAAGGAGGCACTTGACCTCATAGCCGAAAAACTCCAGGAAACTAAGGATAAACACGGCAAGGATTCTGTTGCCATATACGGTTCCGGCCAGTGGACTATTCCCGATGGATACGTTGCTTCAAAGTTGTTTAAGGGCTGTCTTGGTACCAACAATGTCGAGGCCAATGCCAGGCTTTGTATGGCAAGTGCTGTTACCGGCTTTATGACCTCCTTTGGCATCGATGAACCGATGGGATGTTATGAGGATATGGATCATGCCAATGTTTTCATCACCTGGGGGAATAATATGGCCGAGATGCATCCAGTGCTTTTTTCCAGGATGCTTGCCAATCGCAAACGCAGGACAAATGTTACTGTTATTGACTTTGCCACAAGGTCAACCCGAACCAGCCAGGCTGCTGATAAATCGATCCTCTTCAAACCCCAGACTGATCTCGCTGTTGCCAACGCCATCTGTTACGAAATCATCAAAAATGACTGGGTGAACTGGAACTTTGTCAACGAGCATGTCTCTTTCCATAAGGGCAAGACCAATATCGGCTATGGAACCGAAGATCACTTTGCTTTTAAAGATAAGGCCGAATCGATCAACTTTGAAGAATATAAGCTTTTTCTCGAGGACTATACACCGGAAAAGGTAGAGAAAATTTCTGGTGTTTCGGCGCGGGATATCAAATATATGGCAGCTTTGTACGGGGATCCCAGCCTGAAAGTCACCTCCTTCTGGTGCATGGGAATGAACCAGCACACCAGGGGAACCTGGATCAACAATCTCGTTTATAATATCCACCTGCTGGTCGGTAAAATTTCAACTCCGGGGAATAGCCCCTTCTCCCTGACAGGTCAACCGAGTGCCTGTGGAACTGTTCGTGAGGTAGGGACACTCACCCATAAGTTGCCTCATGGTGTGGTTATGAAAGAACCTCACAGGGAGATGGCTGCGGAAATCTGGGATGTCCCGGTTAGTAATATCGATCCTAAACCGACCTATCATACTGTAGAGATGTTCCGCGCCCTTGACCGGGGAGATATTAAATTCATCTGGATTCAGGTGACAAACCCGATGGTCACCATGCCGAACCTGCGCCGCTATCGTGACGGTGCCTTAAAAGACGATCGTTTTGTCGTTGTTTCTGATGTTTATCCAACACCAACCACTGATGTTGCCGATGTGATCCTGCCCGCCGCCTTGTGGGTGGAACAGGAGGGTATGTTTGGTAATTCCGAGCGGCGTACCCAGCATTTCGCCGAGATCGTCAAACCTCCGGGAGAAGCGATGTCGGATACCTGGCAGATTATCGAGGTGGCCAAAAGACTTGGCTTTGAGAAACAGTTCCCATGGACACAGGATGATTATATCGGCAAAATATGGGAAGAATATCGGAAGTTCCATGCCGGGCCGAAGCACGAGATGGCATCGTATGAGGTTTTGAAAAAACGATCAGGGGTGCAATGGCCGTTTGTTGACGGCAAAGAAACTCGCTGGCGTTTCAATGCAAAACATGATCCAGCCTGTACCAATGGTAAGGATTTCGATTTTTACGGTAAGAAAGATCATAAAGCCTGGATATGGGCACGCCCTTATGAACCCGCTGCGGAATCTCCGGACAGTGAGTATAATTTCTGGCTTAATACCGGCCGGGTTATTGAGCATTGGCATACTGGATCAATGACCAGAAGGATTCCGGTTCTGCATAATGCTGTGCCGTCTTCCTATGTTGAGCTCAATCCTGAAGATGCTGCTGAACTTGGAATCGTGAACGGGGAAATGGTAAAAATTATTTCCCGACGCGGTGAGATCACAATACCAGCCCAGATAAAAGGTAGAGGTGTACCGCCCCGGGGAATGGTCTTTGTACCGTTCTTTGATGAAAGTTATCTGGTCAATGAAGTGACACTTGATGCATTCTGTCCTATTTCCAAGCAGCCGGACTATAAAAAATGTGCCGTGAGACTGGAGAAAGCATGATGAAACTATCAACCCTTTTCCTCCTTTGTGCTTTTATTTTTACAGGTTCTAAGGCGTTTTCCGCTTCGGTTGATTTAAGCGATTTTGATAACCAGGGCAAAAAAATCTATGAAGCCTATGATGCAACACCACAGATATATATGTCTGCTGACTCCGGAAATCGGAATCTGGCAGATTTTTATGACCTGCGTCAATACCCCGGTTCACCTCCTCGTATTCCTCACGAGGTTGATTTGACCTTTAGCGGTGATGAAACTGACTGCCTTTCCTGTCATGCTAAAGGAGGCTACAGCCAGGAGTTCGGCAAGTTTGTTCCGGTGACACCACACCCGGAGAATTCTCTCTGTTATCAGTGTCATGCTCAAGTTCTGACCGAAGAGAAATTTGTTGAAACTGAGTGGAAGTCTATCATGCCGCCCCGTCTTGGCAGATCTTTTCTGGGTGGTTCTCCGCCACCGATTCCACACAGTCTGCAGATGCGGGAAAACTGCATTTCATGCCATACCGGGCCGGGCGCTGTGGTTGAGATCAGGGTAGATCATTCAGCTAGAGGAAACTGTCGTCAGTGTCATGCCCCTGCTGTGCAAACGACTCCGCTGCAAGAGTTTGTGCGCAAACCATAACGTTTGACCAACAACCTCATATGAAGACAAACAGCAAATTTTTTATTCTGTCTATCATCTCTGTTCTGCTCATGTTCGTACTGTTGAGGGATGGTACTGTCGCTGTAGCGAGTGAAAAGTCGCTTCTCGAAGAAATTAAAGGTATCAATGAGCCATTTGACAGTCGATCGGTCAAACAAGTTCGACCCGTGACACAGAAAACGGTTTTGGCAAAGGAAGAATATCAGGGCGGTACGTTCCGGGTTCTTGCAAGGAAACACGCTATAGAACGATATAAATGCAGCAGCTGTCACTTGGATAAACCGGTTCTTGTAACTCAGGGCTTAGAGTTGACTCATGGTAATGTGATCATAAATCATGGCAGGAAAGGGGATGAGTTGGGCTGTATTGACTGCCATCATCCTGACGACCGAAACTATCTTGAGGGTAAAAAGGGCAGAAAGGTCGATTTCGATCACAGTTATCAGCTCTGCGGGCAGTGTCATTTTCGTCAGAAACGTGACTGGTTAGGCGGAGCACATGGCAAACGAGTTTCAAACTGGGCCGGCGACCGTGTGGTTTATAACTGTGCAAGTTGTCATGATCCTCATTCTCCACGATTTGAAAAACGATTCCCGGCAACCTATTCGGTACCGTTGAACTGACAGGGATATAATGAGTTCGCAAAAAAAAGACGAAGCAAAAACAATCATTGAAGATGTCCTGGAGAAACCAAGCAGCAGACGCATGTTTTTGAAAGGGGCATCGATTGCCGCGGCAGCCGGGAGCGCTGCACTGGCTGCGAGCTATATGTCGGCTGCTGATCCAGCCTCCGCCGGGGAATTAAAATTACGCTGGCAGGAATATTTCAAGAAGAATTACCGACTTATGTCTCAGGAAGAAAAAGATGAGACAGTGACACGGTTGGAGAGGCTGGCAAAATTCCAGGATAACATGGATGTGCAGATCGGCACTGAACCGCCGACTGAAAAGGTACTTTTCGGTTATGCGTTCAACATTACTCGCTGCGAAGGATTTATGGAATGTGTTACCGCCTGTGTGAAAGAGAATAACCTGGATCGCAAGACTAACACTCAGTATATCAGAATTTTTGAAATGGAGCCGGGGCAGCTTGATCCGAGTACCGGGGATGGCCAGTATTATCATAAAGTGCCGGTGGATGATAAATTTTATATGGGCGTCCAGTGTTTCCACTGTGAAAACGCCCCCTGTATCAAGGCCTGTCCTACCAAAGCGACCTGGAAAGAACCCGACGGGATTGTTGTTGTCGATTATAACTGGTGTATTGGCTGCCGTTATTGTCAGGCAGCCTGTCCCTATTACGGACGGAGGTTCAACTGGGGGAAAGGCGAAGTACCTAAAGAGGAAATCACGACCAAGCAGCACTATCTTGGCAACCGGAAGCGACCGATGGGTAAGATGGAAAAATGTACTTTCTGCATCCAGCGTACCCGTAAAGGCAAGCTTCCTGCTTGTGTTGAGGCCTGCCCCACAGGGGCGCGCGTTTTTGGTAACCTGCTTGATCCAGACAGTGAGATCCGCTATGTGCTGAAACATAAAAAGGTTTTCAGGATGAAAGAGGAAATCGGTACTCAACCTAAATTTTGGTATTTTATTGACTGATACGGTTATAAAATTCTAACTATTAGTTAGTGCCTGTCCATAAATGGCCTTTTTACCCTAACTATTTGTTGCTCTCAAAATTTAATCCTCCGGTAAGCGAGGCACGAGACTCCGGGATATCACCGATGCCGCGGTTAAATTTGTCGAGTGCCTCTATTTAGAGTAAATAATCTCATCTATGGACAGACACTAGTTAGATTCGCAAGAGGAGCTACATGAAAGCAGTCCCAGATAAAAATCTCAAAACCTTTTTTGTTGATGCTATCCGCTGGAATCTCAAGGGCAGTATCCCCTTTCAGATTTTCAGGGTTCTTCTACTCATTGGTATGGGTATTGGAATATATGCCTATTCATTCCAGGCCCGGCACGGTCTCTCTGTTACAGGGATGACTGATATTGTCAGTTGGGGTTTTTATATTTCCAACTTCACTTTTCTTGTGGGTGTTGCAGCTGCAGCTGTCATGCTGATTCTGCCTGCGTATATGTTTCATGATCCCGATTTTCACCGGGTGGTTCTCATTGGTGAAGGTGTCGCAGTGGGTGCTTTGGTTATGTGCCTCTCTTTTATCGTTGTGGATATGGGTGGGCCACTTCAAGCCTGGCATCTGATTCCAGGTATTGGTCTCTTTAACTTCCCTTCATCAATCCTGGCATGGGATGTACTTGTATTAAATGGATATCTTCTGCTTAACGCTCTTGTTCCCGCTTATATTCTTTACAGTCATTATATGGGACGTAAAGCTGACGAGAGAAAGTACCGGCCTTTTGTTTTCTTGTCAATTTTCTGGGCTTTTTCCATCCATATGGTAACAGCATTTCTCTATCAGGGGCTGCCGGCAAGACCATTTTGGAACAATCCACTCATGGGGCCGCGTTTTCTTGCTTCGGCCTTTGCAGCAGGCCCTGCCCTGATCACGTTAATTCTGGCGGTCATTCACAGTGCCACCAGTTATAAAATTGATCCAAAGGTTTTTAACAAATTACGAATGATTATCGTCATTTCAGCGATTATCAATCTGCTTATGCTTTTTTCTGAAATATTCAAGGAGTTCTATTTTCCGACCCATCACTCAATTTCTGCTATATACCTCTTTTTCGGGATAGATGGTCATAATTCTTTAGTACCCTGGATCTGGACTTCAGTGAGTGTCAATCTGGCAGCCACTTTAGTGCTCGCATTTAACCCGGGGAAAAACAATCCCAAGGTGCTCCTGCCCGCCTGTGGGTTTCTGTTTGTAGCAGTCTGGATGGAAAAAGGAATCGGGCTTATTGTACCTGGTCTTATTCCTTCTCCACTTGGTGAAATAGTTGATTATCTGCCGACGTGGGTGGAACTCGGTGTAACGCTGGGTATTTTGTCTCTGGGCATCACCGTTGTGACATGGCTTGTCAGGACTGCCCTCATTATTGAACAGCGGTATGAGGAATAACTGCTTGATGGAGTTGCAGAGAAGGCTGGCCAATTTATTTGTAAACATCTCTTCGATGCTTACTTCTGGTGATTAAAACAGTATCATTGCCAGTGATGGCAAATATGATTCTGTAATCGCCAACCCGATATTTGCGCAGTCCGGCCACCCTACATCTTAACTCTGAAAACTGTTTCGGTATATTAGACCTTACTCCAGAATTTTTGTAATAAAAAACAAGAAATTGAGGAATGTATTTTGGAATTAAGTGGTTAAATATACAGCCAAGGTACTTATCCCCTTCATCCTGGTGGGTGTAGATGCTCTGCTTTTTTCCCGTTAATCGGGGTTA
>Ga0209633_10002269_pt1 | contig 18793 bp, 16 predicted proteins | sample Cruoilmetagenom1_FD_187290 | JGI IMG/M metagenome (GOLD analysis project Ga0209633, IMG submission 187290) | Oil polluted marine microbial communities from Coal Oil Point, Santa Barbara, California, USA - Sample 1 (SPAdes) (version 2) | ecosystem: Environmental > Aquatic > Marine > Oil seeps ... | reverse complement strand
CGTTGTCACGTTGGTTAAAAAGTCATATAAGAAAGGAATCAGGCTTACAAAAAAAGAAATGAAACCTTACGAAAACAGAATTGAACGTTCAAACACCCTGCCCAAATGGGATGTGCTTATTGAATCTGGAGTTGGGTAGATTATTTCTTGGGAATTCCCTAAAAGTAAGGTCGATATAACGTCACAGGCCCAACGACCGTATCGATTTTACGCCGGACCTTTTCGGATTTTGCTTTTATGCGGCGATTACAAATCGGACATTCACAATATTGTTGATCAAGCAGATGTCCGAACTTTTTCTCGATGAACGCCAACGCTCCTTGACCCATGATTTGCGAACGATTTTGGAAAAGGCTTTTCGATATATCAGTTATGGATTCCATAGGATAATCCTTTTCGATTTCATCCAAACGGTTGCTGACAAATGATAAAAACGATGACTTCCAATCATCTATAGATGCCTGCTGTGCGGCAGCTAACATGGGATCTCCTTTTTGTAAAAAAGTTGTGTTTCCCATGCTGGAATACTATAGATGGCAGGTGTTGTCCAGCCCGATTATGAGTCTTTGGTTGGGATTATGGCCGGTTATTACCGCGATTAATCATTTTTCCATTGATTTCCTTTTCATTCCTGGGGAGAAACAGGTAATGCTCCCGCAATTATATAGCGTTGGAAGCAGCGTACGAATATGCAGAAAAAGCATGGCGTAACTGGCTTGGCCGACGCCACAGGGATGGCTATATAGTGCTTGAACGAAAAAGGCGTTTTTTCTCGCGCCGAGGGCCTAATTGCAGTAAATTAAACCTCGGGCTATGCCCGAGCGACCCGAAGAGGTTCGGACCGTTCCGGCGAGACTATTATGTGATAATGGTTCTTCCCCAGGGAAAGCCCTGAAAGGGAATATGAGGAAGAACCTATGAGAGAATGGAAATCATTATCACACGTAAGATGGGACTGCAAATATCACATCCTATTTGTGTCGAAGTACCGGCAAGAGACGATCTATGGGCAATTAAGGAAAAAGATCGGATCAATCATCCGTGATCTGTGCCGTCAAAAAGGTATTGTGTTACTTGAAGGGCACGCGATGCCGGATCATATCCATTTGTGTTTGAGTATACCCCCGAAATACAGTGTTTCGAACACAGTCGGGTATATCAAAGTGAAAAGCGCGATCCGGATTCACAGAGAGTTGCTGGGAGTCAAGCGAATGACCGGTTTAAGTTTCTGGGCTACCGGTTACTGCGTAAGCACAGTTGGGCTGGATGAAGAAACGATACGAACGTACATACGAGATCAGCGCAAGTCGGAGACGGAATAGGCACAAGCGAAACCAAACGTTAATATGAGCCCCTTTAGGGGCTTTCCCAACAACATCGCCCCCTTCGGAGGGGGCTTCATCAAACCACCCGCTTTGCGGGTGGTCGGTGATTTCTGCCACATTTATCGATTGACGATTGGAGATTTTGGGTTTTTATGTGAGATAAAAACAGATATAAAAAAAGAGTCGAACCTAACATCTCAAGCATCTCCTCAATAAGCATGAAGAAATGCATGATGTAAATTCCTTTGAACCCTGTTATCTTTAAAAACCAATCATAGGGGTCACTCGTGCCATCCCATGCGTCAAGGATTACTGCCGCGACCCAGAGTAAAAGTCCTGTGATAAGCGTGAGTCGGTATTTTTTTTGCTTGAGCTGCCTGTAGAGGAAGACAAACAAAAAAACGCCGAATGCCCCGAAAAAGGGACCCAGGAGAAAGAGCCATTCATAGGTTGGCATTGTTACTGGTCTTGAAAATAGCGAGTTGAAAATCATTGGCCCAAAAGTGCCGCTTATCCGTTCATGCAGAACAAGGTGGTCGTCGAGAGAGATGTACGCAAAAAAGATGGCAATCAGTATCCAGCCTGCAAACCGGCCTTTATGATCAGATATGTATTTATGGTGCAATGATATGATAAGGGCGGTTATGGCCACGATAAAATTCTGGACGACCGAGAACCAGGTCCCGAAGCTCTTTTCAAGGGCCACATTACTCAGTTTTTTAAATTTCTCGAGATACCAGAATTCCGCCAGATTCATGAGGATATCCAGGACGACGATGACAACCTCCGATGCGAGGCAGAAGATGACAACCGTATAAATTATTCGATCAAAATTGAGTTGAATTTGAATGGTCTTTTTTTTTGACATATTTATTTAATCATGCAGCAATCGACATTGCTGATTCGGCAGATGAGGGGCAACAATAATGGGCTTGTTATCCTTGACTTGATCACCTTATCTGCAATTGAGCGGAGAATAAGTTCTCCTGTCTTCCCATTTTTTTTTCATGAATTCCATATTCTTGTTCCGCAATGCAATATTATTCATTAAGAGCTGCAAGCACATCTTCAGCATTGTTAAAAGGCCCGGAAACAGCGTCCTCCTTGATATCATTCTCCGCTTCGGATTCTTTCTTTTACCACTCCCGAGTGTGGAAATATCTTTGATCCTTGGGAATAACGCTGACGCTCTTGGGCAAGGTAATTTGGTATTCCTTTTGAATTTTGTTCAGATCCATATCTGGTATTACTCTTTTTTAAAATCAGACCAAACCAACCTATTGACATAACGTAAAAAATCATGAAAATATAATTTCAGACGGTCAGTTTTGTGGCCCAAACCGACATGTAAGCGTATAATTATGGGTTAAAAAAGGTCATTAAGTTTTAATTACAATTGCATAGCTTGGTCCGACCCTAAATAACTAAATAACTCGGCGCCAGGGCCTTTCCGCTTAATAGCTAATTCACCGTTGATAGAAAATGATTAAAAAGGAAACCATCAACTGTTTCTCGGATGAACGAGGATTTGTATTTGAACCCCTGGAAGGAAAACTTCTGGCGAACCAGAGGAATGCCCATGTGGTGGTGAGCCGGTCCGGGGCCGTTCGAGGGAATCATTATCACCTCCGGGGAACGGAAACGCTTGTGGTTTGTGGACCGGCCCGGGTCAGGATTAAAAGTGACAGTGCCACAGAGGACTTCTTCGTTCCCACCAATATGACCTGCCGATTGATAATTCCTCCGGGGATATCCCATGCCATTCAGAACACCGGTGAAACAGACAGTTTGCTGGTCGCCTTCAACACCGAGGTCCATGACCCGGATAAACCCGATCTAGTTCAGGATGTACTGATACCTGTTTAGGATTGGGGACAAAATAAAGTGAACGAAAATTGCGAAGGATATCCGTTCGTATTCAAGGCACATCAATGGTTGCATACGGGTTGTATGTGGCCGTTGATGTAACGCAGAAAACGGATGGATAGACAAGTAATTGGGTTTACTTTATAAAGTTCACGATCCTTAGCCGGTTTTCTGTCTAATGCATTGGTAATATGGCCCAATCTTTTTGTAAGTTTTCCAGGTTATGTTCCGGTGAACACGTGGATCAACCGGTCTTTGCTTTCGCGATCGTCGGCGGTGACTGTGCCGTCCCAGTGAGCCAGCACCCCGGGATCGGTGACCACCACCATCGGGCAGTCAGCCCGGTAGCCGACCCGCTCCACCGCGCTGCCCGGGTACCATTTGCCAGGCTTTTCCTTGGTGTGGGACCCCATGATGATCAAATCGACATCCTTCTCCCCGGCATATTTGAGTATTTCCAGGTGGGGCATGGCCCCGCCCCGGATCATGTACTGGTGGTCGGTACCATCCAGGTACGCCTCATAAAATGATTCGAGGCGCTTTCTCGCATGGGCCACATCGGCCGTGTAGTCGGTCCGGGTGTATTTGGGGAACGGGGGCACAGGGATCATATGAAACGCAAACAGCTGGCTGCGGTAGTGCGTGGCCAGCTTTGCCGCAAAACAGACCGCGCATTCGCAGGACCGGGAGAAATCAACACCGACCAGGACCCGTTGGAACAGTAATTGATCCTTGCCTGCGGGCCGGTTGACCACCATCACCGGGCAGGTCTCTCGGATGACGACGTTTTCCACCGTCGATCCGACACGGCCGGCAATCCTCACTACGCCCTTTTCTTCCGCCCGGGTCGAATGGGGACCCAGCACGATGAGATCGGTATCGATCTCTTTGGCCCACCGCAAGATCTCCTCCCACGGGAAGCCGGCGGTGATCCGCACCTCGTGCGCAATATCCGCCAAATAAGGCTGATAAGCCTTTTCCAGCGCCTTTCGGAGGATACTCTCGTAGGCGGCGTCTGCAATCATTTCCGCACCGGTCTCGAAATGACGGATCAGGTGGCGATTATCTGTTGAGGCGGACTCCATCACATGGAGCAGATAAAGACGGGCGCCCTGCCGCCGCGCCATCCGGGCGGCTGATATCACCGGCGCATCGACGGTGGTGACGATGTCTGTAGCGGCCACTATTCGATTAAACATCTTTGCCTCCTTTCCGGGTAACACCGTCCCACAGGGAGTCGGTCAACAGCATTTGCCGAAGACAAACCGCCAGTGGGGTTCCGGTGTCCACGGGAATATGGATTTCATTCCCGATCCGGGCTATGGGTTCGAAGCGATTTTTAAAGTCCTCCAGGTGAATCAGCCGGGCATCGGACACCGACGGCTCGGTATCCCGTTTCAGCAGCCGTGCGGCAAGGATCGGTTCTGTGGTCCTGCACTCAACGAAAACAGGTGTTGACTGCCGGTGTTCGGCTATTCGCAGGACTTCGGCCCGGCGCGCCGCCCGGCTGAAGGTTGCATCCATCACCACGCTTTTCCCCTTTTTGAGGTCCTCCTGGGCCAGATCGAACATTCGTTTGTAGGTAATCTCGGTGGCATAGGCCGAGTAAAGCCCTTGTTCGAAAGCGGATTCATCGGATAGGCCGGATGAACCGACAAACAGTTCCTTGCGGATCACATCCGAGCGGATTACGCTGATGTCGAAGACCTCTGCCAGTGCTCTGGCGATGGTGCTTTTTCCCGAGGCGGGCAGGCCGCACACAATCCACAGGGTCGGCCGGCTGAAGGCGGCGGCATAGCCAAGGGCCATTGCCAGGTAACGTTCGGCCGCCGTCCGCAGCGGGTCATGATTCGCACTCCGGCTGCCGGTTTCCCGGAGGCGGAAACAGCATACCTTGCAGCGCACCATGGCCCGGTAGCAGCGATAAAAATTCAGGAGCGGCAGGGCGCCGATGTCATCGGTTTGTTCTACGTACAATCGGATCAGCGTTTTTGCCATTTTCGGGAAATGGTTGTATTCTATGTCCATGGCCAGAAAAGCCAGATCGCTGATGACATCCAGGTAGCGCAGTCGGTCATCGAATTCGATACAGTCGATGATTTGGATACCGTTTTCCGTAAAGTAGATGTGATCGGTCCTCAGGTCCCCGTGGCAATCCCTGATTTTTCCGTTTTTCCTGCGCAGGTGAAAAAGGTTTTTATGCCTTTTAAAAAAAAACCGTGTGGCGGACCGGACGATCTCGAATTGCCGCCGGTCGACCCACACACCGGCAAATGCCTCGATCAGCCGCAGATTTTCCTCCCAGGGGAGGGAAGCGTCGGCCGCGGCGTCGGCCGTGTCCATTTTACTATCCATCGAGGCATGCGCGTAAAAACCGACCAGCAGGTGGACCAGCTCTTCGATATCCCTGTTATCCAGCGTGGCGTGCTTCAAACGCTGTTGCATGGAATCGGTTTCTGCGAGCTGGTGCATCTTCACGGCGAACTCCACCGGGACGCCAGGCCCGGAAAGGGCGTAGCCACCCCTCTGTGCGGTGATGGGAAGGGTCTCCATGTAAACACCACGAGACAGGCGACGGTTCAAGGCGACTTCCCGCCGGCAATAATGCTGCCGCTTCTCAAGGGTCGTAAAGTCAAGAAAACCCAAATCCACCGGTTTTTTGATTTTGTAGACGAAGGGGCCGGTTAAAAACACCGTAGAGATGTGCGTTTCCAGACGCTCGATGGATTTGACCGGGTGCGGATAGAAGCCCGGATGCGTCATGGCTTCGAGAATCTTTGCCTGGTGGTTTTTTGCATCGCCACAATCCATCAAACCAGTTGACATTGCCTGCCTGTTTTTTTTAGTATTGCGCTTTTGATCTCCTAAGCCCTGACAACATTCGTCTCGTTTCATCTGACCTACTTGTCTTTTAGCCCGGCTACGGCGTTGCGTCAATGGCTCTATCCAACCGTATGAAAATAATTATATGATGATAAAGTATCGCGTATATCCCACAAAGAACTTTATTTGTGGAATACTTTATCAAGAGGCCGCCATGTTAGGGCCAAAGCACACCGGATTGCATATCGAAGTGGGCCAAATCAAAGCCCTGTTCGATCAGCACGGTTTAAAAAAATAGATGTATAAGGAAATAGGAATAGACGAGGGTTATGATCTATATACTGTTCTTGCTGAAGCTGATTTAATCCTATCCTAAGGAGTCGTCGTGAATATCCGGTTCACGCCTAAATTCATCGTACAAAGGAAAATACCATGAACATCGAAATCAAGGAACGCTTTATGGAAGCATGGGAAAAACACTTCACCGGTAGCGAACTACCCATCGCCTGTTTTTACTCAAATGAGCTGAATAACGTGGAGTTTCCGAACGCTCCTAAGCCTAATCGCAAAGGGTATACATGTATTTTCGCCCAAATAACTCCAGTAAGGAAAGGGTGCGCCTGTGCCTTTAACAAGGAAAACCTAGGGTGTTTCGGAAGCTACCTGCCATTTGGTTTTGACACCGAAGTCACCGAGGAGGTTAAGAACTATGTCTGCAATGTGGAACGTGTCAAAAAGAGCTATGCTCATCTTGAGAGCATGTATGAACACCGTCCGCCTAAACAGGCTCCAGGAAAATACCTTGTGTTCAAGCGTTGGGATACACTTGAAGAACAGGATAATCCACAGGTGGTTTTCTTCTTCGGCAACCCGGATGTTATCACCGGCCTCCATGGGTTGGCAAATTTTGATTCAATGACACCATATGACGTGATTGCTCCGTTTGGTACCGGCTGTGATTCAATCCTTGGATTTCCGATGAATGAATTGGAATCTGAGCAGCCTAAGGCGGTTTTAGGCCCACTAGATCCTTCAGTAAGAATCTATTTTAAGCCGAATATTTCCACTTTCTCAGTCCCTTGGCCTAAATTTTTGAGTATGCTGGAAAATATGGATGAAAGTTTTCTTTCCACAGATAGTTGGTCGAAGATTAAACCTCGGTTTTTCAGAGATAAATAATAGAAACAATGAAAAAATTCGCAAGCTTCTAACAATGCTAATTCTCGTGCCGACGCAAAAAGCCGAGCGGCTGATTAGCGGCGTTGGCTGACAATCAAATTCAACATGGAGGTCATAGTGATAAAAAAGAATAAAAAATCAGAATCGTTGTGCCAAATCAAAGTTACCTTGGTTGGAAGCAAGCCTCCAATATGGAGACGATTGATAGTCAAAGACAATATCAGATTAGATCAATTACATTCCGTCTTGCAGGTAGCAATGGGTTGGTCTGATTACCATTTACATCAATATAGAGTTGGAAGGTCTTATATCGGAATTCCAGACCCGGATTTTGATATGGATGTAACCGATGAGCGGAAGGTTTATTTACAAGACATCATTTCCAATCCCAAAGACAATTTTATTTATGAATATGATCTCGGTGATGGTTGGGAGCACAAAATTGTTCTCGAAAAAATTCTTCCTTCAGATTTTTCCGAATCACCTGTAGCCATTAAAGGGAAAAAGGCATGTCCTCCAGAGGACTGCGGGGGTATTTGGGGATACTCTGATTTTTTGGACGCAATTCAAGATCCAAAACATGAAGAACATGAATCTATGCTCGAATGGGTTGGTGGGGAATTTGATCCTGATGAGTTTGATATGAACGTTATTAACAAAAAACTTAAAGGGATGAAACTATAGGTTATTTCATTACAGTCAGGCAGGCAAACAGTCACTTTTTATTTTTCCCATTGAGTGAAAATAACACCTCCATTCTTTTTAATTTTTTTAAATGGGAGGCCGGCTCGAATTCCCTGTGCCACTTTTTCCATGTCTGTCACTACTGATCCGCAAAGATAGTCCGCTCCATGGCTGAACAACGCAGGGGAAACTGGGGTGGTGGGGCCGAGGACCACGATTTTCGCCTGGGGCGCTCTGGACAGAAACCATGCCATGTTGCGGGTTAAAAGGGCTGTCCCTGTGACGGCAAAGACATCCAGTTCGGCCAGTACGCTTTCCCATTGATCGCGGGGAACCGCGTCCGGGAGGGCCATTAATTCAAACAAATGAAAAGTGCCTACACGATCTTTTAAGGATTCCACAAAAGGGAAGGCTCCCACAAGACCTGTGATTTTATCTTTGCCGAGCCTGGCGATCAGGTTGTCCGCCGGAAAATTAGATGCTTCAACATGCCTTGGGTCCGGTGCATTGCCTGCATTCAATGCGGCAAAGCCAAGAGAGATTGAAAAAGGAGACGGCTTGCTGATCAGGCCAGCCACGTCTTTGACATCTTTTCCAATCATTTGATGTTCCAGCTCCTTTTCGTGTTCCCGGGGCCTTGCCCCCAGCAGGGAGGAAAGTCCCATACGTCCGCCGGCCTTCACTGCGACAAATTTGGGACCTGCCACGATCTCTTCCACAACGGCATCCGGCTGGATAATGGATGACAGCAGGCTATCGGCAAGGTTTTTTTCTTCGCCCTCGAGGGGGCGGTCATGAATGGCGGTTACGGGTTGGGTGCATGAATATGTGCTCATACTGGTTTTCCTTTTATCTTTTAGTTGACTTCAATGCCAATGACAAATCCTCGATTATCTTCTATAACAATATCCACCATAAAGTTGTAGGCATAGCAAGAACCATGACATATAATGGCATTAATCCAGTGTGTGAAACTCGTAACTCAAACATATGAAAAAGGCGTTAATATGCCAAAAATACTATGCAAAAATTGGAAAAAATGATTGAGCGAGTACAAGGTGTTGAAAAATGGGGTTGAGGTCTACTTTACCCTGCTCATGGAAATCCTGTGGCCCAAAAACCGGATTCTGGAAGTCTATCTCAACATCGCGGAAAATGGGGCAAGGTGTCTTTGTCGTAGAGGCCGCCGGCCAACGGTTTCTCCACAAGCCGGCCGTCCGGCTGAATCAGCGGGAGTCCGCTACGCTTGCCGCGGTTCTGCCCAGCCCCAGGTGCATGTCTGCCGACCGGCCGTCTGATTATGTGAATCGACGGACCTGGCAGATAATTCAGCAGATGAACGCGCTGGGGGGAACCGGCTTTTTAAAACGGAACTTCCGACGGTGAGCGGCTCTGCGGTAATAGAACACGCTATCCATATCTCCTGATTGGCTATTATTTGCACAACATGCGGAAGCATAATAGATTAAGCGATTACGGTGATGGACGCAAACTCGTCGGTTTCTGAAAAAAAACACCACGCCCTGCAGGATCTGAAGCGCATGCATTTGAACCTATTGAGTTTGCGTTTTACCGGTCCTTGCGAGCATCTCGAGGGTACTTTTCAGCGTGAATACCTTGAAAAGTCCCTAAAACACATTCGTGTCGCTCTCATATTGTCGGTAATCTTTTACGCCGCCTTCGGTGTTCTCGACGCGATCCTTATTCCCAGCCAAAAACATCTGACCTGGATAATCCGTTATGGGTTCGTTTGTCCGACTCTCCTGCTGGCGTTCTTCTTTTCCTATTTCACAACGGTTCAGCAGTGGATCCAGCCTATTCTGGCAGGCCTCATCGTCATCGCCGGATCAGGAATCATCATAATGATACTGATCGCACCCCCGCCGGTCAATTACTCCTACTATGCCGGTCTGATGCTGGTTTTCATCCTTGGATATACGTTCCTCCGCGTGCAGTTCATCTGGGCCACGCTGGGTGCCTGGTGCCTGGTCGTGCTATACGAAATTGCCGCGATCGGGATCACCCACACGCCGGTGCCGGTGTTGATCAACAACAATTCCTTTTTTATCAGTGCCAATATTATCGGCATGCTGGCATGCTATTCAATCGAGCTGTATGCCCGCAGGGACTTCTTCCTGGTTCACCTCCTGGCGGCAGAGCAGGAAAAAGTTCGTTCAGCCAATCGGGAGCTTGAGCGGCGGGTCGAAACGCGAACCTCACAACTCGAACAGATCAACAGGGAATTGGCCCTTGAAATCAAGGAACGCAGGCGCGGTGAGGCAGAACGCATCCGGCTGGCCGGTCAGCTCAAGCAGGCCGAAAAGATGGAGGCGATCGGAAATCTGGCCGCAGGCGTCGCCCATGACCTTAACAATATCCTGAGCGGCCTGGTCAGTTATCCCGAACTGCTTCTCATGGACCTGCCCGAAGGCAGCCCCCTGAGAAAGCCTATTGTGACCATCAAAAACTCGGGCCACAAGGCGGCCGACATTGTTCAAGATTTGCTGACCATGGCCAGGCGTGGTGTGGCCGACCAAAAGGTGGTCAACCTCAACCGGCTGGTGAATGATTACCTCGGTTCTCCCGAGTTCTTGAGCCTTAAACAGCAGCATCCCCACGTACGCTTTCGTACCTGCCTTGACGACGATCTCCTGAATGTGGCGGCTTCACCCGTGCATCTGTCCAAAACGCTGATGAATCTGGTTTCCAACGCGGCCGAGGCCCTGCTGGTGGAAGGGGAGGTTGCCATCATCACGGCCAACTGCTACGTAGATCGGCCGCTACAGGGGTACGAAACGATTTCCGAAGGGGACTATGCAATCGTCCATGTGAGCGATGATGGTGTCGGTATCGGGCCGCAGGATCTAAAACAGATTTTCGAGCCTTTCTTCACCAAAAAGCGCATGGGCCGGAGCGGCACCGGCCTCGGCATGTCTGTCGTGTGGACCACGGTAAAGGACCTGGGCGGCTATATTGATATCCGGAGCAGGGAGGGGCAGGGGACTGTTTTCAGCCTTTACATCCCCATTACCCGCCAGGCGGGCGCGGCGGAGGAAGCACGCCTGACCTTTGACGACTACCGGGGGACGGAGCGGGTTCTGGTGGTCGACGATCTGGTCGAGCAACGGGAAATCGCTGCCGGCATGCTTGGCAAGCTCGGATACCATGTGGCCACTGTGGCATCGGGTGAGGAAGCGTTGCACTACCTTCAGGAAAATACGGCGGATATCCTTGTTCTCGACATGATTATGGATCCGGGGATGAACGGTTGTGAGACCTATCGGCGTATTGTCGAACGGCATCCCCACCAAAAAGCCATAATTGCCAGCGGGTTTTCCGAGTCGGAAAGGGTCCGCGAGATCCAACGGATCGGCGCCGGTCTATATTTGAAAAAGCCCTATACCCTCGAAAAAATAGCCATGGCCGTGCGTGGAGAACTCGATCGAACGAAGGTGGATTCGCCATCTGAATGAGCCAATTTGAAGACGCTGATAAGGATACTGCGGAAGGCTTCTTCCTACGCCCCGTTGATTACCGTGATCTGATCGTTCAGCGTCCAGAAATCATAGAGGTAACCCAGCCCGAAGATGCCGCCGGTCAGCAGGTAGACGATGCCGATCAGCCATTTGCCTATGTACATGCGGTGAATGCCCAATAAACCCAGGAAGGTGAGCAGCAGCCAGGCCACCGTGTAGTCGATGGGGCCGCTGCGGAAGCGGATGCTCGCCTGCCGGTCCAGTGAAGGAATCAGAAACAGGTCGATGAGCCAGCCGATGCCCAGCAGGCCGAGGGTGAAAAAATAGATGGTGCCCGATATGGGTTTTCCGAAGTAAAACCGGTGGGCGCCGGTAAATCCGAAGATCCAGAGAATGTAGCCGACGGATTTGAGATGGGTGTCGTTGTCGTTCATGGTGATCCTTTGGTTGATGTCAAGGGGAGCAAACAACCATATGGGGTCCATGTTTGTGTCACCGGAATCGAGCCAAGCAAGGGATTCCGTCAACGAAAGTCTATTCCTCTCTGTGATCGGCGACGCGCGCGGAATCCGGGCCAAATGGTGTAAATAAAACCAGAAGCTGCGGCAGCAAGGTCAGTGCGGCAACCAGGGCGATCAGCATGGCCAGGCTGGTAAACAGCCCGAAGTAAATGGTGGGCCAGAAGTTGGAGATCACCAAAACCGAGAAACCGATAATGATGGTTACCGAGGTGTAGTACATGGCATGGCCGATGCTGTTATGACAGCGGTGCAGGGTTTTATAGTAATCGCCATCGGTTTTAATCTCCTCCCGGAACCGGTAAATATAGTGAATGGTGTCGTCTACGGCAATTCCGATGCTGATGGCCGCAATGGTAATGGTCATCATATCCAACGGAATCTTCAGCCAACCCATCACCCCCAATACCACGCCGGCCGAAAAAAGATTGGGGAAAAGCGCGATCAAGGCCACCTTGATCGAACGGAAAAGCAAAAGAAACATCGCAAGCAATGCCAGCGCCACCACACCCAGGGTCTTGATTTGGGATGCGAATAGGCTTTGCAGCATATTGTTATACAACACCATGGTTCCAGACAGCCTGACCTTGTCCGGCTCTGATTTTTGTTGATGAACCAGATCCTGCTTTATTCTCTTGAGCAGGGCGTCGCGCTTTAATGTTTTCATCGAATCTATGATGCGCAAGGCAAAGCGGGCTTCACTGTTCTCAAAGGAAACAAACGGAAGTAATATAAGATCTTTATATTCGGCGGGCAATTTGGTGTAAAGTACCGCCATTTCGAGGCTGTCCAATGCCTGGCCGTCGTTGAGTCGTCGCGCGATCTTCAGCAAGGTTCCCAAAGAAAGCACCTTGCCGGTCTCGGAAAGCCCATCGAGATAATCATGGACCTTTTCGATCACCTCCATGCGATCTTCCGTGAACCAGTATTTATTGTAGTCTTCCGCTTGGGTGGCTTCGTCAAAGGGGTCGGCAAATTCCTCATCTTCTTCAGCGAATTCTGCCTCCAGGTCGATGGCTTCGAATTGGATGATCACATCCAAAGGGGTGGTGCCGCCCAATTGTTGATCAATGACCGCCATGCCCTGATAGATTTCGGTGGATTTTTTAAAATAGTCGATAAAGCTGTTTTCCACATTAAGCCGGTAGATGCCCATCACGGCTAAAATCGAAAAAATGACGGTGATAATCAAAATTGTTATCCCATGGGATTCGGTGAACCGGGCCAAAAAGGCGGTTAGGGAAAACCTAAAATATTTTGGTGCCGTTGGTGGATTTGGCTGCTTGAGCAGCATGACGCCGGAGGGAAACAGTAAAAACGTCAGGCCCAGGGATAGAAGGATACCGATGCTCATCATCCATCCGAAATGGATGACGGGTTTGATGTCGCAGAGCAACAGGGAGCCGAAGCCGGCGATGGTGGTCAGGGCCGCATAGAGGCAGGGGACGAACTTGGTGCGGATGGTTTCTTTGACAAGCGTGCGGTGGTCTGCCCGGGGAAGTGTGCTTTGGAACTCGCGATAGCGCACCACCAGATGAACCACAATGGCCAGGGTGATAATAAGTTGCAGGGACACAAAATTGGAGGAGATCACCGTCACCGCCCAGCCGAAAGCGCCTAACACGCCCATCATGCAGATGACAGCCAGAAAGCAGCAGAGCATGGGGATCACGATCCAGCGGATGTTTTTAAAGATGATTCCCAGCATGAAAACAAGAAGTACAAATACACCCAACCCGAATGTTTTAAGATCATTTTTGATGAAGGTGATCATATCGTCTGCGATCATGCTGATGCCGCCCAAAAAGAGCTGGGCGTGCGGGCGGTATCGATCCATAATCGTCCGAAGCGCCGCCATGTTTTTATGCCGGATCTCATTCATCCGGATTTGGTGAATACGAATTTCCTCCACCACGGCGTCGAGATGAGTGGCCTCTTCCGGGGATAATCGGACCCGGGCCTGTTGATCCAAATAGCCGTCTCGTCTGGCAATCAAATCGTTATAAATCGAGTCGGATTTCAGATTGACCACAAGGGCCGTGGTCCGCATGTCCCGGCTGACCAACAGATCTCGATAGAAAGGGCTTTCCCTCAGTTCGATTCTGGCCAGATGCTTATCGATGGCGGGTGTTTGCAGGTTGGGAATATCATCGGAAATGTCCTCATAAGAGATGGGCGGGCTTTCCAGCAGGGGGACATCCAGAATGGTGAGAACCGACTCAACCCAATCCAGTTTTTCGATCTCATTTCGCAAACGGCCTAATGCTTCGAGGTTATTCTGCGCAAGCAGGTCCTCATCGTTGGGCGTATAGGAAATAAGCAAAAAATCATACACGCCATACCGATCAACGATCTGGCGGGCGTAGCGTAAATCCTTGTCATTTTCAAGTAAAAGGGCTTCTGCCGACGCGTCAATCCTGAAGTCTTTGGCATGGTACCCCAAAACAGCGATGACGGCGATTAAACACAAAACAACAATGACGGGCCGGTCCAAAACGGTTCGGCCGTACCAGCGGGTGATGGTCTGGACGATTTTTTTCATGGGAGCTGAAACCTGGCGTTTGGGGGTGGTGGAAAAAGGACGTCGTCCGCTTCATCGTCCTGTTCGGAACCGGTCATACCAATGGCACAGACCGCCAGCGCGGTCAATAAAGACTTTACCCCGGCGTTGCAAAAGCTGGAGGCCCTTATTCAAAGCCGGCCGGCATCGTGATCCATGCGCCCACCAGCGGACCCAGCGCCAACGGCAACCATCGTTCCGGGGCAATGGTGAGAAACTTCAGATTGTATATTCATACAGGGATAGATTCGCTAACGGGCGTCCAATCGTGCAGATGGTGTTTTGCGGGATGCGATGGCCACCCAGCCCTCTTTTTCCAGTACTTGAACCACCGCAAACCCATTTTTCTTCAGGTTTGATAGGACAACCTTCTTTTTTGCCGTGATGATGCCGGAACAGACGAAGATGCCGCTTTCCGCCAGCACCGTCGTTACCTCCGGCAGAAGCTCCAAGATCACTTCGGCCAGGATGTTGGCGGCCACCAGATCGAAGGGTTGATGCATGTTTTCTACGAGGTTGCCAACCGAGAGGCTGAACGGTTCGATGCGGTTGGTCTTAAGGTTTTTCCCGGCCACACTCACGGCCACCTCGTCGTTGTCCACGCCGCAGACGGCTCCGGCGCCCAGTTTGGCGGCGGCGATCATCAGGATGCCCGATCCGGTGCCCACGTCCAAAAAGGCGTCGCCGGGTTGGAGATGGGTCTGGATCATGCGGATGCACAGGGTCGTGGTGGGATGGGTGCCGGTGCCGAAGGCCATGCCGGGATCGATCTCCAGAATGATCTCTTGCGGTCCGGCCGGGTATTCCCGCCAGGAGGGCTTGACCACGATGGTGTCAGTGATTTTCTCCGGCCAGAAGTATTCCTTCCAGGCGTCGGCCCAGTCCTGCTCGTCGATACGTGAATAGGCCACCCGCGTGGCGATGCCGGTGGTGGCCGCCAGGCGCCGAAGGGCCGCTTCAAGGGCCTTGCAATGATCGGCGGCGCTTGGCGTGTCGGCAAAATGTCCGGTGACGCCGGGCGTTTGCGGGGGGCGGACGGCATCTTCGCCCCAGGCCTGCCCAGGATCCATCTCCGGGTCGTTCACGACAACACCTTTTAGATCCAGTGAATAGAAGATATCGGCCACCAGGTCGGTTGCCAGGTCATGCTCCGGGCCGTCGAAGGTCACTGTTGACGCAATCCATTTCACGGGGTGGTTTCCTTATATCACGAATAAATAATGTCTCCAGCCACGAACATGCCTACTTCGTGGAAACGTTCGAAAAACGCTCTTTCGGCGGGTTGAAGTAGCCGTATTTCAGGTCGGGAAAACGCTTCCGGATCATCTGCAGCAGGCGGTCCATGCCCACGGGCGGGCCAAGGGGGCTGACCTCGTTCATCGTCCGGAGGTAGCGATTCGGATCGAAGTTGAGGTTGCGCCACTGGATCAGGTGAACGGGATGTTTTTCTAAAAATACCGCCAGGGCCGCCACTTCTTCGGGACTGTCGGTGAAGCCCGGGCAGTTCAGGTAATTGATGGCCACGTGCCTGCCCTTGGCGATGGCCAAGTCGATGCTCTCCAGTACCTGGGAAAAACGATATCCCTTGGGTCGGAAATAGGCGCTGTAGAAGGCTTCACGCACCGAATTCATGCTTACGCGAATGCTGTCCAGGCCGGCATCCAACAGTGGCGCCAGGAGATGGGGCAAGCTGGCATTGGTGTTCATGTTTATGGTGCCGTCGGCGGATTGTTTACGAATCAGATGGATGGCCGGGCCGATCACCCGGGCCCCCATGAGGGGGTCGCCTTCGCAGCCCTGGCCGAAACTGACCACGCTGTTTTTCACCCGGCGTATGTGCGCTATAGCCACCCCGGCGATCTCTTCGGCCGACGGAGTGAAGGCGATGCGGTTCTGGCTGCTGGTTAAACGTGCGTCGTGCTGCAGGGAGATACAGCCCAGGCAGCGGGCATTGCAGGTGCGTGAGGTGGGCAGGGGCGCCTCGTAGCGGCCCAAAAAGAAGTTCTTGCCTGCGGGGCAGCCGTATGTCAGGGCGCAGCGCTCCAGGTGGCGAGCCAGACGGTTGTCCGGCAAGTGCGTCTGCATATGCTTGACGCCGGCAACGATCTTATCGTGGGGCATGCGACGCAGGTCCTGGCGGGGCTCGGTGTCCACCACGATGGCCGCCGATTGGAACCCGTTTCCGTCCCAACCCACCGCGCCGTATGAAAACAGGGGCAGAATCTCGGCCCCGGAACGCTCTTCGTAGGCACAGGTTCGGGTCAGTACAACGCCGGGGGAGTTGAAGGCTGCCACGGGAAAGATTTTCTCGTGCTTCGCATAGGGGTTTCGGTCAATCGTGCGGACCACGCCGCTTGAAAGTTCCGTGAGCACCGGCCTGCGGTCCGGCAGAAACATCAGTTCGCTGCCGTGGGGCAGTTTGATTGTATCGGCGGTGGTCAGGGGGGAAGTCTCCGGTCCGTCGGCGCCCATGGCCGCAAATCCTTCCAGGTCGAAAATCTCCCCTTTTTCATTGGCCACCACGGCGCTGAGCCATTCCGGTCTTTTTCGATCGGCCGGGTTCCTTTTTTGGGGATAATATTGCTTTTTTTTCATGGTTTGGTTGACCTTGCCGGCAAGCGATGCAGGCTTTGTGAGTCGGCGGACCAAGCAGATGCCTTCAGCAATGGGGAGATCGGGAAAACCACTCGCCGCATCAAAGTCACATATCATATAATTCAGGCAAAGTCATTATCGCGGGTATGACCCGCTTCTCCCCTACAATGAAATGATACCCTATGCGGTTGCCCCGCCGGAGGGTGAAAAATGAGTTGAACCTGGACCCATTTTGGGATATGAATTTCGTCCAACCGGCAGGCTGAAGTCTGTCTCATCGATTTGAAAAAGTGAGTTGTGCGTCAATCAAGGCCGCGAAGGTCTCCGTCTCAGAGGACAGGTGGCGTCGTGGCCTTTCTGTTTCCGCGTAACGCCGGTGGATGATGGTTTTTATGGCCCGGCGGCAACCCTTTTTAAAGGAAAGCATCACAGACGGTGAATCCCTTTTCCGTGGTTCGGGGGCGTCGCGTTGAACTGGGGGTTTTTCGAAACTACCAACTTGGCGCTCGGATACCCGCACGGGGCGTTCGAGGACGACGCCATGCGCGTAAAATTCAGAAAAATAGGAAAAAGGAATGACATATCTGATTAAAAAAATCGTCCTGGTTATGGTTTTCAGCCTTGCTGGCATTCCGGCTGCCGGGGCCCATAAGGTGAGCATCTTCGCCTGGGCCGAGGGAGATACCGTGTACACGGAAAGCAAGTTCAGCGGGGGTAAAATGGTCAAAGACGGCAAGGTCGAGGTACTCGACAGCCAAGGGACCCACCTGCTGGACGGCCGTACCAACGACAACGGGGAATTCTCCTTCGAGGTGCCCAAAATCACCGACCTGACCATCGTTCTCTCAGCGGGTATGGGGCATCAGAATTCATGGAAGCTGAGCGCGGACGAACTGGGTGGGGGGGCGCTTGATCCAGCCGTGACTGAACCCGTTTTGTCGGCGCCATTGGTTTCGGAAACGCCTCCCGAGACAGCGCCACCGGCATCGGATCCAGGCCTCACCACCCAGGCGGTGGAAGCCATCGTGGCCCGTCAGCTGGAACAAAAACTTCAGCCCTTGATCCGCATGCTTGTGGCGACCCAGGAAAAGGGGCCGACCCTAAGCGATATTTTTGGCGGCATCGGCTATATCATGGGGTTGGTGGGACTGGGCGCCTATATGCGCTATCGAAAGGACGGTCGGCGCGTATGATCAATGCCCCCTTTGCCGATGGCCATTCATGGATGCACGGCATCGATCCCCGGCTGCGGGTGATCGGGGCCGTGGTATTTGCCGTCGTGGTGGCCGTTTCCTATGAGTTTGCGGTGCTGTTTGCCGCCCTGATCCTGTCTCTGTCTATGGCCTTGTCGGCCCGGTTGGCTTTTCGAGATGTCGTGCATCGGCTTTTGACGCCGCTGATCTTTCTGCTGCTGCTGTGGGCGGTACTGCCCTGGTCCTATGAAGGGGATGCGCTGACGACGTTGGGGCCGGTGGTGATCACCCGTCCGGGTGTGATCTTGTGCGCCCAGATCAGTGTCAAAACCGTCTCCCTGATGGTGGCCTTTATGGCCCTGTTGGCCACCATGACCGTGGATACCCTCGGTCACGCCCTGAACCGGCTGCGACTGCCGGACAAAATGGTGCATATGCTTTTGATCACCTACCGTTACCTGTTCGTTATCGAGCAGGAATACCAGCGGCTGGTACGGGCAATGAAAATCCGTAACTTTCATCCCAAGACCAACCTGCATAGCTATCGGACTTATGCCTACCTGGTGGGCATGCT
>Ga0209633_10002268_pt1 | contig 18808 bp, 4 predicted proteins | sample Cruoilmetagenom1_FD_187290 | JGI IMG/M metagenome (GOLD analysis project Ga0209633, IMG submission 187290) | Oil polluted marine microbial communities from Coal Oil Point, Santa Barbara, California, USA - Sample 1 (SPAdes) (version 2) | ecosystem: Environmental > Aquatic > Marine > Oil seeps ... | reverse complement strand
TGTTTGCAATAAAAGTAATATAGCAAATAATATTCCCATCATTCTAAAATGTTCTAAAAACCTATCAGCTAAACTCATTCCAAATTCCCTTTGTTTTAATGCTATTTGTTATTTTACTTTTATAACCACAAAAGTCACATCATCATCCGGGTCTTTACCATTTACCCAATCAGAGCCAGCAGTTTTGAGTTTTGATATTATACTTTCTGGTGGTTCTTCAGCTATTTCCAAAAATAATTTGGTCGTTCGGTCATAACCAAATAGCTCTTTTTCGTCATTCATTAATTCCGGAAAACCGTCTGTCATCATAAGCAATACATCGCCAGTAGCTATCTGAATCTTCGTTACACTATAATTATCACTCGACATGGCGCCCAATGGAAGACTGTGAATATTTAATTCATCAATTTTATTCTCACTTTTTATAAAATGATAAATTGATGGTAAACCAGCATTAATCAATTTTGCATTGTTGTCTTTTATGTTTAGCATTGCAAAGCCCATCATCATTCTTTCCAAATTTGCTTTTTTTAATGCCACATTAGAAGATTGAAAAAACTCAATAATTCCTTTGTTGATTGAATTTGCAGCAAACAATGATTTCATCATTGAAACAAGAGTACCAGCTTTCATTCCATGTCCAGTTGCATCTCCAATAGCAATATTTAATGATCCATCTTCCTTTTGAGAAAAGTCATAATAATCACCACCAACTTCTGTTGCAGTCTGCATGTAAACTGCTATATCTAAATTATCAATTTTGGGTAATTCTTTTGGAAGCATTGAAAGCTGCAATTGACGAGCTTCTTCAAGCTCTTTCGACTGTCTATCATTCTCAGCTTGTATTGCCCTAGATTGAGTTTCTGCAACTTTGGCTTGAAGTTCAGCCGCCTCTGCTCTAAGCTTACTTTCTTTTATTTTATTGTTTTTCTTTTGTCTGTTTAATTCAAATCGTCTAAAAGAATAAAGTAGGGCGAGAATAATTAAGACATAACAAATGTATGCCCACCAAGTTTTCCAAAACGGAGGACTAATCACAAAAGTAAACGAAGATTCATTTGCTTTTTCGTTGTTTTCAACCGATGTTTTCACTCTAAATTTATATTTTCCGTGCGGAAGATTTTGATATTCTGTGAATGATAAATTTGATGCCCTCGACCATTCTTTATCATAACCTTCCAAAATATGTTCATACATAGTTTGGTTTGGATTACTGAAGTTTAGTACAGAATAGTTAAATAATAGTGAGTTCTCGGAATATGAAAATTCAGTTGGGAATTTATAATAATAGGGCTTATCATTAATAGTAATGCTTGATATCCTCAAGGTATCCGCTTCTGTTTTATGTTTTTCTATCGATACGCCAATACCTGTATAAAATTTTACAATATTACCATTCATATCCATTGCTGTACTTGCAGGTCCTCCAGCCTTTATTTTTTCATCATCAAAATAAAGATCAACTTTTTCTCCATGGAGTTTTACCGTTCCAGCATGACTACCGAAGAATAGATTCCCAAAATAATCCACAAGCGGATTATGAATATCTGTTGGTACAATGCTATTTCGTGGGGTTAAATATTTAAGATTTTTGCCATCGAATATTACAAGTCCCCGCCCTCTTAATCTAATGTAAAGGTTTTCCCCGGACTGAATATTAGTAAATGTACCAGCAACACTTGCACCTTTAAGAATTCGATAGTCCGCAAACTCATCCGTACTATCGGAGAGATCAATAAATTCCGTACCGTTAAAATTATAAAAATGCCCCGCAGTAAGGTAATAAGCACCGTTATTTAATTCTCCTACAAAATGGAGTTGTTCATTCGGTACGTTCCAATTAGCCGGCGGATCAATCCACTCTGATCCCGTGAATATTTTCAGCTCGGTTTTAACAGATGATAAATTTTCAATTGAGTTTGCAAAATGTCCATGAAGCCATAAATATCCTTTAGAATCTTCTCTCAAATGATACAATTGATAAGGTTCTTTTTGTAATTCTGAGTTAAAAGGAGATTTAATTTCAATAACCTCATCTTTAACTATTTTACCCAGAAAAAAATCTGCTTTTGATATTGAACCGTAATCAGGTCTTACAAAATTTTGATACACATATAATTCATTACTTTTTGTTTCAATTACATTAGTTGTATTATAATTTTTTTGATTTTTCATTTCAATATTATTTAGCTTAAATATCCATTCGCCGTCACCATTTTGTAATTCCCGAATTTGTGTAATCCCTTTATCTGTTGGAACCCAAAGATTCATATTTTCATCTTGATATATATTTAATGCAACATTGCTTTTTAACCCATCTTCAATTGTTATTTTCCTTATATTACTTCCATCCCAAACATTCAAACCATAATTATTCAAATTAATATAGGATGGTATTTCAGAGTAGGAATAAATAATCCAAACCAAACCTCTTCTGTCGGAATACAAACCTGGTAGAGTAATTTCGGGGAATAATACGCCGTCTTCTTTTTGCAGCATTAATGAATTACTTGGTGTTAAAAATCCCATTCCTTTAGCAGTTGAAAGCACCGTACTATTATTTATATCAAGTATCGGAATTCCGTTATAAGCATCCGTTTTCTCCCATTCGCCATCTTTTTTAGCAAAGTATTGGGATGGGTCGGTGGAACTTTGAGCTATACCTCCTGTACCAAATACTAAATTTGCATGAGATTCTTTATTACTTTTAATAAACCGAGAAATATTGTAATTAAAATCCAAAGAATATGATTTATCATTTCCCAAAGCCATGAATATTTCTTTAATTATTGATGAGGGTTGCCATCTGCTATTTTTTAGTTCAAAGATTTGATTGTCGGAAGAAGAAAACTTTTTTGATTCTAATCTAAATAAATTCACATAAATCTTATCGTTTGTGTTATCGCAAAATACTTCTGAGACACTTATGTTGTTTACAAGATATTTTTTTAGTCCAGGATAATCTTTAAATGAATCTCCGTTATATACTAATACACCAGATCCCTTAGAAATTTCATTCTTATCGGTATCTATGTTTCCAATAAATGAAATCCAGGTATTCCCTTTAGAATCTATGTAAGAAGAATAATTATCTTCTGGGACAGCGTTATAGTAATTAAAGCCAAAACTATCATCTATTTTTGTAAAACTATCACGCTTATAAAGTGCAATATAAGCACCATCCCCATTTTGAGTATTTTTTCCATAAGAAGTAAAAATTAAATCTCCAAAAGGAGTTTCAATAAAACTTTTAGCATTATCTAACGGAAATGATAAGGAATCAAAAAGAGTAAAATTTCCATCCATAAAGTGAATCAGCGAACCATTAAATTCTTTATCAGTAAAAGGAGTATATGAACCAATCCAGATTCTGCCTTTACTATCACCTTTAACAAAACTTATTATTTGCCCTTGGTTCTCATTTAGTTTATATCCATCAGAATTATCATAGGTTTTAAAATCGGTTCCATCAAAACTTGCAAATTTTTCAGGAGAAGCAAAATAAAGCATATTATTATCAGCATCGTAAAAAATTGACTGCATCTCAGGAATACCATATTCCACTCCAAGATAAGCGAATTCATATCCGTCGTATCTAAAAGTACCTTCCGGACCTGAGAACCATAGATAACCATCATTTGTCTGAACTGTACTGGTAAAATTATTTGAAGGAAGCCCATCTTTCATTCTATATTCTACAATATCAGAATTGCTAAGGGTTTTATATTTGTTTTGTGCATTAAGGTTACTGAATATCATTACACAAATGAGAATGTTGATTACAATTTGTAAAGGTTTCATTTAAGTCTATTTATTTGTTTCTGAATATTTATTTTTTGTACCAATCAAAATTTGGTTTTTGGAATTATGTGTTGTCATTTCGAATTGACAAATTCGAGTTTTCCATTTTCCCAAAACACTTTATTATTAGCATATCTACTTCACTTTAATCACCACAAAAGTCACATCATCATCCGGGTCATTTCCATCGACCCAATTTGAAGCCGAATTTTTAAGTGCTTCAATTATTTCATTTGGACTCTTTTCTGCAATGGTAAGAAAATCACTTTTAACTTTTTCATATCCGTACATTCCTTTTTTCTCATTCATCAACTCGGGAAAACCATCGCTCATTAGAAATATTGTATCTCCAGTTTTAACTTTTGTTTCTTCAAGTTTATACGGGAAATTAACCATAGCCCCGAGCGGCATTCCATTTGAAACTATTTCTTCAACTAATTTTTCATTTTTTCTATAAATGAGAGCCGGAGGCATTGCGGCGGAAGATAGTAACATTTTATTACCACTAATTTTTAACATCATCAAACACATAGATAGCTGACGGAATTTCATGTCCTTTATAACTTGAGAAACTTTCTTAAATGTTTCTAAAATATTTGGTTCAGAACCCAAACTATTAAATAGACTTTTTGTAATAGTAACAATTGTCCCTGCTTTCATTCCATGACCCGTTGCATCACCAATTACAGTAGTTAATGTTCCATTATCATCTACATTAAAATCGTAATAGTCACCTCCAACTTCTGTAGCAGTTTGCATGTAAACAGCAATTTCAAAATTCTTTAATTGTGGCAATTCTTTTGGTAGCATTGCAAGTTGTAGTTGACGCGCTTCTTCAAGCTCTTGAGTTTTTCGTTCATTCTCAGCTTGGATTATTTTATTCTGCAATTCTGCATTTTCTAAATCGAGGAAACGAGTATAGGTCTGTTCAAAAACATTTGAAAATCTTTGGATAATGCTAAAATCTTCTTCATTAATTTCCTCTTTGGTATGTATTACAAAAAAACCTTGCCTAAAGTAAAAATTGCTAAAAATGGCAGCTTCATTCAGTAATGTCTTTTTATTTATATTCTTTGGTTTATATTCCTCAAAGGGTAAGTATTTGCTTATATATTTTGTCCAAGCAATTCTACTCTGGCCTTCTATCTTAATTATATGATTACTCTTCTGTGTCTTCCAACCTTCATACATTTCCTTAAATACATGATATTCTTCCAAGGGTATTGAAGAACTTGTTGGAATAACATTTCCACTATTAGTAGTTGACCATAGTTTAACTTCATGTTTGTCTATGTTTACAATTGCTATATTACATCTATATGGTTTTATTCCAAGTTCATTTAATTGCTCAAAAAGATGTGCCGCAGTTCTCGCAAGTTCATTACTCTTTTGCATTGCCATAGTTCGCGCTCTAACTCTTTCTAAGGCAAGTTCAATTTGAGTTTCCCTGTTTTGCATTTCAGCATTCTTCAGATCCTCGAAACGACTATATGCTAAATCGAAAACACCTGCAAAGCGTACCAACGTGTCAAGACTTTCTTGTGGCGGATCAGGAACAGTGCCTGGCAAACTAAAACCAATCTCCCCATGATGTGTTCTTGCCATAATAAAAGTTAAACCTCCTATATGTCGAATATCATCAAGAGTAGGTGCCTGCGGATCTACTTGTACAAAATCTCCAAGGGTAATCATTTTTTGAATATAATCCACAGCAGTTTCAACATCCATTGCAAAAACAACTGTTGGTTTGTCACTTTTCTCCCAATCATCTAAAAGTTTAATATCTCCGTGAATATGACGAGGCAGTGACATTATCATACCAATTTTGGTTCCATCACCTGAGGTCATTGCTTTTTCATATATTTCAGGAAGATATCGCATATACCAGAAATAGTGAGCTTCGTGACCAAGAGACACAAACTCAGTTCGCATAGTCACCACTATATCAAGCAAATCAGTCGATTCTTGCATTGCAGTTACTTTTGAACGGATTCGTTCAAGTGATAGTTCAATCTGAACTTCTCTTGCTTGTGCTTCCGCTTTTTGCAGATCAAGAAAACGGGTATAAGTTTGCTCAAAAACTTTAGCGAAGCGTTGGAAAATATCATAGGCGGATGAAACAGGCTCAAACGAAATGAACATGAGGTAACCTTGATTAAAATAAGCACAGTGCATAATTTGAAATGTAGGAACCGAAAGACCTGCCTCTGCCATTTTATCCATTACACCTTTAAAAACGGGAATTGAAGCCATGTATTTGTAATGAGCTTCCAATTCTTCACTACCTTGTTCTTCCACAAACAATTGGTCTCCCCTTTTTGCAGCTTCAAGTATACGAAGAAAAATATCTTCTGCACTTGATGTTTTGAAAGGCGGCTGAAGACGATCTTTTCCAGCCATCCACGCAGTAGCGGCTTTTCGGTCATCGTCCCAAATATTAAAACCACTGCCGAATACCGATATGCCCAAAGCCTCAACTTGTTGGAATAACAACATTGCCGCGTCCTGCAATTCATCACTACGTTGCATACCCATCGTTCTGGCACGAATCCTTTCGAGAGCAGTTTCAATCTGTGCTTCACGTGCTTGTGCTTCCGCTTCTTTGATATCAATATAACGTCGATAAGTTAGGCTCAGTACAGATTTAAATCTGCGGAAAATATTTATCTCTTCTTCCAATAATTCTTTTTTAGTCCAAGCAAATAATCCTCCCTCTTTATAGTGAAAATAATAACCGTATTGAGTATCATCTTCAGAAATATTTGGGAATTCAATATCAGGATTCATTGCATGATAATACTCATTGATTTCTTTTCCACGAAGTACAGGAAAATATTCTGCTTGAAGCTGCAATGCTTCATAAACCTTATCTAATATAGGATGACCACCAAGAGTCAGCTTTCCTGTAATTTTTTTATCTTCACCATTCTCAACAGCTGAAGTAACAGTTACATCAACAATACGTGCGTCTCCATCTTTTATACCAACTCCACAGCGGATCGGTTTAATATTCAGATTCTTCAGTTCATGAAAAAAATGATCGATCGATATAGCCAAATCTTCAGAACTATTCATTGCCATTGCTTTGGAACGAACTTTTTCCAACGCAGCTTCAATTCGTGCTTCTCTCGCTTGTTCTTCTGCCTTTTGTAGATCAAGAAAACGGGTATAAGCACGCTCAAATTCTTTTGTGAACCGTGTAAGAATTTGTTGTTCACTCTCCGTAAGAAGCTTTCTTGTCACTATTCCAAAACAGCCATATTTCATATAAGCATCCACATAATAAAGCCCTTCAGCAAATAGTTCCGGATTGAACTTTTCTATTCCATGGAGTAATTCTGTCCAAGTGGTAAAGTAATCTTCTACTTCAGTTGGAGCCACATAGTTTATGTGAACTACAGTACCACTTTCCCAAGCTACATAACAGGCTTCTATAGATGGTTCTGTTTTATCCAGAGGATAGGTAACTTGTCTATTGTTAAAACTAGTTGAGTCTTTCTGATCATCTTGCCAAGTAGCCCAAAACAAATGTTCTGCTTTCTTTTCGTGTGGAAGCCATAAATAGGAAAATTCCGAATCCACACCTAGTATTTGGAGTTGTTCGTGAAAAACCTGGGAAGTTCTATTCAGCTCATCTGAATGTTGCATTAACATACTTTGGGTTCTTGCCCGCTCCAATGCAACTTCAATCTGTGCTTCACGTGCCTGAGTTTCTGCTTTTTGAAGATCAAGAAAACGAGTATAGGATTGTTCGAAAACTTTTACAAAGCGTTTTAAAATAGCTACATCATCCTCCGAAGGTACCACTCCGGTGTGTGAGGGAATGAGTATAGCAGAATTTTTTTGCCAGGCAAAGGAGAGAATATGCCTATTGTTTTGGAATACCCACTGTTTAAAATCTTCAGGAAAATGCCTGTAATCAGAATGCTCAAATGCATACTTAAAAAAACTGTTTTTTAATTCAACGGAATATTCTTTTGAGAAATATTCATCACCACTTTCCTTTGATTGCCAGGCGTCATTAAATATAGGATGATCAAAATATGGTAAGAGGTAACTACCGGCAAAACTAAAGTCTGGTGAGGCAATCCAATGAAGTACATCTTTTGAATCCTGAAAATACGTGCACAGAACAATTCCATTAGCATCCAGTACAACATCCAGATCTTTTAATTTTTCAACGATAACGGCAACTACATCACCCAACTCATTAGCTGTGTGCATTGCCAGGGAACGGCTACGCACCTTTTCCAATGCCGCTTCTATCTGTGCTTCGCGAACCTGGGCTTCTGCTTTTTGTAAATCGAGAAAACGGGTGTAGGTTTGTTGGAATACTTTTGCAAAGCGTTTAAAAATATCATGTGATTCAGGTACAGGCTCATAGGTAATAAATAAAATATAACCATATTTGAAATAGGCCACATGGTCAATCTGTGAAGTAGGAAAAGGAATGCCTGAATCCTTCATTTTAAGTAACTGTTCGCCAACACCAGGCAAGGTGCACAAGTATTCGTAATGAGCAGGACATTCATTTGCACCAATTTCATTGATAAGTAATGTTTCTCCTCTTTGTCCTGCTTCATAATAACGAAGAAATATCCCTTCTCTTGGGGTTCTGTATTTTGGAAATGTGCCATGACCATTACTGCCCCATTCCAATGAGCCTTGTGGATCATCGTCATAAATGTTAAATGCACAAAACCAGGTGGCTACTCCTAAGGCCTGAACCTGCTTTACCAATTCAAGTGAAAGGTCCGCCAGCTCTTCACTTTTATGCATGGCTAGTGAACGTGATCTCACTCTTTCTAATGCAGCTTCAATCTGCGCTTCCCTTGCCTGAGCTTCTGCTTTTACCACATCATCATAGCGGGTATAAGTCAAGTCAACAACATTTGTAAAACGTTTTAATATCTGAACTTTGTCATCGGGCAGTGGTGCTCTTCCAAGAAATTCCAGAAAGCCGTGTTTCATTGCAATCTGTGAATAGAATATATTTTTAATTTTTTTCCAGGACTCAATAAATGCTGCGGGTGCATATTTAAAATCAGTCTCAATAAAAATCCGGTCCCACCAGGTTTTAAGAAACTCACCCGAAAATTCGCCGGAACGGTATTGAACTCCGCTTTCAAAATCATTGAACAGATCTACTAGAAGCGGATGGTCTATGTATTGTAATTTAACACTGGAAGGCTGTGCAGAGCCAATTGGTCCGGCACTCCAATAGATCAAATCTTTTGGGTTGGTATCGTATGTAGCGATGCTGCATTCCATCAGGTCAATTTCAAACCTGCCCAACTCCTGGAATATGATCTGGATAACTTCGTCCAGTTCTTCACTTTTATGCATAGCCATTGATTTGGCACGAACCCTTTCTAATGATGCCTCAATCTGTGCTTCACGTGCCTGTGCTTCGGCCTTTTGAAGATCGAGAAAACGAGTGTAAGTTTGTTCGAAGACTTTGGCAAATCGAGGAAGAATATTAGCTTGCTCAAACGGTTGAAGTGCCGATATAAGTAGATAGCCATATTGAAAAGAACCTCCATAATCAATTTCCCATGTTGGTATCTCAGGTAGAGCCAGCCCTTTTGCAGCAATCCCTTCCCACACCGCTTTTACAGAAGGAAGTGCCAACATCGTATCGAAATGTTGTACAATGAAATCTTCAGGGATTTCAATTGAAAATAACTCAGTCTCTAACTTCCATTGATCGTACCTATACTGGTGAATATAATCTAAATTATTGGGGACAAAGAAGGGGTCTATCATTCCAGCTCCCGGTATACTATGCCATTGTTCAACTTCATTTTTATTTTCATCACACAAGACAATTCCGCAAGAAAATAATTCTCCCCCCAGTAGTCTGAGTTGATCAAACATAACAGTAGCTACATTCGCAAGGTCTTCGCTAGACTGCATTCCCATTGTTTGTGATCGGACTTTTTCCAAAGCATTTTCTATCTGTGCTTCTCTTGCTTGGGCTTCAGCCTTTTGCAAATCAAGAAAACGGATATAGGCCTGCTCGAAAACCTTGCCTACCCGTTTCATGATCTCAACATCTTCGGCTAGTGGCAACTTGCCAAAAAAACTGGGGATGCAGATGCCTGAATTTTTTGCTAGCGTTGTAGACATCGCATAGCCAGGGGCTTCCAGTAAGGATGTTTTAAATTCTTCCGGAAGATTTTTGTAATCGGTAAGCACAAAACCTTTTTTCAACCAAGCATTTTTCTCTTCAATAGTATAAACTTTTGCAAAATAATCGGCACCGCTTTCTTTGGAATCAAAAAGGTCTGATAATATAGGGTGTTCAAAATAAGGCACACGGAGCGACTTAACACCATCGGGTAAAGGAATCCACTGGCTCATATTCCTTGAATCATTCTCAAATATAAAAATGCTAACCGAGGCGAAGCCCATATCAACACTTAACATCTGCATCTGGTCAAAGAGCACACTGACAACATCGCGAAGATCATCCGTTTTATACATGCCTAGCGACTTTGACCGTATTCTTTCCAATGCAGCTTCTATCTGTGCTTCGCGTGCCTGAGCTTCGGCTTTTTTGATATCTAAATATCTTCTGTAAGCTAGCTCAAATACATTTCTGAATCGTTTAAATATTTGCAAATCTTCTTCACTCAAAGGAGAATAAGTTGAAATACCTAAAGCAACAGGACCGATGGAATGAAAATAGTAATTAAGTGATTCTGCTTCTTCGAGAAACGAATCAATAAACTGGGATGTTTTACTTTGATTATCTACCCAATCTATGAGCTGATCTCCCTCAAAACTTGTTGTAAAAAATGCCTCAGGACTCTTGAGCATTTGATTAGCAAATTCTGCTTGTTTCGGGTGTACACTGTAATCCACTTCTGTAATTATCGTTTTATCATACAGCCTGTAATATTCATAGTTTAAATATGTACCTTTTAATTCATAAATAATCGCTGTCTGCACATTCCTGATATCCTTTACTTTGAGTATTTCCAGCTGTTCAGAGATAATACGACAAACCTCTAGCATATCGGCTGGTTCTTTCATTGACAATGCGATTGCCCGAACTCTTTCTAAACTTGTTTCAATTTCTAATTCTCTATTTTTTTGTACCAGGTCTACCGTTTTTTCTTCAACTTGCTTTTCCAATTCTGCTTGTTTTTGTTTCCATTCATTTACATGCCATGTATCAGTTTCACCTTGTTCATACTCCGGTTTTGAACCATGCCAGTGAACTACGATCCATTTTTCTTCCATGTATTCTAAGACGGTAGAAATCCGCAAAAACATCTCAATTGGATTATTTTCGATATGTATTGATAGTAGTATTTCATCAACAAAAAGTGCTGAGTTTCCATTTTCGGCTATACGATGATTTACCGGTGTGGTGTCAAAGGTCATTTTTATATCTTTACCTTGTTCTCTTTGTCGGATTACTAATTCCCGATAGTCAGATAAAGAAAGTACTTTCTCATTGAGTGTAGTACCATATCCCATAATTTGCTCATCAATAAACTCTTCTAGTCCTTCTAAAGGCAAATTATTTAAGCTAGTCTGAATAAATTTATCGTATGTTTCTTTTAGTAATTTTTCTTTTTCAGTTTTCATTTGTTTTTTCATTGATTAGAAATTTTCCTATTATTTTACTTTTATAACTACAAAAGTCACATCGTCGTCAGGGTCATTGCCATTCACCCATTGAGACGCCAAATCCTTAAAGTGACTTACAATTTGTTCAGATTGTTTTTCAGCTATTTCCGTAAATTGAGATTTAAGTTTTTCATAACCGATTTGTTCATTTTCAGAATTTGATAACTCAGGATATCCATCACTAAGTAGAAGTAAACAATCTCCAGAATTTATGTCGGTTTCAAATAACTTGTAATTAAAATTTTTCATAGCTCCCAGAGGCATTCCCTGCATATCTATTTCTTCAACACTTTTTGTGCTATGTCTATAAATATATAATGGTGGCAATCCCGCGCTTGAAAATTGAAGGCTGTTCCCTTTTATTTTAAGTAGTGAAAACGCCATCATTAGTCTGCCGAGATTTATATCTTTAATTGTTCTGCTGGCATCGTTAAAAAATGTTAGTATTTCTTTATTACTCGCCTCAGAAGTAAACAATCCTTTAATGAGAGTTACTAATGTCCCAGCTTGCATTCCATGTCCTGTTGCATCTCCAATAGCAACATTTAATGAGCCATCCTCACCAATCTGAAAATCATAATAATCTCCGCCGACCTCAGTTGCTGTTTTCATGTAGACTGCAATATCAAGATTTGGCAATTGTGGCAGTTCCTTCGGTAGCATTGAAAGTTGAAGTTGACGAGCTTCTTCCAACTCTTGAGACTTTCTGTCATTTTCTGCTTGGATGACTCTCGATTGTGTCTCAGCCGCTTTTGCCTGAAATTCGGCAGTTTCAGCACGAAGTTGACTTTCTTTTATTGAAGCATTTTTCTTTTGTCTTTTTAATTCAAATGACCTTATGCTATATAAGAATCCTAATCCAATTAAAACATAAGATAAGTAAGCCCACCAGGATTGCCACCAGGGTGGAAAAATATTTACTTTTAAGGATGCTTCGTTATTACTCCAAACTCCATCGCTGTTAGCAGATATAACTTTAAAGGCATATTCTCCAGGATCAAGGTTAGTATATCGAGATTCTCTTAAAGTCCCGGCATCCTGCCAATCTTTATCATAAGGTTCCAACTTATATTTGTAGCTATTACGTTCCGGATGTGTGAAATGTATTCCAACATACTCAAAGTTGAGTTCATTTTGTGAGTATTTTAGAGATATCAAATTAGAATTATGGTTATTGTAGAATTTAGTTCTTTTGTCAGAATTATCATTCTGGTCAGAAACATTTACACCCGTTATTAAAACATTGGGAGGTTGTGTATTACGCTGAATTTTATCCGGATCAAAAACTGTTATCCCGTCAAAACCGCCAAATAATAATAAACCAGATTTTGTTTTAAGGTAAGAATTGCCAGTTTCATAAAGATCTGACTGGGAGCCGTCCGTCTCGTTATAAGATAAGAAAGTTTCATCATTCGGATTTAATCGCACTAATCCGACGGAAGTTCCAATCCAGAGATAACCCTTATCATCGGCAAGAATCCCACCGATTAAATTAGTGGGAAATCCATTTGTTTTGGAGAATACTTTAAATGAATTTCTTCCCCTATCAAACTTGTATAACCCTCTATTTGTACCAAGCCACAAATTTCCATTTTCGTCTTCATGAATTGAACTTATTGAATTACCAAGAAAATAGCGCCTAAATGATTTTGTTGAATCAATGAATAAATTTAATCCATCGGCGGTTCCAACCCAGAACTCCCCAATACTCGATTTAAATACAGTGAATATTTGATTACTTGACAAAAATGTAGAATCGAGCCCCCATCCTAACCAGTTAGTATTTGAAGTACTTTTGTTGAAAGAAAAAATACCCACATCCCAAATAGCTATCCAAAGATTTTCATGATCTTTTTCAATAACTACTTCAACATCCATATTTGGAATTTCGGCAAGCTCAGTTTTATTAAAAATATTAGGTACTGAGAATTTTTTATTTATTGGATCATATTTCTGAACTCCGTTAAAAGTCCCAATCCAAATTATTCCATCTTCACCCTCATAAATTGTGTCAATATCAGGTCCCAAAATTCCATTTTTACTATTAGTCTTGTTTTTATCATATTGAAACTCTTCCACTCTTTGTGTAAATGGATCATACATAAAAAGAAGTCCGTCAATTGTTCCGACCCAAATACGCCCCTTACTATCCTCATATATTGCCCGAATATGTTTTTTACTTAGTCTGTTAAACGGATTTAAATTATTACCTTCTGGAGAGAATAGAGATTTTGAAGGTATTACTTTCATTAAACCGCGTGAACCTGTACCGAGCCAAATATTATTCTGGTTATCTTCAAAAATAGAACTTATAAAATTGTCACTTAGACTTAAATTATTCAGAGGATTATTTCTGAATAATTGAGAACTGGAAAAATCTTTGCTATACAATTTAATTCCACCATTGCTACTTGATAGCCAGAAATTACTGCTTTTGGTCATCATCATCCTAACTGCACCGTCTTGACCAAAAATAAATCCATCACTTGGCGGAGGTTGTAATTTTTTTTGATTATCAGAACTTTTAGAAACTCTAACAACTACATTGTTTTCGTAATCATAAACATGAAGTCCGCTTTTACCTGTTCCAATAAAAAGAACACCACTATCATCTTCATAGACTGAGGATATATAATTATCAATTAAGCCTTTATTAGTTAAATTATCTTTCTTAAATACTTCAAGTTTTTTGGTAGAAAGTCCATATTTGAAAAGACCATTATTTGAGGTTCCTACCCATAAATTATCTCGTGAATCTTCAATTATTACAGTTACATATTCTTTTGAAAGAGAAGCGAATTCCGGATTTTCATCACTAAAATGAGTATATTTAAGAGATTCTGTATCAAATAGATCGACACCTTGTATACTTCCAATCCATAAATTTCCAGATTTACTTTCAAAAATACTTGTAGTTGTATAAGGGGATATATAATTTTCATCTATTCTGTTAGGTTTAGGATTAATAAAATTATCACTTTCAGCATTCCATAAACCAATTCCTCCATTCGGTGGCCCAAACGCACCAATCCATAATCGATTTTTACTATCAATAAGCACAGAAGTTACATTATTAGTTCTCAGCGATGAACTATCTTTTGGGTCATATCTGTAAATTTTAAAGTTATATCCATCAAACCTATTTAATCCTTCTGAAGTTGCAAACCACATGTAGCCATTAGAGTCCTGGTCAATATCAGAAATTCCCCAATTGGATGAGAGTCCATCAGAAGTGGTATATCTATGGAACTCTACATTATCTATCTGTGCAAAAGTATTTAACGAAAATAGAATTATTATTAGAACAATTTTAATTATTATTTTCATTTTATCTATTTCGAATTTTAATGTCATTTTTATTTAACCTTTATTACTACAAAAGTCACATCATCATCTGGATCCTTATCAGCAACCCACATTGAACCATAATCTTTTAGATATTCAATAATTTCTTTTGGTTTTCTTTTAGAAACTTCCAATAATTGAATCTGCAGTCTTTCATATCCAATCTGTTCATTTTCTGAATTTGCTAATTCAGGATATCCATCACTAAGTAATATAATGCAATCACCAACGGACAACTCTGTTTTATATAAGTTATATTTAAAATTTCGCATAGCTCCAAGCGGCATTCCCTGCATATCTATTTCGTCAATAGAATTTGTACTATTTCTATAAATATACATCGGCGGCAAACCCGCACTTGAGAACAAAAGTTGATTCCCTTTTATTTTAAGAAGTGAAAACGCCATCATTAGTCTGCCAAGATTAATTTCTTTGATGGTTTTATTAGCATCACCAAAAAAATCTAGAATCCGTTTTTTGTGCACCTCCGATGTAAACAGTCCTTTAATTAAGGTAACTAAAGTACCGGCTTGCATTCCATGTCCGGTTGCATCACCTAAAGCAACACTTAATGAGTTATCCTCACCAACATGAAAATCATAATAATCTCCACCAACTTCTGTTGCAGTTTGCATAAAAACTGCTATATCCAAATTTTTAATTTCTGGCAATTTTTTGGGAAGCATTGAAAGTTGAAGTTGACGAGCTTCTTCCAATTCTTTTGATTTACGATCATTTTCAGCTTGAATAACTCTTGCCTGTGCTTCAGCCGCCTTAGCTTGAAGTTCGGCTGCTTCTGCTCTTAGTTTGCCTTCTTTGATTTCAGAATTTTTCCTTTGTCGCTTTAGCTCAAATTTTCTAACTGTATAAAGAAATCCCAACAAGGTAAGAGCATAAATTGAATATGCCCACCAGGTCTTCCACCATGGCGGATTAATAATAATAGTAAAAGTAATGGGTTTATCGGTCCAAACTCCATAGGCACTAGCTCCTTTCGCCTTCAATATATATTTGCCTGGATCGAGATTAGTATAATTTATACTCATGACTGATCCAAGTGAGTGCCAATTATTATCATATCCTTCAAGGTAAACTTTTAGCTTATTTTTACTTGCATTACTGTAGTGTGCCACGGTAAAATCAAACTTAAGATCGTTTTGTAAATAGTCTAGTTCTATTTCTCTTTTTGTCTTGATTACATAAAGAAGTGAATCAGCAACTATTTTAGATAAATTCACTTCATTAGTACTAAAATCCACAAGGGAAATAATTGGAGGGAAAGAATTAAACTTAATTTTATTTGGATCAAAAACAAGTATACCTCGAGGACCGCTAAAACAAATATTGCCATTGGGGAACTTATTTACTTTATAATTATCCGGTAAAGGTATTAGATAGTCATATGTTTCTGTGGTAGGGGAAAAACGGGCAATTCCCATTGCAGTAGAAACCCAAAGGTTGTTACTATCATCTTCAACAAAACTGTATACCGTATTATTAGGTAAATTATTTTTTTGAGAAGTATATCTTCTAAAAGTTTTTGCACTAGCGTCAAATTTATTTAAACCACCACCATAAGTGCCGACCCATAAAGTATTGCTGGAATCTTTTAAAATATGCGAAATCTGATTACTACTTATACTCAAAGAATCTTTTGGATCATGAGGATAGTTTAGGAATGTTTCTTTAAATATATCAAATAAAGCTAATCCACCATTTGTACCTACCCAGAGTTTATTGTTACTTTCTTCTAACAATGAATAAACAGAATTTTCGGGCAAGGACTCTGTATTACCGGGAAAATACTTAAAACGTTTAATTTCATTTGTCTTAGGATCAATACGGTCAAGACCTCCATCCCTGCTTCCTGCCCAAACTATTCCGTCATTATCCCTCAGTAGTACATTTACATAGTTAGAACTAATACTTTTGTTATTATTAGAAGTATGTGATAAGTAACTGAGCTTTTCAGTTTTTAGGTTATAACTGAGAATACCCTTTTGACGAGAAGGAACCCATAATTCATCATTGACAAATATAGAATTATTGTTAAGAAATGTATTATCTCCTGTATTTTGGAGCCGTTTAAGAAGACCTTTCTTTAAATCATATAAAACTAATCCATCAAATGTGCTGCACCAAATCTTTGAGTTAGATATTGGATTAATTCCATATATTCTATTTAATAAATTTTCAGAACCATCATTATCAATTAAATGCTGCTCATAATTGTCCCAATTAGTATCAAAGTATTTTATACCATTGTACGATCTTGCAATCCAAATAATCCCAGTTCTATCTTTAAATATGCCATTAGTACTACTACCGGATATTAATTTATTTTCACTGCTGTTATTAAATCTTTTGATAATTCCAGTTTTTGTATTTAACATATTTAGAGATTCTAATCCTCTACCGCTGCCTATCCATATTCTGTCCTCATCATAAAATATGGAAGAGATATAATTACTACTTAAACTATTCATATTATCCGGTTCATGATTGTAAATTGTAACTTCTCCGGTTAATGTATTAATCTTATTCAAACCTGAATTTAATGTGCCGACCCAAATATCCCCATTTCTTCCCGCCGCAATTGAAGTGACTTTATCTCCGCTTATTGTTTTAGAATTTCCTTCTTCATTTTTATAAGCAGTAAATGAGTTGTTTTGTTGATCATATCTATTTAAGCCATTAAAAGTGCCAATCCATATTTGATCCTCTGAAGAACAATTAACAGTAGAGATTCTATTGTTTAGAATACTATTGCTCTTATCTTCATTATGAAGAAATTGAGTTGACCTCTTTGAGATAGGATCAAATGAGATAAGACCATGATCCAAAGTTGCTAACCAAATTAGACCATTACTGCTGGATGAAATCCCTCGAATAAATGGTTCAATAATCTTGTCATATATTTTTATAAGTACTTTTAGCGGTCTATTTAATTTTTCATCAAAACGGCACAACCCATTAATTGTTCCTATCCATAGCACACCACTTTTATCAATATGCAATCCATTAATATTATTTCCGCTTAAACCATCAGGTTGATCAGGATTATATGTAAAACTCTGCAAGTTAACTCCATCATAACGAACAAGTCCAGACCGAGTACCAAACCACATGTAACCTTTATCATCTTGTTCAATTGACAGTACAACATCGTCCAAGAGCCCATCTTTTGTTGTTATCTGTTTGAATTGTAATTCATCTTTCTGTGCGTGTAAAATTTCACTGTTACCAAATATTAACCAGACTCCCAACACGATTACCATGTAGCATTTGACTATATAATTTTTATTCTTTTGCATATTTATATTTTTTCCTATTTAACTTTAAGAACAACAAACGTTACATCGTCATCTGGGTCATTGCCATTCACCCATTGAGATGCTGAATTCTTTAAATGGTCAACAATTTCTTCCGCTGTTTTTTCTGCTACTGATTGAAATTCTGTTTTTGTTCTCTCATAACCAAACATTTCTTTTTTATCATTCATTAACTCCGGCAGTCCATCGCTGAATAGAAAAATTGTATCACCAGAATCTAAATTTGTTTCTTTTAGTTGATATGGAAAATTATTCATTGCACCAAGGGGCATTCCTTGAAAAGCCAATTCTTCAACTTTCTTTTCTTTAACTCTAAAGATGAGAGCCGGAGGCATTGCAGCTGATGAAATTGTTAGAGTATCATCTTTAATTTCCATCAAAATTAAACACATAGATAGTTGGCGGAAGTTCATTCCTTTAATCACTCTTGAAATTTCTGATAACGATGATAAAATATCTTTCTCCGATGCCAAACTGTGAAATAGACTTTTGGTAATAGTTACAATTGTTCCAGCTTTCATTCCGTGTCCGGTTGCATCACCAATTACTGTAAGCAAGGTTTTATCATCTTTAACATGAAAATCGTAATAATCCCCACCAACCTCTGTTGCAGTCTGCATGTAAACTGCTATATCAAGATTTGGTAATTGGGGTAATTCCTTTGGTAGCATTGCGAGCTGGAGTTGACG
>Ga0209633_10002267_pt1 | contig 18826 bp, 13 predicted proteins | sample Cruoilmetagenom1_FD_187290 | JGI IMG/M metagenome (GOLD analysis project Ga0209633, IMG submission 187290) | Oil polluted marine microbial communities from Coal Oil Point, Santa Barbara, California, USA - Sample 1 (SPAdes) (version 2) | ecosystem: Environmental > Aquatic > Marine > Oil seeps ... | reverse complement strand
ACAGGTTCAGCCGATAGTATTGAACCAATTAGAATTGCTGCTGAAGCAACTGGTAATAAATATTTTGAGAAACAAATTAAAGAAGTTTCAATTCCGCTAATGACCAGTAAAGGTAAGGGGCTAACTGATTCACTAGAGGCAAGTGGTGTTTTTACATCAACAGCAATTTCAAGGTTTCACTCAGGTGAAGAAACTGGAACTATTAAAAATACTGCAAAACAACTAGCTAACTACTATGAAAGTGAGACGGTATTTAGATTAAAAAGTGTGATTGAAATGATTCAAGTTTGGATAGCAATGTTTATCATGATTGTTATGATTGCACTTACACTAGTATCTGCTGAAACAGCTACAATAAATCCAAAACCTCCAACAATGTAGTTGTATAGTCAAAGGGCTGAGATATGACAAATGATAAAATAGAGATGATGGATAAAATCGGGTACCTTCTTTTGAAGAAAGGTATTATCGATATAGAAATTCTAGGTAAAGCACTTGAAGCTAAAGAAAAAGATTTAAGTGGTAAAAAAAGAAATCTTGGACAAATTCTTGTTGAAGAATTTAGCTTTGATCATGATATAATCTTTAAAGAAATTGCAGTCTTATATGCTTTTAAAGAAATATTTTATAATCCAACTGATTTCTCAGAAGAAAGAATTACCGGCATACAAAATTTAATTGAAAATGCTGGAGATGAAGTTAAAGCACTTCTATTACAGCACAATGTAATTCCTTATGGCTATAATCCTAGAGTAAAGGATAAATTAATTCTAGCTGCAATAGATCCTACAGATAGAGCTTTATCAAAAGTTGCTTTTGCATTAAACGCAAAAAAATATGAAATAAATTTTATTAAAAAAGCAGGCTATGTTAAACTTGTAGAGCGTGTTAATCCAACTCAAAATGAATTTCTACAAATGGTAGAAAGTTCAGATGAAATTTTAGATGTGGATATAGATGAAACTCAAGCAACTGAAGAAGAATTAGATCAAGAAATAAACAAAAGTGCTCTTGTAAATTTAATTGAGGGTGCTTTAGTTGAAGGTGTTAGAAGAGGAATAAGTGATTTGCACATTTTCCCTGTTAGTGCATCAAGAACAGAAATACATTTTAGAGAAGATGGGAAATTAGCTTTATGGTATGCTCAAGAAAGAACAATGCCAGAAGCGGTTATGGCAATTGTAAAAGATAGATCAAAAGGTTTAGATAGATTTGAAAAAGAACAAGCACAAGATGGTTTTATTCAAAGAGAAATAGATGGTCATATTATTCGGTTTAGGGTTTCAGTTCTTCCAATGGTTGGAACTGAATTAAAGAATAGATTTGAAAGTATAGTTATAAGAATTTTGGATGATAGAAATGTAATTAAAGATTTAAGCAAATTAGGTTTGGTTGGCTATGCTAATGATGCATTTGAAAAAGCAATTAATCAACCTCAAGGAATGGTTATACTTACTGGACCAACTGGTAGTGGTAAAAGTACAACTCTAATTGCTGCCTTGTATCAAGTTATTTCTCCACAAGTAAATGTTCTAACAGTTGAAGATCCTGTTGAGTATGTTATTGAAGGAGCAAGACAGCTAAAGATTGGTCATAAAATGGATTTTGAACAAGCCATTAGAGCAATACTTCGACATGATCCGGATATTGTACTTGTTGGTGAAATGAGAGATAAAGAAACAGCAGAAACTGCTGTAAAGCTTGCTAATACTGGTCACTTAACATTTTCTACTCTTCACACAAACGATGCTCCAAGTGCAGTTGCACGTTTATACAAAATGGGAGTTGAACCTTTCTTAATTGCATATGCAATAAACATAATTGTTGCACAAAGACTTATTAGAAAATTATGTAACAATTGTAAACGTAGGGTAACTGAATTAGATGAAGGTGAAATGAAAGCTGCAGAGCTTGATATTGAAGAATGGAAAAACTACGAAATTTATGAAGCAGTTGGATGTGATAAGTGTAATGGATCCGGATACAAAGGACGAATGGCAGTTCATGAAGCATTGTACTTTACAAAAGAAATTCGCGAAATTATAGTTCGTTCAGGTGTAGAAGTAGATGAAGAAAAAATAAGAACACAAGCTAGAAAAGATGGTACATTAAACTTAAGAGAAAATGGATTGGAAAAAGTTAAAGATGGATTAACTTCAATTCATGAAGTAGTTTCATCCACAATGGAAGATTAACTAAAGTTTTAAAATTTAGTAATAGAGAAAACAATGGCAAACGAAGCATTAACAATACTCAATAAATTTGCACACGCAATTCCTGATGGACATGTTGGTCTTGATAGAACCTATTTTATTCTTGAAAAGATAAATCATTTCAGTATTGAGCAAAAGGGTATAATGATTAAGTTCATAAATCAGATCTTAACTGCAATGCTTGATAGAACTGCTTCAGATATTGAAATTGGTGGACCGGGAGCCGGAAATTATATTTGGTTTAGAACTCAGGGAATTAAAGAACGTGCTAAAGATTTACCTAACTTAAAAGTTGATGAAGCAACTGCTCTTATTGCTGTTTTATTGAATGACAAGCAAATCAAAACTTTAATAAAGGATAAAAATTTAGATTTTAGTTACACGTTCAGGTATGTAAAAGATAATGTTCATGTAAGGTTTAGAGCTGACGCTTATTTTGATCTTGATTGTCTAACTCTTAACATGCGTGCAATTCAAAGTTCAATCAGACCATTAAAAACATTAGGATTTCATCCAAATGCTATTCAGGCAATGAGCTATAAATATGTAAAATTTGGTTTGTCACTTATAACCGGAATTACAGGTTCTGGTAAATCAACAACATTAGATGCCATAATCGATTACCATAATGAATCAGATCCTTGTCACATAGTATTGATTGCAGCTCCAATTGAGTATGTTCACACATCTGGTAATGCAATTATTAAACATAGAGAAGTTGGAAGAGATGTTTCATCTTTTAAGGATGGAGTTTCTCAAGCATTACGTCAAGATCCTGATGTTGTTATAATCGGGGAAATGAGAGATCCAGCAACAATATTAGCTGGTTTGGAAGTTGCAGATACTGGTCATAAAGTGTTTTCTACTCTTCATACTTCATCGGCAATTGAATCGATTGATAGAATTATTGCTGAAGTTAATCCCATTGAGCAAGAAAGAGTAAGAATGCGTCTTGCTGATATTTTAGTTTCAGTTGTATCTCAAAAACTAATTCCAGGGCAAAATGGTCAGTTAGTTCTTGCAAAAGAAGTATTAGTAGTAACACCAAGTGTTAAGGCAGCAATTAAAAATAATAACACTAGTGAAATTTATATGATGATGAACCAAGGAAGTAATTTAGGTATGGTAACAATGGAACAAGATCTTATGAGGCTGTATCAACAAAGGTTAATATCTAAAGAAAATATGATAGCATTTGCAAATAATAAATCAAGAATCCGTCAATTATTTAAAGCGGTATAAACATGAAGCCAGTCATTTGTGTTTCCACAGAAGGAAACGATACTAAAATAGTTTTACTTGCCAAAGAAGGAAAAAAAATAGCTGTTAAGAAAGCATTCTCTATGGTTATGTCCGGTGGAGATAACTTTGGTAATTCTATTGAAGATCAAGCAGAATTAAAAGAATTACAAACTACAAACTCAGAGTTTGATTTTGAGAGTATTGAAGGTCACTCTGGTTTAGGTACAATTGATAGTAATGATTTGAGTCATGTTTCATCCTATTTCGATGAATCTGATTTGAAAAATGCATCTTTTATTCCAGTTGTTTCTGAACCTATTGTTAACCATCATACATTTAATGGTGGTTTTGGAAAGAATAAACAAAAAACAATTGATGCAATTATCAAAGATATTAAAGAACAAAAAAATATTACTGTTGCCGGTGATTCAATAGATTTTATTGAAATTGAAGAAAATAAAATTCATAGTGTTTTCTTGAATGAAGAGAATGTAAGTGCAAATTTTATAAATTCTTGGGCCAACCATAATGGTAAAAGATATTATAAAATAAAAACAATTAAAAATTCAGAAACTGCACTTGTACATTATGTTGCTAAGAATAATGAGTTTTTTGACGAAGATTATTCTCTTATAATTTATACAGGAAATGAAACAAGTAAATTACTTTTCCTAAAAGGTAACGAGTTATTTCATATTGGTTCTAATTTAGATGTTGGAACAAAAAATATTCATACTTATGATGTTTATTTTTCCAAAATCTTATTAGAAATGGAGAACGGAAATATTCCGCGATTAGATAATGTAATCCTATGTGGAGAGGATAATTCTGAAAACTTAGTTCTGTCATTCTATGGTACTTTTCCAGAAGCAAATGTAACAGAATTAAAATTTGATGGTGTTGATATTTCCAATTTGGAAGAAGAACTACAAGAGAACCTCTCCTCATTTGCATTTCCGCTTGTAGCTGGATTAGAATTTTTTGATGAACAAGATCAAGATTACGAAGGAATAAATTTTCTACCAAAATATATTCAAGAAAATCAGAAAGCAATTCAATTTAGTTGGCATAGTTTGGTGATATTGCCATTCTTATTCGCATCTGCATTTTTCTTTACTTATAAAATTATGGGGAATTCTCAAGAAATAAGTGCTAAAACTCAAGAAGTAGAAAGATTAAAAATTCTAAAAGTTCAAAATGAACTTATTGTTCAAGAGATGAATGCATATAGCGATAAAATTAGTGGTTTTTCTCAAACACAATCAGTCTTAGATCAGGCTACAAATGGAGCTGAAGCTTGGGGAACAATGCTAACAAATGTTTCAGATTTTATGGAAAGAAGACGAAATTTTTGGATTTCTAATTTAGAAAGCAATGATAATAATATTAAAGTAGCTGGGTATGCACTTTCTCGAAATGTTTTAACAGAATTTGTTGACAACAACAAATCATCATTGCTAAACACTGTTATACATGAACCATTACGAGAAGCAAAAACTTATGCTTACGTATTAAATTTTCAATTAAACAAAGAAGAAGAGGCAAAGAGAAATGAACCCGAAACTAATTAGTACATTATTTCTTGTTGTAATATTAGCTGTTATTGCAATTGGCGGAGGAACTTATGCCTACTATTTCCAAGTTGTTGAACTTGAAGATAAAGAAAAAGAATTAAAAGGACTTAAGGTTAACGCTGAGAATACTGAAGAACTAGAAATGCAATTGGCAGATTTAAAGGTTAGGGTTGCTGAGTTAGATTCTATTTTGGCAATTAGAAAATTTATTATTCCGGCAAATTTAAGGCAATCAGCTTTCTTTAAATTTGTAAACAAAACAAGTTCTAACTTCTCTGATCAATCACATGTAAATGTAGCCTATACTGGCGAAGGCGATGTAGAGAATTTCTCAACTTATATTTATTCAATAAATGGTACTGCAGAATTTAACGATTTCTTTAAGCTAATTTATGCAATTGAACAAAGTAAAGAACTTAAAAAAATTAACAAAGGTTCATTAAATAACTTTATTGAAGTGGATGATGATGAAGTTGCTCATTACTTAGTAACATATACAATGGATGTTGAAGTTTATTATTCTGATGATAACAAGTATGCTTCAACTGAGTATAGTGAAAATAGACTAAAAGCCAATCCGCTATACAACGTATTTTATCCGTTAATTAGAGAAAAGGTACCGCCTAATACAAAGAATTTGTTGGATGTTCAAACAGCACAACTACTTGCAATAATTCCTGATGGCGCCTATGTCACAGATGCCTCTGGCAAAACCGCATTGTTATGGGAAGGTGATGAAGTATATCTTGGTTACTTAACCAAAATTGATTTTGAAAATAATGAAGTTAAATTTATTCTAAATAAAGGTGGAATTATTGAGAAGCTAACACTGAATTTAGATCCAAAAACATTAGAAAATGATAATAAACTTACGAGTAAATAAAATGAAAAAAATAATCGCTTTAATAGCATTGTTATTTGTATGTGCACCAGTATTTGCACAGGGGAATCTAGAAAAATCTTTAGAAGCTTATACCAATCCGGATGAACTAGTTACTATTTCTGAATATACACCTTTTGACCAAGCTTTAGAAATCCTAAGCCAGGTTAGTGTTAAATATTCAGGTAAAAAAATTATTTCTTCTGCAGGATTTACTTCTGCTATAGGAGTAAAGATAGAGAAAGTTCAATACTACAAAGCTCTTGGAATTATTGTAAGGTTTAATAATTTAGAATATGAGGAACGCGAAAGTGTAATTTTAGTTAGAAAAAAAGTTTCTGATGCTAAAAATTTAGCAAAAGATATCTACGCTCCAATTGGTTCTCGAGAAGTTAAAATATCAGCAATTTTCTTTGAAGCTGATGTTACTGAGTTAAAGGAAAGAGGTATTAACTGGGAATGGTTATTATCAAGCGATGGAGTTTCAATTGGTACAAAACTAAGTTCTTTTAGTGAGGGAGTAGAACAAACTGAGGGAAGCCAGCAACTAGCGGCACCATTAGAATATCTTGCAAATACCACTAATGAATTTACATCTGGTGATTTCACTGGTCAAGTTGAAGGCGTTTTCAAATATTTTGAATCGGAAAATTTAGGTGAGATAATATCAAGACCAAAACTAGTTGTTCGCGATGGAATGAAAGGGAACATACAAATTGGTTCTGATATATCTATAAAACAAAGAGATTTTTCTGGTAATATAATTGATAAATTTTATGCAACTGGTACTATCATTGATGTTATGCCAACTATATATTCAGAAGATGAAATTGATTATATGCTTCTTAAAATAAAGGCAGAAAGAAGCTCTGCAATTCCTGGTGAAATTACAACAGAAATTAAAAAAACGACTGTTGAAACAGATTTAATGATGCTTTCTGGTGAAGAAAAAGTAATTGGTGGATTGTTTATAAATGAAGAGATTCATGTTAGAACAGGAATCCCATTTCTTAAAGATTTACCTTGGTGGGTTTTTGGAATTAGATATTTAACTGGTTACGATAAAATTCAAACTAATAAAAAAGAAATTATAATTTTATTAAAAGCTGAATTAGTACCAACTCTTAAAGAAAGAGTGGCAATAAGAAAAGAAAATTTAATTGAAAAACAAATTGTTGAAGATCACGACGAATTAAGAAAATATAAAATTAAAGCATTTAGAGACAAAGGTGTTAAAACTATAAAAGAATTAAACGAACTTTAGCATTTGGAATTAATAAATTGAACCGCAATTTAAGAGATTAAAGTTTTCTTGGATTGCGGTTTAGTTTTAAAGTTTAGACTTCACAAAGAAATAAATTTAGAAATGAATCAAAATGAAAATTAATGTAAAATTATTACTCCTTACTTTCACAATAATAACGTTAGTTTCTGTTTCATCAGCCTTTATATACCATACTCTTACCAAAAAGTTATTACTCTCTCAACAGTCAAAATCACTAGTAAACTCTGCCAACGATTTTATTTTTGAATTTCAAGAAATGGAAAGTAAGTTGGATGAAGAGTTTTATAATAACTTCACATCATGGAAAAGTTTTAATGTAAACAAAACAGAATTAGATTTTGCATTTACTTCAGCAAAGAATTTTTTAATTGATGAAAATGATTTTAAGATTAAAAAAGAATTTAAACTTTATACGGAAGTAAATTCCATATTAGATTTAGTAAGTGTAAATTCTAATCTACTTATAAGAGAAAAAAAAATAGGCGATCAAAAATATTACTATGGAATAAAATTAACATCCGATAAAGTTGAAAGTTTATCCGAAAAAATAAGGGCAGATGTTGCTTTTGTTGAGGACAATGTAATTTCTACTCTAAGTAACAAATTAGTTAATCAGGAAATTTTACCACACTTAAGTGAAGCTGCACGTGAATTAAAATCCAAAAATAATTTTGAATTAATTTACCAAGATCTTTCAACTGCTGATTTTTTCGCAACTCATATTACCAACAGAAGTACAAGTATAACAAACAAAACCTTTAATGTAATAGTGTTTACAGTTTCAAAAGAAGCCGCAGAATTTAGAGCTACAATGAATATTGTTACTGCTGTCATTGTTGTTTCCGGAGTTTTCTTAATTCTTATCTTTTCATTCTTATTTACTTCAAATTTTAGAAAACAAATTTCTTATATAATGAAAGGTGTTTCTGAAATAGCTGAAGGTAAATTAAATACAAGAGTAAACATTACAGCTAAAGATGAGATAGGTAAATTAGGCGAAGCCTTTAATAATATGCTTGATGAAATAGAAAAGAGAGATATAGTTGAAAAAGAATATATGGAATTAATCTCTTTAATTAATCAAAATCCTTCATTGGAAGAAATCGGTGAATTATCTCTACAAAAAATAATATCTACAACTGGTGTTGATATTGGCGGACTTTATTTATACGAATCGAATGAATTAATTCCTTATTCAGTTTTTGGAATTTCTGAAAACAAAAATAATTTACTTGGCGAATCAAGTTTTTATAAACGTGCAAAAGAAAATAAAGAATTTATTGAATTACACTTTGAAAATAATCAACCAATAGTTAAAACTGGATTGATTGAACTAAAACTAAATCATCTATACATTTTACCAATAGTTTATAATAACGAAGTTATAGCAATAATGGAACTAGCTTCTGCTAATAATCCAGAAAAAAATATTAAAGATTATTTTGAAAGAATTAAAGATCAACTTTCAATTGGTTTAGCAAACGCTAAAGCTCTGGGTGAACTTAAAAAATTAGTTGCTGAACTGAAAGAATTGAATGATGCTTATCAAAAACAAAATGATCAAATAACTGAACAAAACGATCAACTTTTAAAACTTCATTCTCAACTAAAGAAAGGAAGTGCCGAACTAGAGGTACAAAAAACAAAAGCTGTAGAATCTGCCAAGCTAAAATCACAGTTCTTGGCAAATATGTCGCATGAACTTAGAACACCTCAAAATTCAATTTTAGGATTAACAGAATTAGTTCTAAAAGATGAATCAACATCGCCTAAAACAAAAGAAAGACTAAACGTTGTTTTAAGGAATGGAAAAAAATTATTAAATCTTATTGAAAATATTTTAGAATTCTCCAAACTAGAATCTGGTAATATAGAAATTGCGAAATCTGAAATTCAACTAGTCGATCTTGCCGATGAAGTGGCATCCTTCATTGAACCATTATTCTTTGAGCGAGATGTTAATTTTACAATACAACTTCCTAATTCAGAAAATTATACAATTGAAACAGATGTGAAAAAAGTTGAGCAAATAATTTATAACCTTGTTGGTAATGCCTCTAAATTTACGAAAGAAGGATACGTTCAATTAGAATTAAAAGTTGAATATAACAATCTTAAAATAATTGTTGAGGATTCAGGTCCGGGAATTAAGGATTCTGATAAGAAAATGATATTCGAAGAATTTAGACAAGTAGATGCTGAATTAAATCGGAATTTTAGTGGTTCTGGTTTAGGACTAACAATTTGTAAAAGATATTCAGATTTGTTGGAAGGTTCAATTGTAGTTGAGGGCAATAATAGCAGTGGTGCTAGGTTTATAGTTGAGTTGCCTAATGTAATAACCAACAAAATTGAACCAACTCAAAATAGATTTATGAAAACGCATTCTGAACCAAATGAAATACAAACTCTTCTAATATCTGACGGAAATGATTCTGTTGAGCTAATAACAGACTATTTATCATCAAATAAAATAGCTGTTGAAACAAAGGATACAAAAGAAATTAGCATAAATTATCTAATTGCAAATCAGCCCGACTTAATAATTTTTGACGTTAGTTTAAGCGATAGTTACAGTTGGGAATTATTATACAAAATTAAAAAGCATAATATTATTTCAGAAATTCCAATAACAATTCTTAATATGGATGAAGAGGCTAACTGTGGCTTTGGATTACCAGTATTAGAATATTATACGCAAAAACTTAGTAAGCCTAATGTTCATAGGGCTATTGAGCAGTTTGAAAAGCGGCAAGGAATTAAGTTTAGAAATTTATTATTTGTTATGAATGATAAAGAATATGACAAAATAGAAGATGACTTAATCTTTGATGAATTGAAAATTAATCAAATAAATGGAAATTCATCAACTAATGAGTTAATAAAAAAGATTGAACCCGATTTAATAATTGTTGATCTATTTGATAAAAACATAAATACATTTTTAGTACTTAGTGAAATTGCTAAGGATGATTATTCAAATAACATTCCTGTTGTTGCATTTATTGATAAGTTAAATGATCTAGAAGAAATAAAAACTATTAACAATAAATTAATTGAAGCAACTTTAATTTCTCAAAATCATCCGCTAGAAGCATTAAAAACAATAAAGAATAGAATTGACTTGATTAACAATTCAATATTTAATAATAAAGGAAAAGAAATTTTAATCGACGATACACACGTTATCAAAAATGAAAATCATAATGATAAAATAAAAATTATGGTTGTAGATGACGATAATGATGCACTATTTACTATTGGTGAAATAATTGACAATCTCGGTTATGAGCCTATCTATGCCTCAAACGGATTTGAATGTTTAGAGAAATTAGAAAAGGAATCCCCAGAATTGGTTCTTCTTGATATAATGATGCCTAAAATGGATGGCTTTGAAACAGTAAAACGAATTAGAAAAAATCCAGAGTTTAGCAACTTAACAGTTTTTGCGTTAACGGCTTATGCAATGCTTTCAGATAAAGACATAATTCAAAAAAATGGTTTTGATGGATTATTTACGAAACCCATCAATACAAATCTATTAGAGAAAAAACTAAATTCAATATTTAACGAAGTATAATGATAGATAGAAAAAAAATATTAATAGTTGATGATCATCAAGATAATATTTTTGTATTAGAAAATAGACTTGATCTAGAAGGATTTAAAGTAATTACTGCTCTTGATGGGGAATCTTGTATTTCGCTTGCAAAAGAATGTAAACCTTCACTTATTTTATTAGATGTAATGATGCCGAATATGTCGGGTTATGAAGTTTGTAAAGTTCTTACAAATGATGAAGTGACTAAAGAAATTCCAATAATCTTATTGACGGCATTAACAAATCCTGAAGAAACAGCAAAAGGTTTTGAAGCTGGTGCGTTCGATTTTATTAAAAAGCCCTTTAGTAGAGTTGAACTTTTAGCAAGAATCAAATCGGCATTAAGATTTTCTGAGACAAATAAGCTTTTATTAAATTTAGAAAAAATAAACACCTTTTCTGCTACAATAAAGAAAACAAATCACGAAGTAAAACAACCGCTAACATTAATTAGTTTAGCTGCTACCGCTATTAAAAGAGAAATAGAAAATGATGAATTAGACAAAGATTCAATAAAAAAAAGAGTCAAATATATTGAAGATTCTGTAACTGAGATTACTAAGACTCTTGAATTTATGAAAAGTATTCAAAGTCCAGATGTTAAGGAATACCTGGAAAATTTGAACTTGAATTATTTTGTTGAGACTTCTGAGAGACTAACCTAAATATTAATTTTCTTACTTGAGAAGAAGAACTTCAAACTACAAATAGTTTTTAAAATTTAATTGAAACTAAAAAAAGAATTATAAATTTTGAGTTAAACTAACAACTCAAAAAGTAAGTTTTGAATTTGTTCGAAGTTGTATGGTTTGAGTAATACTTTAGATATTTGATTCCCATTTTCGGCTATATCTTTATCATTTGTTGAACCTGTTGCTAGTATTATTGGAAGACTATTATCAGTTCTTCTAATTTCTTTTATGCATTCAATACCATTCATCTCAGGCATATTTTTATCAACAATTAATAAATCAATTTTTTCTCTATTGTAAAAATTTAACACATCAATACCATTTGATGCACTTAGTACATTGAGATTAAGAGATGAAATTAAATCTTTTAATACTTCTCTTTGGAAAGAATCATCTTCTGCAATTACAACAGTTTCATTGTTAAATGATAATTTGCTATCTCTTTTATAAATAGGAAAATATAGCTTAAAACTTGTCCCTTTGTTTATTTTGCTTTTTACTTTTATAAAACCAAAATGTTTCTCAACAATTTCTTTAGCAATAGATAAACCAAAACCTTTTTGAGTTGTGGAACGTTTTGTGGAATATCCTTCGTTAAAAATACTATCTAAGTTCTTTGAACTTATACCTACACCATTATCTTTTATTTCAATAACAGCATATTCCTCATACTTATTATTTATTGGTTTTGTATTATCATCAAGCCAATTGCTAATTGTAATGGAAATTGTTCCTTTCTCTTTTATTGCATCATTGGCGTTCATGATTAGGTTTAGAAATATTCTGTAAATATCAGTTTGATTTCCAAAAACCTCATCGTTAAGAGCATCATGATTATATGTAATTTTTACATTCTTAGTAAGTGAGTCTTTGACAGAAATGATAGTTTCATCAATTAAAGTATCAAGACTTATTTTGGATTTTCTATATGTGTTTTTTTCTTCACTTAAAATTTGCCTTAGAATATTATTGGCTTTTTTTGAATTATTCTGAATATGGTCCAATAGATTTCGTAAACTTAATTTATCATCAATTCTTTCTTTAGCTAAATCTACTCCATTAGAAATATTGTTGATCACATTATTTAGATCGTGAGCTATTGTTTTTAATTGATGCAAGGATTTAGTGTACTGACTATTTTGATTAGTCTGTCGTTTGTTCTTGGCACCAGGCAAAGGTAATATGCGGAAGTTGTTATCGCCCATTTATTTTAAACTGTATTTTTTAATTTTGCTATAAAGTGTTTTCTGACTTATGCCCAATGCTCGTGCTGTATGTTCTCTATTCCACTCGTTAATAGTAAGTGCCTTTCTAATATGAATTCTTTCTATATCTTCTAATTTCAGAAAGTCTTTTTCAGACTCACCTTCAAATTCATAACCAGCTTTGAAGTTTGGTAAGTTTAAATCTTCCACCTCAATTGTTTCATTATCAGAGAAAATAATTGCTCTTTCAATCATGTGTTCAAGCTCTCTAACATTACCTGGGAATTCGTAATTCATTAATTCAGAAAGTGCTTCTGGTGATAATTTTTTTTGTAAATGAATTGAACTCTTTTTCTCTAAAAAATAATCAGCTAAAATACTTATATCATGATCTCTCTCTACTAATGGTGGAATGGTAAGAGTTATAACGTTAAGTCTAAATAATAAATCTCGGCGGAATTTTTTTTCATCAGCATACTCTAATAAATTTCTATTTGTTGCTGCAATTACTCTTATGTTAGATGTTAAATTTGTTACTCCTCCAACATGTCTAAACTCTCCATTTTCTAAAAACCTCAATAACTTTGGTTGAAGAGTTAAACTTAGCTCACCTATCTCATCTAAAAATAATGTCCCACCGTCAGCAATTTCAACTAATCCTTGCTTAGAAGTTTTTGCATCAGTAAAGGCACCTTTTTCATAGCCAAAAAGTTCGCTCTCCATAAGTTGATCTGGCAATGAAGCACAGTTTATTGCAACAAGAGGTTTGTTGTTTCGTTTAGATTGTTTGTGAATGTATTCTGCGAAAAGTTCCTTACCTGTTCCAGTTTCACCCTCGAGTAAAATATTAGATTCAGACATAGCAGCTCGTTCTGATAGTCTAAGCACTTGTCTAATACTTTTACTTTTACCAATAATATTACACTCTTTAATTTTGTCTACTTTATCGTTGAGAATAATATTTTTTTCTAGTAACTCTTTATGTTTTAGGGCACGTTCAATAGTTATTAATAACTGTTGAAAGTTGTAAGGTTTGTTAATGAAATCATAAGCACCAAGCTTAACACATTCAATAGCAGTACGCATTTCTGATTGACCAGTGAGAACAATTACTTGTAAACGAGGTTTGTTTTCTTTCGTATATTTTAGAACTTTTTTACCAGAAACATATTGCATTTCTAAATCTAAAAGCAATACATCGTATGTGGAATTTTTTAATTTTTCAATTGCGTATTTGCCATCATAAACTATATCAACTGAAAACTTTTCACTGACAAGCTCTTCTTTAAGCAAATAGCACAACGTCTCATCATCATCTGCAATAAGTATTCTAGGATTATTATTCATATATTAACAATTTTATCTATATTTAGGATTTAATACTTAACTGTTATACAAGTATTGATTAAGGAATATTAGACTGCTAAGCATTCTCGTCCCTGAACTTATAAAACATATACGATTTCAACCTATTATCGAATAAAGCGTGTTCAGGTTTAATGATTGAAAAAAATAAAAATTGATAAAAAATTGGTAAAATTGAATAAAAATTACTAAGTTTGACATCTTGATTTTTTCAGGGAGCGTAGCTCAGTGGTAGAGCATCTGCCTTTTAAGCAGAGGGTCGGTGGTTCGAGACCACCCGCTCTCACTGAATAAACCCTTATAAGACAATATCTTATGAGGGTTTTTTATTTTAAAGAAAATAGCTGAAGTAGTAATTGAAGTAGTAACTGCAATACAATAGAAGTACAAAAATATTGACTATTGATATTCTATTATGAAAAACTTCACATTACTTTGTCAATGTCATTGTTTTTGACAAATTGTTTTTAGACGTAATTATCCTATAAACATAATTTCCACTTGGAAACTTTGTTCCATCAAATTTGACTTCATGTTTTCCTGAAGCTAGTTCTCTATTAACCAAAGTGGTTATTTTTTCACCAAGCATACTATAAACTTCTAATAGAACATGTTCTTGTTTTTCAATTTCGAACTGTATTGTTGACGATGGATTAAATGGGTTTGGATAATTTTGAAATAACGATATTGTTGCAACCATTTGATTTGAATTATCTTCAACCAGTGAAGTAATTAGATCATTTTTTAATATAAACAATCCAGTAGTAAAACTAGATACATAAATAATATCGTTATGGACTTTAACAAAATATACATTGGTATTAAGATCGATTCTTCCTACTTCTCTTATGTTTTCAATGTCTGAGATATCAAATATTTCCAATCCATGATGACTATCAGTTACATAAGCATATTTGTTATCAATAGAAACATTAGCCATTGAGTGATTTTCGTATATTCTTTCCTTAAGCATTGGGTTAGTTTTATCTCTCACATCAATAACATTTAAACCTCCAGTAAAGCAAGCTGCTAAAAGATAATCACCATAAATATCTATTCCATAAGGTTGGTATGGAATAGTGATCTCTCCAGTAAGGGTGGGATTTAGGATATCTGAAATATCTAGAATTGATACTTTGTATTCGTCAGCTTGATCCCAATTGGTTGTATACGCATAATCATTCTGCACCAAAATTCGTTGAGGGTAATTAATAAATATTGTTTTTAGGTAAACTGGAGTTTTAGGATTACTTAGATCAAAAATCATTAATCCCCCTTCTCCCAGCACATAATAGATCCCATCCTTAATTTTGGCTATTCCCGATCCAAAAAATGGATGACCATCTTTATTTAATAATAATGATAAGAATTCCGGATTATTTGGATCAGCAATGTCAACTAAGTGAACTCCATTATTTCCCGTCAACATAAATGATATGTTGTCAACATTAATTACGCTGCTAACGCGATTCTTATATATTTGATATGGGTGATTTTCCCCAATAAGATTTGTAATGAATTTTGGTTCTGTAGGATCTTTGATATCATACAATCTCACTCCATCATATTGATAAGCAATTGTCATGTAATCATTATAGAAGTCAAATTCTCTCATGTAACTAGGCAAAGGGAATGTTGATATTAAATTCTTTCCCTCATTTTTCTCATATATTTCCAAACCCTCATCAATATCAAGTACATACAATTGATTTCCAATAACCACAACATTTTTTGTATAAGCATCAATTTTATAATTGAATACTACATTTGGATTAATAACATCGCTAATATCAATGGCATAGATTTCTGAATACTGCCCCGCAACATAAAGCGTATCTTGAATTCTTGAGATTTGCCTACCGTAAGAAAATATTTTTAACTGTGCAACTTCAATTATATCATCTAAATCAGCTGTATTCAAAACATGTAATGTATCATATTGACTGAGCACAAAATCATAGTCCTCATAGAACAGAATGCTTTCTGCCGATTTAAGATCTGTGTACTTCCTTAACAATATCGGGTTGGTTGGATCCGAAATATCGAAGATTTTTAAGCCAGCATAATTATCACATAAATATAACCTATCGCCTTTTACTTCAAGCCCTTCTCCACGACCGTCAGTATCAAAATTTGCAACTTCAATAGGATTACCAATATCGGAAATATCAACTATAGTAAAGCCATGAGCAAAGGTTGATAGAAAAGCATAATTATTATGCAATGTAATCTTATTGGTAGCACTTATATTTTTACAGTTTCCAATATTAGTGGGAGAGATTGGATTAGAAACATCAAATATTGACAGACCAGCCTGAGCATTTGCTAAAAAGACATAATTGTTTTGCTTCTTTATATCATAAATCACATCATCGGTTAGTGTTTTAGAAATTAACCTAGGAGTTGTTTTGTCGGAAACATCCACCATATAGAAATAGCATCCACCACCCATATACGCAATGTCATCTTCAATTAATAATCCATAACTTCTTCCATCACCTATTCTGCTCAACAATGTAATGTTTTCAGATTCATACTGAGAGTACATGTTCGTAATTGTTGAAAAGAACAATACATATAATAGTATTTTAAATTTGTTAAGATTCATAATATGTTCTCTATAACATTATTCTAAATGTAATTCCACCATTGGTTATCTCAGTGCGTCTGCTCTTTCAAAAACATCGTTTGGAAACAACTCATCCATCTCTTCCCAAGATATCCTATAAGGAAATTCTTCTCTATTCTTTTTGCTCCCTAAGAAGTTCTTACTCTCAACATATTTAGATTGAGCTAACAATACATTTACCACATTGATATCATTACCTAGCACTCTTGGGATAAGCGACTCATCCTTCTTAGTTTCATCCAACTGTTTTTGATCAAAATGTTCTTTCACTTTAGCTTCAATGATTACAATATCATTCTCTGAGAAAATACACAAGTCAAAAGTTCTTTTTTGAGGATACTCTTTGTTCTCTTTGATTGAGTCCTCTCTGAAATGGTGAAAATATTCTCGATATAAACAAACCTCATACCCAATTTCCCATTCACAATTTGTTTGCAATTCCATACCTTTGTTTTCATTCAACCATTTAACAAACTTTAACTCTTTTCCTTTTATCTGAGAATATAGATGTGCACAATAAAGTCTTTCCTCCCTTGAAATATCCAACCATTTTTTGTTATCAAAATATGAAAGTCCCATTTTACCTCTTTGTTTAATGGATGTTAGATAAAAACTATATATTACAAACCTATAGTATTACGGATAGTTTAAACTTAACAAATTATTATTTATATTATGGATGAAATTATCTTATTATTAGATTTACGGGGGTATATTTAATCTATAGGAATTCTACGAACAATGTCTAAAGCCATACTCTCAAAATCTACCTTTCTTAAAGGCTTACAATGTGATAAGCATCTATATCTGTACAAACACCACTATAACTGGTGACCTGCCCCCCAAAAAGTACTCCAATTTATTAACTTAGTATTGTAAGGAGAATGATTATGGGAAAAGTAAGATTTACCACAGAACAAATAATAAGGAAATTGCGAGAGGCAGAAGTAATGCATTCACAAGGAGCCACAATTAGCATAATTTGTAAGCGATTAGAAATCCATGAACAGACATATTATAAATGGCGAAAAGAATATGGCAGTATTAGAGTAGATCAAGCCAAACGATTAAAAGCACTTGAGCAAGAGAATGCACGTTTGAAGAAAATAGTAGCAGATCTCTCAATCGATAATTCAATACTGAAGGAATCCAATCGGTTAAATTGACTTCACCGGCGAAGAAACGTCGGGCAGTAGAAGAAATAGTAAAAAAGATAAAAGTCTCAGAGAGAAGAGCTTGTAGGGTGTTGGAACAACCTCGTTCAACACAACGTAAGAAAAGAACTGAAAAACCAGACGAAGTTCAACTAACTGAGGATATAATAAAATTAGCAAAAGATTATGGACGCTATGGATACCGACGAATAACAGCTTTATTAAAGAAGCAAGGATGGGAAGTAAATCATAAGCGAGTAGAAAGAATATGGCGAAAAGAAGGCTTAAAAGTTCCACAAAAACAGCCCAAAAGAAGAAGGTTGTGGTTTAATGATGGTTCATGTCTAAGGTTAAAACCGTTGTATAAAAATCATGTTTGGAGTTATGATTTTGTATTTGATAGAACAAGTGATGGAAAGGTTATAAAAATGTTAAATGTTTTAGATGAATACAGTAGAGAATGTTTATCAATTTATGTTGATCGTAAATTAACTTCAATAGAAGTGCTCTATAAGCTATCAGAATTATTTATACTTTATGGAGTACCAGATTATATCCGTTCTGATAATGGGAGTGAATTTATAGCGAAAGAGCTTAGAAAATGGTTACAATCAATAGGAGTGAAAACTGCCTATATTGAACCGGGAAGTCCCTGGGAGAATGGATACATTGAATCATTTAATGGAAAATTAAGAGATGAATTGTTGAACGGAGAAATATTTGATACTATATTAGAAGCAAAAGTATTAACAGAAATGTGGCGGGATCATTACAATAAAATCAGACCGCATAGCTCATTAAATTTTTCGCCTCCGGTACCGGAGGTAGTATTACCACTACTTATTGCTAATGCTTGAGGTTTAAACTATATGTAACAATGGTACACTTAGTGGGGGCAGGTCAAGATTTACAACAGAACAAATAATAAGAAAACTACGGGAAGCAGAAGTATTGCATTCACAAGGAGCCACAATAAGTATAATTTG
>Ga0209633_10002266_pt1 | contig 18830 bp, 14 predicted proteins | sample Cruoilmetagenom1_FD_187290 | JGI IMG/M metagenome (GOLD analysis project Ga0209633, IMG submission 187290) | Oil polluted marine microbial communities from Coal Oil Point, Santa Barbara, California, USA - Sample 1 (SPAdes) (version 2) | ecosystem: Environmental > Aquatic > Marine > Oil seeps ... | reverse complement strand
GTTCAAACCACAAATCAAAACATTACTGACGCTAATATTATTGCAACTGATATCTCTAAGATAGATTAGATTAGATTAGATTAGATTAGATTAGATTAGATTAGATTAGATTAGATTAGATTAGATTAGATTAGATTAGATTAGATTAGATTAGATTAGATTAGATTAGATTAGATTAGATTTACTTCAAATCAAAAACCGATCGAGAGGTCGGTTTTTGAGGTGGAGTGAGTTGGCGAGTGAGTTTGGGTGAAAGTTTAAGGGAGGGTTGATTTTTGATTGAATTGGTTTAAAGGTAGTTTGTTTTGACTTGTTTCTAATTTTTTGATATGCTTATAAAATGTTCTTATTGAAAGTTCGGTTTTTGATTTTAATCAAAAAGTGATTGGCAATAAAAATGGAAATAAAATGTTTTTATCCCCTCGTAGTTTAATGGATAGAACATCGGCCTTCTAAGCCGAATACGAAGGTTCGATTCCTTCCGAGGGGACGTGAGTAAAACCAAACAAGCTACTTATTCTATTGCAATTCAAAAATCTTGGCTATATTTTTGAATTTCATAACGAAAAGTAGCTTGTTTGGTTTTACAAGCAATTTGTCAAATTTCATAACGAAAAACAGCCTTTTCAGTTTTGTAAAGTTAGTTTTATTGACAAAAAAATAGATATTATTTAGAATGAATTCTAATGTTTGATAAAGAGGGGAAGATGGAAAATAAACAATAATAAAAAATATGATGGAAGAAGAAAAGAAAAAAGAAGACAGGAAAGAAGCAAAGAAAGAAAAGATGAATAAAAACAAAGTGGCTAATTTGATTATGTTGGCTGGAGTTTTTTTTGCGGTAGGTTTTTTTATTAGTCAGGGTAATTTGCTTAATAAAGAGCAAAAAACTTATATTACGCTAGAAGAAGCCCGGGAAAAGACGGAAAATTTTATTACAGAAAATTTAGTTCAACCAGGAACAGAAATCAAAGTCAAGGGAGCAAATGAAGAAAGAGGACTTTATAAAGTAGTAGTAATGGTTCAGGATCAAGAAATTGAAACTTATATTACAAAAGACGGAAAAGATTTTTTTCCTCAAGCTATTAATATTGAGGAAATTGAGGAACAAAAAAGTCAAGACGAAGAAGCTCTAGGCGCTCCTCAGTCTCAAGTAGAAGTTCCAAAACAAGCTAAACCAGTGGTGGAAACTTTTGTGATGAGCTATTGTCCTTATGGAACTCAAGTTCAAAAAGGTTTGTTGCCGGTAATAAATTTATTAAAAGATAAGATTGATTTTGACTTTAAGTTTGTCAACTATGCGATGCATGACAAAAAAGAAATTGATGAAAATTTGGTTCAATATTGTATTAACGAAGATAACCAACAAGGATATTATAAATATTTAGAATGTTTTTTAGCTAGTGATGATTCAAAGGCTTGTTTAGCAAAAGCTGGTGTTGATCAGGTTAAAATAAATCAATGTGTTACTACTACTGATAATAAATATGGAGTGACAAAAGCTTATGAAGACAAGGATAGTTGGGGCGGTCAATTTCCTCCATTTAATGTTCAGGAAGAAGATAACTTGAAATATGGAGTTCAGGGTTCTCCAACGATTGTGATTAATGGAGTGGAAGCATCTTCAGCTCGAGACCCACAAAGTTTGTTGGCAACAATTTGCAATGGTTTCGAAGAAGCTCCAGCAGAATGTGCTCAAGCACTTTCAACTGATGCGCCTGCTCCTGGATTTGGAGAAGGAACAACCGCTTCGACTGCAGCCGTTGATTGTGCTGAATAGATAATTTTTGTTGATTTTATAGATAAAATAAAAACCGCAATTAATTGCGGTTTTTATTAGGGATTTTGAAAATTTATTTAAAAGCTTAGATTTTAAATTCAATGACATCGCCGTCTTGAATGATGTAATCCTTGCCGACGGTTTGCAATAACCCTAATTCTCGAGCTTTAGTTCGAGATTTTGTCTTGATTAATTTTTCATAAGGAATTATTTCCGCTTTGATAAATTTTTCTTGAAAATCAGAATGGATAGCGCGTCCAGCTTCAGGGGCAGTTGAGTCGATTGGGATTTGCCAAGCTCTAGTTTCCGTTTCTCCCGCAGTTAGATAAGTCATTAAATTCAAAAGCTTGTAGCTTTTTTTTATTAATTTGTTCAATTCTGATTTTAATTCTAACTCTTGTTGTTCTTTATCATTTAAATCTAAAAGTTCTTCTTCTATTTTTATATCAAGTGCAATGTAATTTTGAGAATTGCTTTTTAATTCTTTGATTTTAAATTTATTTAATTCTTCTTCTATTTTTTCGGGATAATTAGTATTTAAAACGTATAAGGTTGGTTTGAATGAAAGCAAAGATAAATCTTTAATTAATTCAAAATCTTCTCCTAATGATTTAATAAATTTTTGAATTTGATTTAAATTATTGTTATTCAAAACAATCTCTAGTTTTTGAATGATTGTTAAAATCTTTAAGGCCTTTTTGTCTCCAGTTTTGGTTTGCTTGCTAATTTTATCAATTCTTTTTTTGATGGTTTCCAAGTCAGCTAAAATTAGTTCGGTATTAATTATTTCAATATCTTCTTTAGGGTTGATTCTTTCTTTGATGTGAGTAATATTGGAATTTTTAAAAAAACGAACCACTTGAACGATGGCGTCAACTTCTCGAATATTTTGGAGAAATTTATTGCCTAAACCTTGTCCTTCAGAAGCACCTTCAACTAATCCAGCGATATCGACAAATTCGATAGTGGAATAAATTTTTTTCTTGGAATTAAAAAGTTTCGCTAATTGATCAATTCGAATGTCGGGAACTTCAACGATTCCAGTGTTGGGTTCAATGGTGCAAAAAGGATAATTATTAATATCAACTTGAATTTTGGTTAAAGCTTTGAAAAGAGTTGATTTACCAACATTGGGAAGTCCGACAATTCCGATTTTCATTGAAGTAGTTTAATTTTATTAATAAGAATAGAATAGTATAAATTGCTTAAATAAGCAAGGAATTAGAATTTTAAGAAGTAAACTTATAAATCAAATAGGGTTGTTCAAATTTTGTAAAAAGGTTATTATTAGCCTATAGGGACTGTTTCCAATCACAGTTTTGCTTGCCTCGCTAAAGCTTTAGCGTCAGTGGGTGACGAAACTTTCTAATTTTGCTTTGTCTCGCTTGCTTAAGTAGGCGGAAGATAAATTTTTTTAAAATTTTTAAAGCTTTAGCGTTAATTAAGGCAATAAAAATTTTAAATAATCAGAGCGGATTTTTTAATTATTATTTCGTTATCTAAGTTCTATAATTTAATCAAAAATTTAAAAGCTTAGAAGAAAGAATAATTAAAAGTCCAGTCTTAAGTCAAAAATAGAAAATTGCAGTAAAAAGGGTGATTGGAAACAGTCTCCTATAACCTGTTCAAAATTTACTATAATTTATTTATTATTATAAATGTTTAATTTTACTAAAGTAAAAGGTGATCATCTTTTTCGAGATGTGGATGGAGAAATTAGAGATCAAGTAATTAAAAACATTATTAAAGCTTCAACTCCAAGAAAAAGTTTTTTTGTGATGGTAGCGACTTCCTCTTTTCTTTGTACGGCTGGATTATTAATGGAAAGTGTCACTTTGATAATTGGTTCGATGTTAATAGCTCCGATGCTTTCGGCTATTTTATCGGTTTCTTTGGGGATGGTAGTGCGAAATGGTAAATTATTTTATCGTTCAGTTTTAGTAGTTTTTAAATCCTTTTTACTTTTATTTATTGCTGCGTTTGGAATTTCAATGTTTTCAGAAGTGTCTCAAGACTTTTCTTACGAATTTTTATTAAAAACTAATTTTCAAATAGAGATTTTTATTGTGGCTTTGATTGTTGGTTTTACGGCGTCCTTGTCTTTTATTAGAAAAGAATTATCTCAATACGCGATTGGAACAGCTATTGCGGTTACCTTAATTCCTCCAATTGCCATAAGTGCTATTGCTCTAAGGATGGGTTGTCCTGATTATTTTTTAGAAGCTTTATGGATATTTTTTATAAATTTTATTGGAATATTAATTTCTTCTATGGCTGTTTTTGTTGCAACTAAATTTCATAATTCGGGGAGAAGAGTGAGAGAACAGTTGAAGAAGGAAGAGAAATTTTTAGATAAATTGAGTCGAAAAGAGAAGTTTAAAAAATGGATTAATGAAGGATTTAATTTGGCTGAAAATTTTTTTAAAAGATAGATAATTTAAAACTAGGCTATGATTATGAAAAATTATTATATTACCACCACGTTGCCTTATATTAATTCTAATCCGCACATTGGATTTGCTTCGGAAATTATTCGGGCGGATGTTTTAGCTCGGTTTCATCGAGATATTTTAGGAGAAAAAGTTTTTTTTAATACGGGGACTGATGAGCACGGTCAAAAAATCTACGATCAAGCGAAAGAGCAGAAAATATCAACTCAAGAATTTTGTGATTTGCAAGTTCAGGCATTTAAAAAATTAAAGGAAAGTTTGAATTTAAGTTTTAATAGTTTTGTGCGAACTACCAACGAAAAACATATAAAATCAGCTCAAGAATTTTGGAAAATTTGTGAAAAAAAAGGTGATATTTATAAAGCGAAATATAAAACGAAATATTGTGTGGGTTGTGAGCTAGAAAAAACTGATTCCGAATTGAATGATGAGGGACGTTGTCCGCTTCATCCCAACAAGGATTTGCAAATAGTAGAGGAGGAAAATTATTTTTTTAAATTTTCTAATTATCAGCAAGCACTTTTGGATTTTTACAAGGATAATTCAGATTTTGTTCAACCGAATAAACGGTTCAATGAAATCAAAAAATTTGTAGAACAAGATCTTAAAGATTTTAGTATTTCAAGGTTAAAAACTAAAATGCCTTGGGGCGTGCCAGTTCCGGGAGACGAAAATCAAGTTATGTATGTTTGGTTCGATGCTTTGGTAAATTATATTTCGGCTTTAGAATGGCCCGATAATCAAGTAAAATTTGATAAGTGGTGGCCAGGTGTCCAAGTGGCAGGGAAAGACAATCTTCGGCAACAATCAGCGATGTGGCAAGCAATGTTGATGTCGGCTGGATTGCTAAATTCTCAAAAAATCTATATTAATGGTTTCGTAATCTCTAATGGTCAGAAAATGAGTAAAAGCTTAGGGAATGTGATTGCTCCGGCGGAGATGGTGGACAGGTTTGGCACCGATGGAACGAGATATTTATTAATGGCTTTGTCGAATTTTGGAGAAGATGTTGATTTGACTTGGGAGCGAATGATTGAGCGTTATAATAACGACTTAGCTAATGGTTTGGGAAATGTTTTTTCTCGAGTGATCAAGCTGAGTCAAAAAATAGAATTGAGTGATAAAGAAATAGTTGAATATATTGATAAAAATTTTGATTTAAAGCTTGAAAAATATCAAGCAGATTTTGAGCAAGGGCGAGTAGAAAAACTTTTACAAGAAGCACAAAAAAAAGTCTCTGAAGTTGATAAAAGAATCGAAGAAATAAAACCTTGGGAAATATCAAAATCTGAGCCAGAAAAATTTCAAATCGAAATGCTTAATTTTTTGTTGAAATTGAAAGAAATTAAAGAAATGGTTAAAATTTTTATTCCAGAAACTGCTGATAAAATGGAAGTGATGATTGAAACCAGAGATGGGGAAGGATTATTTCCAAGAATTTAGTTTAGTTTATAAAGTTAGAAAGTTTGTAAAGTTTGTAAAGTTCGGGAGATTTTAAATTTTATTAATATTTTAGGGTTTTCAGATTTTAGGGTGATTTGAGGAGAGTTTGAATAGCGAGCAAGAAGTACTTCAATGGTACTTTAGGTGAGTGACGGAAAACTCGATAAAAAAACACGTCAAATATGTAAGCCTCGCTATTTTATGATAGATACTCACGTCCATTTAGATTTTGAACAATTTAATGAAGATCGAAAAAACGTCATAAAACGTTTTTTTGATAATGGCGGGAAAGCTATTCTGAACATTGGAGTCGATGAAGATCGGAGCAATAAAACCTTAGAAATAGCTGAAAATTATTTGCAAATTTTTGCAGTTTTGGGTTTTCATCCTGAAAATGGGGAAGTCAATTTAGAAGAAGTCGAAAAATATTTGAAAGAAAAATGTCAAAATTCAAAAGTGAAAGCGATCGGAGAGATTGGTTTGGATTATTTTCATAGTAGTGATGAGGAAGATAGAGAATTTCAAAAAAAGTTGTTTATCAAACAGTTAGAAGTTGCTAAGAATCTAAATTTACCAGTGGTAATCCATTGTCGAGATGCTTATGCAGATTTATGGGAAATAATTTCTCAGACTCAATTCAAAAAATTAAAAATGGTAATCCATTGTTTTTGTGGCGGAGTAGAAGAAGCGAAAAATTTTTTGCAATTACCAAATTTGAAGTTTTCTTTTACGGGGAATATAACTTTCGTCAAGGAAAATGATGAATTGTTGAAAGTTGTTAAAAAAATTCCATTAAATCGAATAATGGTTGAAACAGATTGTCCTTTCTTGGCACCGGTTCCTAATCGTGGCAAACGTAATGAACCAAGCTTCGTTAAATTTGTGATTGAAAAAATTGCTGAAATAAAGGTGTTGAGTTTTGATGAAGTTGAAAATCAAACTGATAAAAATGCGATTGATTTTTTTGATTTAGAAAAATAAGAATGCAAGATACAAATAAATTAAAATAACCAAACTTTAAAAGCTAAAGGCTTTTGTTTGAACCCTGCCGACCGGTAGGCGAGTTTGAATATTTTAATTTGAGATTTGCCCCAAAGGAATAATCTTCGAAAATTTGTTTCTTGTGTTCTGGTGTCTTGATAATTCTCTTCTCAAAAAGAGCTTTATTTAATTTTTCTTTTAATTTTCTCTTCTTTAAAACAAACTAATTGATCATTAGGAAGAATTTTCACTTTTCCTTTGAAAGCAATTCCACACTCTAAGCCAGATTTAACTTCGCTGACATCTTCTTTGTTGTGTTGAAGCTGAGTCAGCTCGCCCATTCCTAAGAACTCTTTATCTCTGAAAACTTCTAATCGTTCACCCTTAATTAATTTGCCGTCCATTACTTTTCCACCAATTACTGAAAGATTTTTACTGTTTTTGAAATTGGCTAAAACCTTTAAACGTCCTAACTCAATTTTATTAATTTCCAGATCTAATAGTTCAGAAATTTCATTTTTAACGTTCTCGATTAGCTCGTAGATAACATTAAAAGTTCGAACTTTTACTTTTGATTCAGATAAATTTTGGTGAGCAGTTGCACTAGGTTCGACATTGAATCCATAGATAATCGCTTGACTAGTTTGGGCCATTTTAACATCATTTTCAGTAATTGATCCGACTCCTTCACTGACAAAATCAACATTTACTTCTTGTGAATCAACTGAATCGATTATTTGTTTAATTGCTTCGAGTGTCCCTTGAACGTCGGTTTTGAGGATGATTGATAAACAATTTTTCTTAGTTTCATTGATGGTCATAATTAGTTCTTTCGAACCAAGGCTTCCTATTTTGCCACTAAGCTTGCCTTTTTCTTGGGCAATTTCTTTGGCGAAACGTTTTATTTTTTTAGCATCTGGTTCAACTTGAAGTAAATCATTGCCTTGAGGAGTTTCTGATAATCCAACGATTGTGACAGGCGTTGAGGGCAAAGCTTCTTTAATATCTTTGCCGGTAAAGTTCTCTAATTTTTTAATTTTGCTAATAGAATTGCCGATGATGACGGTTTGTCCAATTTTGAGGGTTCCTGTTTTTATCAAAACAGTGGCAATGGAGCCTTTGCAAGCATCTTTGTTAGATTCTAAGATAATTCCTAGGGCGTTTCGGTCGGGGTTAGCTTTGAATTCATAATATTCAGCTAGAAATAATATATTTTTTAATAATTCATCTAAGCCTGTGTTTTGCTTGGCGGAAATTTCATTGAAAGGAATTTTGCCTCCATAGCCTTCCAAAAACATATTATGCTCGGCCAATTCTTGTTTGACTTTATCAACATTAGCTTCGGGTTTGTCAATTTTATTAATTGCTACTAAAGTTGGAATTTTATTTTTCAGTAAAAATTCAATCACTTCTTTGGTTTGAGGTTTGACTCCATCATCTGCCGCTACTACTAAAATTGCAATATCAGCCAAAGAAGCTCCTCGTTCACGCATTCCTTGAAAAGCTTCGTGACCAGGAGTGTCAATAAAGGTGATTAATTCACCATTTTTTTTAACTTGATAAGCGCTAGTGTGTTGAGTAATTCCCCCAAATTCTTGATCAGTTACTCGAGTTTTTCGTAAAGTATCCAAAAGAGTGGTTTTTCCATGATCTACGTGTCCTAAAATTGTTACAACTGGAGGGCGTTTTTTGAGTTTAGTTTTGTCTTCGGATTCCAAGGCTAGAATATTTTCTAATTTTTGAGAAGTCAGTAATTCGTTGGTAGTGGAGAGCTCTTCTGGCTCAACTTCAATTTCTAATTCTTCGGCGATAATAAAAACTGTATCATAATCAATTAGATTATTGATGTTGGCCATAATCCCATTGTCCATTAATTTTTTTAGGATTTCTGATACTCCGATTTCAAGTTTAGTCGCTAAATCTTTAACAGTTAATTGAGCTGGAATTTTTACTGGTTGATTTTTTTCTTCTTGATTTGTCAAACAATTACATTAATAAATTAAAAGATCCTATTGAAAATAAAAAAGATGTTAGGATAGTTCTTCATTTATAGCAGAGATTATGCGAAAAGTCAAAGTTTTAAAATTTGAAAAAAATATTTAAACTCGTCTTTTGATAATTTGATTATTTTTTTCAATTGAAGCAATGGCAATAGCACGTTTTTCCTCTTCGGTTAGGGGATATTTGGCGGTTTGTCCTTTTTGAATTGATTTGGCGTAAATTCGGACTCCTTCTCTGGAGTAAAGAGAGGAAATTATGGCTCCACTATTTTCGTCATCTAAAAGGGCTAAAGAAAAACTTTGGTCACCACCAATTTCTCGAAAAGGATTAAATCGCAAGAGTCCAATTTTATGAATACTTTTTAAGGAATGGGCTTTAATTTGTTTAGTTTTTTGGTCCAAACTTTGGGTTTGTTGAGAAAGTTCATTTATTTTAGCATTATTTTCTTGAACGATTGATTCGAGATCAACACCTTTTTTACCAGCAAATAATCTTTTCTGATTATTATTAGTTCTACTAATTAAGATTTGAAGAAAAATATTCCAGATAATCAAGATTCCGGTTAAGGTCGCTAAAATGTAGATTGAAATAGAGATGTTCATGAGGGGAGGGTTATTTTTTAGAAATAATCTTTTATTATTCTAGCATTTGTAGAGTTTTTATAAATAGAATTTGAAATTAGTTGATAAAGTTTATAAAGTTGGTAAAATCCATAAAATTAAAAGTTCTTATTCTCCAGAGAGTTCGACTTTGAGAAAGCTTCGTTTTTTGATAGTTTCCTAGATTTGATCTTGGTATCCACCTAGGTCGAACCTAGGGAATAGTTTAATTTTTAGAAAAGTGCCAAATGTATGAACGCATTACAGCACTCGCTTGACATTTTGCCTTAATAGTGCTACAGTTTTGAAGTCCAATGGAAATTGTTTGAAGCATTTCTTAGCAACTACTTCATTGCATTTCGATGTAGTGGGAAGGAAAGTCTGGACACTAATTAGATCTTTTTAAAGAAATCTAAAGGGTAGTTGATAACGTCAACTAAGCTGTTCGTGAGAGCAGTTTCAGGAAAGTGCCGCAGAGACTATACTAGCCAATGCATAGCATTGGGAATTTTGAATTTTGAATTTTGAATTTCGATTCAATTTCGAATGATTCAATTTCGAAAGCTTGAATTATTTTAAATTTAGGTTATTGAGATTCTGAATTTCCGCTGTTATGCAGTGGTGAAAGGTGAAAAGTGAATCAGTTTAGTGGTTTTGATTTATTAGAATCACCATGATTCTCGGCCATTAGCAATAATGGTGTGGGGCACTACTTAAGGAGTTGTTTTCTATTATAATTTCTAAATTTCAGTTAAATTTTTCTCAAATTTTTTTACATTGGCGATACCAGTGCTTCAAAAATTATTTGAAAAATTTATCTTGAAATTTAAAAATTTAATAAATGAAAAAAATTCCCTACGTAGTGCCTTAGTGGTAAACCCTGCCTGGTGCAAGGCCGTATTCCTCTCTATTGAGGTTTGTGCCGCTAGAATCTATGAGTGATCATAGACTAAGATAAATGGTTGTAGAGTTTTACTTCGGTAAAATTTAACAGGATCCAGCTTATTAAGATTTGCTTCAAACAGTTTCTATATTTTATTGAGGATTGAAACAGTCCCCTTGAAAGAACGACGATTTTTATTTACAATAAAGAAGAAGTTGTTTTTAGAAATTCAAAGGTGACTATCTAATAAAATTTTATGAAAAAAGCGGAGTTATTTTTTAGCGCGTTTCAGGTGCCAGTTGATTATTTCATGCTGGTTTTATCGGGGATAATCGCTTTTTATTTACGAAGAACTCAAGCCATTCAAGATTGGAGACCGATTTTGTATGATTTTTCTATTCGAGAATATTTGCAGATACTTTTAGTAGTGGCTGCTTTTTTTGTGATTGTTTTTGCTTTGGAAGGTCTTTATAATATCAAGTCTAATAGAGGAAAATTAGCGGAACTTTATCGAGTGGCTAGAGCTTTCACAATTGGTTTGATGGCGATTGTGCTGGTTTTGTTTTTGGTGCCAGCTTGGTTTTCTTCTCGATTTATAATTTTAATGAGTGCTGGAATCGGGGTTGTTTTGGTTTCTTTAGCCCGAGTAGGGTTGAGAAATTTTCAGATGTATTTGCTGGTGAAAAAAGGGATTGGAGTCCGAAGATTGTTTTTGTTAGGGAAAAATAATTTTGCTGATTCTTTGAAAAAAAATATTAAAGAAGATCCTTATTTGGGCTATGTTTTGGTTGATCATCGAGAAGAAATTGATTTTAGACGAATTGAATTATTAAAAAAGAAAAACAAGATTGATGAAATTATTGAGAGCAATCCTAATGTTAATAAAAAAGACTTATTTAAATTGAAAGAGTTTTGTATTCGAAATCGAGTTGCTTTTAAATACGTTCCAACCTTAATTCAAACTGCTAATTTTAATGTAGAAATTTTTCTAGGAGAGCCTTTAGTGGAAATTAAAAATACTTCTTTGGAAGGTTGGGGCAAGATTCTTAAGCGAGGGTTTGACGTGATTGGAGCTTTGGTTGGAATTACTTTGTTTGGGCCATTGATGTTGATTGTTGCTGTAATTACTTGGATCGATTCGGGCTTTCCCGCAATTTATTTTAATCGTCGAGTAAATCATAAGAGTGGTGAATTTGATTTGTATAAATTTCGTTATATGAAACGAGAATATAGTCATGGGAAACAATTTTCGGCTAAGCACAATAAGAAAGCTTTACGCTTTTTAGAGGAGTTAATTGATAAACAATCGATTAAAAAAGGTCCACTTTACAAAATCAAGAATGATCCACGAAAAACTAAATTTGGAACTTTTATTGAAAAATATTCGATTGATGAACTCCCTCAGTTTTTTAATGTTTTAAGAGGCAACATGAGTTTAGTAGGTCCACGTCCGCATCAACCAATGGAAGTAGAAAAATATAAGGATTATCAACGACGAGTTTTGACTATAAAACCAGGAATAACTGGGATGGCTCAAATTTCAGGGCGAAGTGATTTGAGTTTTAATCAAGAAGTTAAATTGGATATTTATTATATTGAGAATTGGTCTTTGTGGAAGGATGTTCAGATTATATACAGAACCATACCCACTCTCCTTTCCAAACGAAAAAACTAGTAAAAGTTATTTATTTAGCACACTTCTTTGTTGAAACTTTCGGTTCTAGTTCGCCGCACCACTTGAGTGCGTCTCACTGAAATCCTCAGTTTCGCCTCGAATTGCACTTAAATAAAAAACTTTTATTAGTCCATTGGAGCATTTATTTTTTTGTTAAGCTTGTAGTAGTTAATACGTTTCGTTTAGTGCTCGATTTCTTCTCGAACTACAACAAATTCTTAAGTCTTTTAATATTTGTTTAGCTCTCGAAGTTTAAGCTTTTGAAAAACCGTTTTTTATAATTTTAATTAATTATTATGAAAATAACTGATCTGGAGGGGGTTGAAAATGTTTATATGATTGGAATCAAGGGAACTGGAATGGTGGGTTTGGCGGAGATTTTCAAAGCTCAAGGCAAGAAAGTGAGTGGTTCAGATGTCGCTGAGCCTTTTTTTACTGATAAAATTTTAAAGAGATTGAAATTGAAAGTTCATCAAGGTTTTGATAAAAAAAATCTTAAAAATAAAAGAAATGTTAATTTAGTTATTTATTCTTCGGTCTATACTTTAGAAAATAATGAAGAGCTTCAGGTCGCTAAAGAAAAAGGTTTTCCAATGTTGAGTTATCCAGAAGCATTGGGATTATTATTCAATTCAAAGGTTGGAATTGCTGTTTGTGGTAGTCATGGAAAAACCACCGTCACAGCCATGTTGGCTTTGGCGATGCGAGATGCTGGATTAAATCCAACGGCCTTGGTTGGTTCTCGGGTGACGCAAATTAATGCTAGCGTCTTGGTGAGCGATTCAGAATATATGTTGATTGAGGCGGATGAATATCAAAATAAACTGGCATATTATAATCCTCAAATGGCAATTTTGACTAATTTAGATTTTGATCATCCGGATTATTTTGCTGATTTTGAAGCTTATAAAGAAGTTTTTAAAGCTTTTGTGCGGAAAATTCCAGTTACGGGAACTTTGGTGGTTTGGGGGAGAAGTGCGGCGACTTTGGAAGTAGCAATGGAGGCTAATTGCAAAATAGTGGTTTATGGAATGTTTAAAAAAACTCCTCCAGCAGGATTGACAGCGGGGAATAAAATTGGGCTAGATGGCATGGAAATTAATGAAATAATGTTGAATGACATCAAGGAAAAATTTGAAGAGGCGGGGAAAACTAGAGTAGAATTTGTTTTGGCTCCAGCTAATTTGAATTTGCAAGTGATAGGTCAACATAATCTTTTGAATGCGGTAGGAGCTTTTGCGATGGCTAAGGCACTCGGAATTTCGGAAAAAATAGCGATAGAGTCTTTAAATAAATTTGCCGGAACTTCTAGACGATTGGAAATAATTGGAAAAGTTCGAGGAGCTTTGATAATTGACGATTATGCTCATCATCCAGAAGAAGTGAAAGCGACATTGGATGCTTTGCAAGAAAAATATTTCGATAAAAATATTATTTGTGTTTTTCATCCTCATACTTTTACTCGAACCAAAGCTTTATTGTCAGAATTTTCTCAAAGTTTTGAAAAAGTCGACGAAGTAATTGTTTTAGATATTTATGGATCAGCCAGGGAAAAACAAGGGGGAGTGAGTTCGGAAGAATTGGTTGATAAAATGAAAATGTTTCAACAAAATGTTTCTCATTTGGCCACCATCGAGGACGCCTACAAAAATCTGAAAGATCGAATTGGGAAGGGAGATGTGGTGGTGACAATGGGCGCGGGGAATGTTTGCCAGTTAGCAGACAAGTTGGTTGGGAAATAAGAGATTGAAATTAATTTTAAGTTATTGCAGTCTTTCGAGTTTGGCAATATCCAATATCCAACACTCATTCAATACTCAATGTTTTAATAAATAAATTTAATTTAAAATTTAAAAGTTTTTGTTATGTAGTATTTTAAATAGCAATCGGGTGTTTATTGAACATTGGAAAAATGAATATTGAATGAATGTTGAGTCTTAAATATTGAATGTTTATAGCATGCTTTCAAAAAACTTAGAAGATACTCAAAAATTGGCGGGAGAAATTATTGAAAATTTGGAACAAAATGATAATGCGATTTTGCTTCAAGGAGATTTGGGAGCGGGGAAAACCACTTTTTCACAGGGAGTTTTGGAATACCTGGGAGCCGAAGGACTTTTTACTTCACCGACTTTTGTGATTATGAAAGAATATCCAGTTGATTTTAAAAATTCAAAAGGTGTTCGATTTAAAAAAGTTTATCACTTGGATTGTTATCGAATTGATTCAGCCGGGTTGCTGGATTTGGGTTGGGCTGATATTATTGAAGATAAGCAGAATTTAATTTTGTTGGAATGGCCAGAAAAAATTCCCGAGGCTTTGCCGGAGAAATATTTACAAGTTAATTTTAAAGTTTTGGGAGAAAATAAAAGAAAAATTGAAATAGAATATAAATAATAAATAATTTTATAAAAATGAAAATTAATCGACACATCATTAGAGGTTATGACATCAGAGGGATTGTTGACGAGGATTTAAATCCAGAGATTGTTAAGAATATAGGAGCGTCTTATGGGACTTATATGCAGAAAAAATATCCAGATTTAAAAAAGGTTGTAATCGGTTATGATTCTCGATTGACTAGCGAGGAATATCATAATTTGGTAGCTGATGGAATTGCTTCTACTGGTCTGAGTGTTATTGATATTGGTTTGACTATGGTCGGCACGGTTTATTGGGCACAATATTATTTTAAAACACAAGCGGCTGTTATGGTGACTGCTTCTCATAATCCAGCTGAATATAATGGTTTTAAGATGGCTATTGATTTTTCTGAATCAATGATAGGGAAAGAGCTTAATGATGTGGTAGATTTAGCGGAGAAGCCTGATGAATTTATTGTAGCTGAAAAATTTGGAGAAATAGAGAAGAATGATGTTCGAGATGTTTATTTTGCTGATATTATGGAACGAGTTAAAATTAATAGAAAATTTAAAGTAGTAGTTGATGCAAGTTGCACTACCCCAGGGGTGATTGTTCCTGATTTGTTAAGACGAGTGGGTTGTGAAGTGATTGAAAGCAATTGCGAGTTGGATGGAACATTTCCATTAGGAGTAGCTGATCCAACGGAATTGATTGTGGCAGAGCGATTAAGAGATAAGGTCTTGGAGACTGGATCTGATATTGGATTCTCTTATGATACTGATGGAGATCGAATTGGGATTGTCGATGGAAAAGGAACTATCATTTGGAATGATGTTTTAGTGGCTTTGTTGGCGATTGATATTCTTAAAGAACATCCTGGAGAAAAAATTATGTATAATACTTTGTGCTCTAAGGTTGTGGATGATGCGATTGTGGCAAATGGCGGAGTGCCTTTTATGTGGCGAACGGGGCATGGATTTTTAAAGAAAAAAAACCAAGAAGTTAAGGCACCTTTTATTGGTGAGTTGTCTGGACATTTTTTCTTTTCAGCTGATTTTTATAATCATGATGATGGTTGCTATGTGACTTTGAGATTGTTGAGTTATTTAGCCAAGACTAATCAAACTTTAAATGAAGCGATTAGCTCTTTGACTAAATATATTTCTAGCCCAGAGATAAAATTAGCATGTGATGATGATAAAAAAGTTGAGTTAATGGATAAAGTCGTTTTAATCTTAACGAAAGATTTTCCAGAAGCGGAAATTATTAGTGATGAGAGAGCAGGTGATGGAGTTCGATTAGAACTGGAAGATGGGATGTTTGTATTTCGATATTCTCAAAATGGTCCTTATACCACAGTTAAGTTTGAGGCAAAAGCACAAGACAAATATGATTATTTGAAAAAATATTTAAATAAATTATTGCATTCTTTTGAAGAAATAAACTGGGATAAGAGTGTCGGTGTTAATGTTAACGTGGAAAGTTTGGAATAAAGCAAGAAAAATAAAAAATATGAAATTAAAAGAGCGGTGGATTTTGCTTGAGAAGAGAATTGCTAGTTTGCAGTATCAAAGTCGGAGAGAGGATGTTGTAAATAGTTTGATTCACGCAATTGGAATTGGTTTGAGTATTATAGCTTTGGTGTTGTTGGTTATTTTTGCTCGAGCTAATGGAGATGTTTGGGACACGGTGAGTCTTAGCGTTTTTGGGGTGACTTTAATTTTTTTGTATCTTTCTTCGACCTTGTTTCATGGAGTTAAAAACAAAAAAGCTCAAGAATTTTTTCGAAGGTGTGATTATATTGGAATATTTTTGTTGATAGCCGGAACTTATACGCCGATTGCTTTGATTTATTTGCGGGGTCCGTGGGGTTGGACTTTGTTCGGATTGGTTTGGCTGATTGCTTTGGTGGGAATTACGCTTAGAATAGTTTTTGCTAGTAAAATTGAATTGGCTTTGGCGATTTTGTATGTTTTGATGGGTTGGACAATTTTGTTTGCGATTAAACCGGCTTTGGAATTAATTCCTTCTGGAGTTTTGATTTGGCTGTTAATTGGTGGAGCTTGTTATATGATTGGTTTGGTTTTTCTTTCTTGGAAAAAACTCTCCTATCATCACGCGCTTTGGCACTTGTTTGTTTTAGCTGGAAGCACTGCTCATTTTCTGGGAATGTTCTTGTATATCGGGGAATAAATTAAAGGAATTAATTTGAGGAGTTAATCTTTAATATTTTTAGACAAAAATCTGCACAAAGAATTTACCTAAAACTCCCCTTAATCCCTCTTTGCAAAAAGGGGAAAATTCCTCTTTTTTTAAAGGGAGGTTGGGAGGGTTTTTAAGGGAATAAATTTGAGGGACTTGACAAATTAAGCAATTGATTGTATGATTATAGTATCATCTTTTGTTTAAAAGATTCGTAATGCAATTTAATTGCATCTTCATTATGAATGTTGTAAGCGATCGAGGGCCAAAAAGGCCTTTTTATTATTGAAATCAATCATACTTATGCAGAAAAAAAATTTTAAATTATTAGTGCTACCTTCAGTCGGAAATATTTCTCAAATAATAAAAAAATTTCCTTACGCAATTGAATTAACCGAGGGAAAATTTAAGGATTTAGAAATTGCTTTTCAAGAAAAAGGAGTGACAATCACTCACAAGGGAGTTGATTTAAAAGAGTTTTCTTTTGTTTGGCTTTCTTCTTCTTGGCTTTCTCGAGATCTAGCGTATGCGGTTAAATTATATTTAAAAAATTCTAAAATTCCTTATACTTACGTGGAAAAAGGAACTTCAAAGGTGACTGATCATATGTTGTTTGCTTTGAATGATATTAAGACTCCAGATACCTTATTTTTTGGGCATAAGGAAATTTGCAAAAATCTAAAACAAATTAAAAAAGTTTGTGGATATCCGCTGGTAATAAAAGACACTAAGGGTTCAAGGGGGGCTTATTCTATCTTAGTTGCTAATGACAAGGAATTAATCGAAAAATTGGGAGAATTACCAAAACACAAAAAATATTTATTCCAAAGATTTGTTCCCAATGATTATGATTGGGGTGTTTTAGTGGCGAATGGGAAAGTGGTTTCTGGCGAAAAAAGTTATCCTTGTTTAGGAGAATTTAGAAATAACACTTGCAATGGAGCCAAAGAGGTTTTTGTTGATCCAGCAAATATTCCAATTGAAATAAAAAAAATAGCTTTGAAAACTAGTAACGTTTTAGGATTATCTTGGTCTCGATCGGATATCATAATTGATAAAAATACTCAGTTGCCTTATTTGATGGAAATTAATCGATTGCCAGGAATTACACCGAAAAGTAGTGAGGCAGAGGGAGTTTTTAAGTTTTTGTCTTCTCAAATAGAATGTTTTGTTAAGTAGTATTTTCTTTTGAAAAGTCACTTTTAATAAAAAGCTCAAATTATTTAATTTAGGTTTTTATTTGATTAAATTCGGGAAATTTGTTATTTTTAAAGTAGTTTAAGATAATATCCTTTCTAAGAAATCAATCACTTTTCTTATCCAAAATTTTGCCTATGATTTTGTAAAAAATCTTTGATATATCTAGATATACTTCGTATTTTTTACTTTATCTCGGTTAAAATTATGAAAAATAAAGGTACCTGGTTTCTTAAAAATGGTATAATTTTTGTTATTTTAAAAAAGGAGGTGCAAATGCCGACAAAAGAAAAGGTGAAGAAAAAGGTGAAGAAGGTAGTAGTTTATCAATGTCAAAATTGTGGTCAAAAGTTTTACGGAAATCTTACTTGTCCTAGTTGTTTGGGCAGGTGTTCAGAGTATTTCGGATGTTTATTTCTTTCTGCCGAAATTAAAAAGGGATTTCCGAGTAAGGATTAATTTAAATTTAATTGTCAGGAGTAGCCTGGATTATTACATCTGGGCTCCTCAGTTATTATTTCAAATTATTTAGATAGTGTTTATAGAATATAAAAATGAATAAAAATAAAAAATTTTATAATTTGAAACATATTTATAACGCGGGGAAAACAATTTTTAGATAGATTTTTTGTTAAGCAACAAGTTACTTAACAAAGTTTATAGTTAATAATAGAATTAAATCTAGATTTATCCCGCCGTTCGTGAACAGCGGGAATTAAATACTGATTTAATTACATAATTGATTACGTAATTCGAGAATTAAAAAAGTGGGGATTATGTTTATTTATAAGAATTGTTATATCTTTTAAATAAAATCGTTGTTTGGTCAAAATAAAAACAGGCAAATAAATTACCTGTTTTTGTTTTGATTAGCGGGGACTCAGGGACGCACTTCGAACCGGGATGGTGGAAAATTGAAAAAAATAGAAGAGTTTTTAGGGAAAGTTAAAAAATTGGTTAATAATTAAAATAAGTTTTTATGTATTTTAAATCTAGCCAAAAACCGCTTTAAAACTAATGATTACTTGATTTTTATTAGTTTTTTATTTATACTGAATTAAATTTAATTTATCTAGCTTAATCTTATGTTTAAAAAGTTTTTAGTGGTTTTTACGGTTTTATTGGTAGTAGTTTTGGTGAGTGGGTGTGGTAAACAAGAAGATATTAACAATCAAAATCAAAATGCAGAACAACTTCTTCAAGAAAACCAAACTCAAGAAATAGAAAACAAAGAAGAGTTATCTGAGATTGAAAA
>Ga0209633_10002264_pt1 | contig 18840 bp, 13 predicted proteins | sample Cruoilmetagenom1_FD_187290 | JGI IMG/M metagenome (GOLD analysis project Ga0209633, IMG submission 187290) | Oil polluted marine microbial communities from Coal Oil Point, Santa Barbara, California, USA - Sample 1 (SPAdes) (version 2) | ecosystem: Environmental > Aquatic > Marine > Oil seeps ... | reverse complement strand
TATTATTATCCATATTGCCCCCTCATGTTAATCAACAACTTTCTAGCCATCGAACTTTGCTTGCTGATTTTCCAACTCTTTCTTAAGCCACTGTAAGCGCAGCGATGGATAAATCCAATACAGATATAATTCAGCGAATTCTTGGTAAGATAATATCGATAATTCCGGAAATCTGTCTGCGGCGAATCGATTGCATGCCAACATCATTTGGAAATGCTATCCATCGAGGAAAATTCCTGGACTGCATCATACGCACACTTCCGTATGAATCTTGTTAACCTGACGACTGCTGATGTGTTCGTCTGCCTTCAACATGGAGGTTGATTCGATCAGCATTTCGACCCAGTGTCGCAATTCGGATGTTATAGCACTTTTTCAACCAAATGAGATTACCATAGAAAAGCACTTGTTCTTATCCCGACAACCTTTCCATCAAATACCAGTTTGGCGGGGGAAGTAGAAAAACCATAACAAACATGTAGTGGTAATAAATGCTCTTCTCTAGGATGACAGTATCTTGCAAATGGAGCATCACTCCATGTAGTTAATCTTAGTTCTCGCTCATCAGCAGAAATCTCTTCATTTGTACAAGTATCAATGAGCCAATGCTGAAATGCTTCATTTTTTACATCAGATTCACCAACCGATCGAGCAAAAAAAGCTTCCATATTATGAAATGTAAAGCCTGAGCCAATTATTAATATGTTTTCCTTTCTCAATTCTGATAGCGCTTTGCCAATTTGAATGTGAGCTTTTGGATCCAGGCTATTTAATAGCGACAACTGAACGCAAGGAATGTTAGCGTCAGGAAACATGATTTTTAACGGCACAAATAACCCATGGTCAAAGCCGCGATTGTTATCTAACTTTGCTTCAATCTCATTATCCTGCAATATATTGTAAATTTTTTCAGCCAGATCAGAGTTGCCTGGTACTGGATATTCAATTCTATATGCTTCATCAGGAAAGCCGTAATAATCATAAATTAACGAAGGTGTTTTCCCGCTTGTAATGGTTACTTTATCCTCTTCCCAATGGGCGCTAATAACGAGTATCGCTGATGGCTCGCCCAAGATGGGCGTAATCTCTTTCAGAAAACTGACCAAATCCTGATGGCCTTTATCCCCGAGCAGAGGCAAGGGTCCGCCGCCGTGCGGAATGAACAAAACAGTGCTGAGTTTATTGTCTGATTTATTTTTCATATCTGCCGACTCGCGCATCTAGATCCTATAAGTTTATTTGTATTGGTGTTAACAATTTTTTCTACAGTGGCTATATCAATAGCTTCCCCCTTTTCCATATCCTCCACAGGCCGCAATAAAAATAATGATATTAAATCAAGAAAGTCTCAATTAAACTGATTCAAAATGGTTTATGTGTACCCTGTTGCTGCGCAAGGATCTCATACGACAGCCGGCAACCTGGATTTTTCCAGATAAACATTTTTTCATCGTATAACTTTTCGAAAACGCCAGACAGAGAGGCTAAACATAACAGTGCCTAGTACGAAAATCCCGACAATATCGTGCCACACATATTGTATTCCGTTACCTTTGAAAAGCACCTGGTACCCAAAATCAATGAAGTAACGCATGGGTGAAAGAAGGCTCGTGTATTTCATCCAGGGTGCCATGCTTTCTGGTGGCGTCATGGCGCCGGAAAGGAACAACATTGGGAACATGATCAGAAAAAGGATCATCGCCGCCTGCGCAATGTTTCGTGCAAAAACAGCTACCAGCAAGCCCAGGGACGAGACGGAAAAAACGTAGACAGCCATGACGCAGTAAAAGAGCAGCAGGCTCCCTCGTATGGGGGTATCGAATACACCCTGCACAATACCGAATAGAGCCAGCGTAGAGAACAGAGGCACTACCACAACCGTTGGGATAATCTTGGCTATAAACAACTCCATCGGCCGCAAAGGGGTAACCATCATTTGTTCAAGAGTGCCATAGACCTTTTCCCGTACCATCGCAGATGCACTGAGTAGCATGGAAACCATTGTGATAAGGTTCAGCATTTCCAGCATGCTGGAAAACCAGGCATTATTGACATTGGGGTTGTATCGTATCCGAATGCGCGCATCCACCTGTGGAACTTGTGACATGGCCTTCGTCACGGATCCGAGCCGCTGCTCCAGTAACTCAAGATTGTACTCAGCTGTTATCCGGGCGACATAACTGGTTGCCAGAATAGAACCACGAGAGATGGTCCCATCCGAGATGACCTGAAAGCGGCCCAGGTTCACCGCAACCTGCCGCTGAAAGTCAGGGGGGATGATGATGGCTAGACTGGCCTTCCCTCTGTCGAGGTATTCCACAACCTCTGCATCACTTTGGGCGTAGCCTACAATCTTGAAATAGGGTGCGCGGATATGGGATGCCAACTCGCGGCTGGCATCATCTTTTGACAGATCATAGAGCACAACCGGATAATCACTGACATCCATCTTTACCGCATGACCTGCCACGTAGATTGCTCCACTGAACGCCCACACGAGAATAAAAAGGATTGGCCAGTCACGAAACAGTTGGGTGAACTCCTTGCGCACCATAGAGAAGAGACGCTGCCACATCATCCGATTCTCTTCTTTAGAAATAGCCAGGAGAGGCCATACAACACCATGGTGTAGATTCCGAGTGCAAGCAAACTGGGCCAGAAATAATCGAAACCCAACCCTTTCAGGTAAGTTCCCCGCACAATATCCATGAAATAGGTGGCTGGAATCAGGTGGGCGATAAACTGACCGGTGGCATCCATGCTGGAAACCGGTGTTATGAAACCGGAATAGTTGAAGGCTGGAGTCATGGTCGATAAAAAGGTGATCAACATGGCTGCAAGTTGAGTTTTGGTCAGCACGGAAATCAGCAGACCGATGCCGATGCTACAGATGGAGTACAAGAGGGCAGCGCTTGACAGCACCCAGAAATCGCCGATAAAACGTACATTGAAAAGCCAGATGCTCATGGCATAGATCATGAGGTAATCCAGAAAGGCGACAACAATATAGGGAAAGGCCTTGCCCAGCAGAATCTCCCAACGAAATACCGGTGAGGCATAGAAGTTGAAGATGGTGCCAGCTTCCTTTTCCCGCACCACCAGTAATGCCCCCAGTAGTGCAGGATAAAGCATGAGGATCAACACCAGCATACCAGGTACAATAAAGTTGATACTCTCCAGTGACGGGTTGTACCAGACTGTCATATCCATCTGAACCGGCATCATCGGCCCCTGGGCAGTTCCGCGCCGCATGAGGAAATCGGACAGCAACCGCTCGTTGAAGAGCGCATGAATAGCGATTACATAGGCCCTGATGACCTCGGCCCGCGTGGCAAAGGAACCGTCAATAGTAACGCCAACAGCCACTGGATGGTTGCTGCTAAGCTGCCGCCCAAAGTCTGGTGGAATATCAATGATGACGCGTGTGTGTCCGGATTTTATTCCCTTTTCAGCCTGAGCGTTATTCTCCAGCACACCGATAAAATCGAAATACTCGGAATTCACGAAGCCGTCGATATAGTCGCGGCTGAAAGTCGAGCGGTCATGGTCCACAAAAGCAATGGGCAGATGCTTTACATCCATGCTCAGTCCATAACCAAACAACAGCATCAGCACCATTGGAACCACAAATGCCAATCCCAGGTAAACGGGATCGCGCAGCAATTCCCGAGTCTCTTTACGGATGATGGCGATGACGCGATTGAACACTATTTATCCTGCCTTTGTCATGAAACTGATGAAGGTTTCGTCCATCGACAGATCCTGTGTGTAGATCTCAGCCTCTAACCCGATATTGGCCAATAACTTCTTTGCCAACTCTTTGTCATCAATAGGGTGATCGCTTTGCCACTGGATCCGCCGACCATATAGCATGGCCTGAGGAAAACGCCTGTTCAGGTGCTGAAAGGCAAGGGCAAAATCCGCTGCATGCACTACCAACAGAGGACCGCCGTGTGCTTCAGCCTGCTGCTTCAACTCCTGGGGAGAGCCTGACGCTATCAGCCTCCCCTGTTGCATCAGACCCAGACGGTCGCAATGCTCTGCTTCATCCATGTAGTGGGTTGAAACCAGAACTGTGACATCACCCGTCTGCGCCATCAGGTGAACTATGTCCCAGAATTGACGCCGCGCTACGGGGTCCACACCGGAGGTGGGCTCATCGAGAAACAACAGTTCCGGTTCGTGCAAAAGGGCGCAGGCAAGCGCTAATCTCTGCCGGAGTCCCAGCGGCATCGAGTGAGTAATTCGTTCCCGGTATTCCACGAGTCCTAACGCGGGCAGTAGCGATTCGATGCGATTGATGCGATGTTCAGAAGACAAACCGAACAGGCCTGCGTAAAGTTCCAGATTGGCGCGCACGCTGAGATCACGATACAGAGAGAAGCGTTGGGACATGTAGCCGATACGCTGGCGAAGCAGCTCACGATCACGGCAGGTGTCATAACCCGCCACCTCTGCTCTCCCTGAGCTGGGTGACTGCAGCCCGCACAGCAACTTGATCAGAGTCGTCTTGCCTGCACCATTTGGCCCGAGAAGACCAAAGATCTCACCACGACGCACTGCCAGATTGACTGCATCCACCGCGACGAAATCACCAAATTGGCAGGTCAGCTCTTCAGTTACGATGGGAAGCTCCTCAAACTGGTGGGGAGCGACTATCCTTTCTCCATAACTTTGTGCCTCAGGCTGCAGGATCGTCTGACTGGCAAGTTTATGCACGAACAGATCCTCGAGACTCGGAGGAATTGTCCGAATATGAGCATCATTCACACCCACGTTGTGTAACCGTTGGCACAGCTCCTGAGAGGATGTTTGAAGCAATACGTGAACTTCGGCGCCGAAAAGGGCTGCAGATTCAGCACCCGGCCATCCGCGCATGGCGCTTAATACCTGTCCAGGGGCAGTACAATCCACCGACATCAACTCTCCTGGCAGGCTCCGGGCCAACTCGTCGGGTGTACCCTGTGCGATGAATTTACCCTCATGCATCAGCGCCACATCATGACAGCGCTCTGCCTCATCCATATAAGAGGTCGTCATCAGAACCGTGGTCTCGCGGCTAGACACCAAATCGTGGATGATGGTCCAAAAATCACGCCTTGAGATAGGATCCACCCCGGTAGTGGGTTCATCCAGCAGCAGGATGTCGGGCAAGTGGATGAGCGTGCAGATGAGTGCAAGTTTCTGCCTCATGCCGCCCGAGAGTTTGCTGGCGGCGCGGTTGAGGAAGGGCTCGAGACGCGTCATCTTCAGCAGGCGGTCAAGGTTGTCCTTAAACCTGGACGAGGGTAATTGTCGCAGATCACGGAAGAATTCGATGTTTTCAGCAACCGTGAGAGAGTCATAGAGGTTGAGACCAAGCCCCTGGGGCATATAGCCGATTCTAGCTTTCACATCTTCTGGCCGCTTCAGGACATCAACGCCGCCAACGGCCGCATTCCCACCATTGGCGCTCAACACGCCGGCAAGAATCTGCAGAACGCTCGTCTTGCCGGCTCCATCCGGCCCGATCAGGCCGAAAATCCGACCTTTATCAATATGGAATGAGACGCCTTTTACAGCATGAATTTGACCACGTCGGAAATTCTTTTTGAGGTTGGAGACCTGAATAACAGCAGGCTTTTGCTCTCCAGGGTCGCTTGCTGGCGATAGAGCGGCGCTACCCCCTCTCATTGCACACATCTCCTGTCAGTGGGCAGCTGAAACGGGGGGATATTACGGCCTTGTCCACGGCGTCTCTTCCTGCCAGCGGATAACAGCATCTGCCGGCATCCCAGGTTTCAGCACTTCACCGGGATTGTCGACTATAGACAACTCCACCGCAAAGACCAGCTTGACGCGCTCCTCGCGGGTTTCCACACTCTTCGGTGTAAATTCCGCACGGTTGGCTACCTTGCTCACCCGGGCATTGAAATGCTGCTCAGGATAAGCATTTACATAGACGTGCGCCATCGCTCCCAGACGCACCTTGCCGACATCGGGTTCCGGCACATAGACCTTGAGGTAGAGTTTATTGAGGTCTACAAGTGTAAACAATGGTGTACCTGGATTGACGCGCTCCCCTAATTCCACATTGCGGGTCAGCACTGTACCTTGAAGGGGGCTGCGGATGGACAACTCCTTGACATAGCTTTGTTGCTCCGCTAGTGCTGCATCCGCCTGTTTCGCCTGGCAGTGCAGAGCCTTCCGCTCAGCCACCTGAGCGATTATCTTTTGTTCTCCAAGTTGCGCCAGCGCCAGTTCCCGCTCGGAACGTGCAAACCCGGCATCAGCCTCCAGCCAGCCATTTTTTTCGGTGACCGCCTTGAGCACGGCCGATTCTGCCAGTTGCTGGGAGATCACGCGTTTTTCGACCAACTCCTTGGAACGCCGGGCATCTTTTTCAGCCTGAAGATAGACTGCCCGGGCCTTTGCCGACTTTGCCCGCGCCTCTTCCAAAGCGGATTCGGCACGCGCAATCTCAAGAACCACCTGTCTGCGCAGGGTCGCCAGTTCAGTTTCGGCCGCATCCAAGCTGTGGCCGAGGGCATCGCGCTGTTCCTTTGCTGAGCGCACCCGCTCACGCAGCGCTTCGTCTTCCAGTGCCGCCAGTATCGCTCCTTTCGCAACCTGCTGGCCCTCATCGACACCGATCTCGGTAACACGTCCCGCGCTCTTCGGTGTCACCATGGTGATCCTTCCCTCAATCCGACCACTGGTAATCAATAGACCAGGATGCGCGTCATCACTTATTTTTTTCCAAACAACAACAGCGATCACACACGCGGCCAGTATGAGGCCAACACCGACAATAATACTGCGTTTAGTCATCTTTCACCTGTTTCATGGCCAATTCAATCCTGCCTTTTTCAGTTTGCCGATTTCTCATACGTCATTTCATATTTGGTAGCTTACGCCCAACAGAGACTCACTACATGCCCGGCTGAAATTTAGTGCTAATCCAGTAATTTCTTGCATTGATGATCAATTTTTTCATCATACTTCTCCCTTCATATTTTCTTCAGCTATCGATGGAGTTGCTGCACCCATTCCCGCGCCCTTCACCACTGCGCTCGCAACCTGTTGTACCGATTCGGTATCAAGATCGCCATTAGTCAAGGCTTCAAGAGTGATACGCCGTACTGTTTCTTTAATGTCACGGCCCGTTTCTACCGCTCCTTTGATTTCATCCTGGAGCACCTCATTGTTTCTAGAATCCAGTTTATCTCTCTTCATCATATTTCTCCTATGGCGAACTGCTGATATTGTTTATCGTTCCTCACTCGAACCACCATAGTTTTGGATAGCTACGTCACTCTACGGCAATTCGCCGGACGCTGGTATTGTATTTCGACGCATCAAAGAGTAGTAAAGCAATGGCACGATGATCAGTGTCAGTATTGTTGAGGCGATGGTTCCAAAAATTAGAGAGATGGCCAGCCCCCCAAAAACCGCATCGCTGAGCATAACGGCGCTTCCCAGAACAATGGCCAACGCTGTCAATAAGATTGGACGCAGCCGCACCGCCCCTGCCTCACTGACAGCCTCACGCAGTGGCATGCCTTCCCGCATATAGTCCTGAACGAAATCGATGATCAATAATGAATTGCGCACGACCACACCTGACAAGGCAATAATCCCCACCATCGAAGTGGCGGTGAAAGGCTGTCCCATCAACCAGTGGCCGGGAAAAACACCAACCAGCCCCAAAGGTATGGCTGACATGGCAACCAATGGTACTGAAAAAGAGCTGTAATAACCCGCCAGCAACAGATAAATGAAGATCAAAGCAATCCCCAACGCACCGCCCATGTCGCGGAATACGTCGAGCGTGAGGCGGATTTCTCCATCCCATAATAGCTGGTAACCATCGATGGTATCGGGCACGATGGATTGTAGCCTCAGATTACCCGTGGCAAGCCGCTCTCCATCACCCACATCCATATTATCCAGGCGGCGATCCAGATCGATCACTGCATACACAGGCGCAGACCGGGTCAACTCACCACCAACAAAGATGACGCGCTCATAATCTTTATGCAGGATTGGCCGATCCTGCGAATCTGATAAAACTAGAGTCAATTCCGACAGGGGAATTTTTTTCCCTGCTCTGTTGGTTACGAAAATACGCGACAGTAGAACCGGGTCGAGCTGGTGACGACGGGGCACATGCAGTCGGATCGGTACAGGATGCTTCTCTCCGGCAATATGCAGCCGACCCATTTCTTCTCCATCAACCAAACGGCGGAGCGCTTGCGCCACCTGAGCGGTGTTCACGTCTGACAGAGCGGCTTTTTCCTTATCCACTTCGATTCGATAGCGGGGAACGTCGGCCACTTCGGATGACTGGACTTCGATCATGTCATAGGTTTTCTTGAATTCCTGGCTGACATTGGCAGCGATTTCACGCAGTTTTGTCAGGTCGTTTCCATAGATTTCCGCCAACACAGTAGCGCGAATCGGAGGGCCGGGAGGGTCTTCAACAAGTTTGATCACACTGCCTGGAAAGCGAGCCTGGATTTTCTGCATCTCCGGACGCAATTTACGAACCAGGTCGATGGAACTGACTTCCCGCTGTGTTTTGTCTGTCAGGTTGACTCGGACTTCTGCGACATGTGGCCCACGTTTGTTTCCGGCCCCCCGCAGCAGGCCGTTGAAGTCAATCACACCGGCCTGGCCGATGGTGGTTTGATAATTGGTGACCTCGGGTACGGAACGCAATACCCGCCCCACTTCGCGAGCAGCCCTGTCCGTAGTCTCCACAGGTGTGAATTCCGGCATATCCATGGTGATATTGAAGGTATTCTTATTGTCTTTAGGCAAAAAGGCCAATGCAACGCCACCGCTGGAGAGTGTCCCGGTGATGCCCCCAGACCGGATAAACTGCCATGCAGGCTGTAACAGTGAGAGACCGATCAGCACCAGAATAATGAAAGAAAGCAAATAACGGAGCCAGCGCTTATCCAGCAACGGTGTGATAAGCCAGTGGTAGAAAACATGCAGTCGATCCTTCTGGTTATCGTCATCGAGATCATTTCCCTCTCCGAGTTTAAGCCAACGGTTGGCTGCCCACGGCGTGACAATATAAGCCGCCAACAGAGAGGCGAACATGGCGATTGGCACGTTGAATGCGACCGGATAAAAATATTGTCCGGACATCCCCGATATCAGGATTAAGGATGCAAACACCAGCATGACTGCAAAGGTAGCCAGGTTAGTGGGACTACCAATTTCATTGGTCGCTAAAACGGTAGCTTCTTGTTTGTTCTCAGCCCCCAGATGGTTGTAATGGCGGTGGATGTTTTCGATCACTACGATGGCCGCGTCTACCAGCAGACCAAGAGAAAGAATGAGCGCAAATAGTGTCACGCGATTGATGGTAGGGCCAAACAGAAAGTCCGCGCCCAAAGTCACCGACAGAATCAGTGGCACGGTAATGCCCACGATCAGGGCTTCCTTAAACCCCAGAAAGAGCACCACTACGACAAACACGGATAGTACAGCGATGGCCAGGTGCTCGATCAGATTATTAACCGCGTGATCCGCTTTCACACCATCATTGCGGGTGACGACGACATGTACGCCTCGAGGCACGAAATTTTTCCGCATCCTTTCTATACGTTCCAATATGTTATTTGCGGCAAAAACGGCGTTAGTACCCAGCTTCTTGGCAACTGCCAGTGTAACCGCTGGTATTTCAGGAGCCTGTGTTTTGCCAAAACGCGAGTCCGCCGGTCCGAATGCAAAACGGGTCAAAGTGCTCCGTTCTTCAGCCGGTGAATCCTTAACATCGGCTACATCTTCCAGGTAAATGGACGATCCGTTGTGTTGCCCCACGATAAGTCGACTGACTTCTTTCGCCGAATTGAGGAAGCCTTGCAGGTAGAGACTGGTATTGAGTCCCTCATGCACCTGAGTGCCAACTGGAGCGGAAACATTGCCTGCATCAAGCATGCCCCGAATCTGATCCAGCGTGATACCAAAGGCAAGCAGGCGTTCGGGATCCAATTCGATGCGCACTTCACGGTCGCGTCCACCGTGGACATAGGTGACAGAAACCGCTTCCAGGGAACTAAGCCTCTCGATCATGCGGTCGGCCAGGCGTTTCAGCGCATAGTCGTCATAGTTCTCTGAGGATAGAGTTACTGTGACAATAGGGACATCATCCACATCAACGCTTTTGATCAAAGGATCAGATGCATCTGCGGGCAGCTGATCCCGTTTGCCAAGCACACGATCATAGAGCTTGACTAATGAATCCTCTTTATCTTCACCCACCTCAAATTGCGCAGTGACGATCGCGAGGGAATTCATCGCAACGGCATAGGTGTGATCAATGCCAGGGATTTCGCGTACGATTCCTTCCAGTGGGTTGACCAACAGCTGCTCCACCTCCTCTGCACTCGCGCCTGGCAATTGGACAATGATCTCAGCCCCCGGGACGATAATCTGCGGATTCTCCTCTCTGGGTGTGAGAAACACAGCCACCATGCCCAAGAGCGCGGCAGCAATCATAAACAAGGGAGTCAGTTTGGAGTCGACAAAGGTCTTGGCGAGCCAACCCGCCGGGTTCAGATTCCCGTTACTCACCGGCCAGGCCCTCAGGTCGGATGAGGTCGCCATCGCGCAGGCGAGCGTCGGCAATCGCGACAATACGTTCACTAGCCGCCAGTCCTGCCCGTATTACTGTGTTGGAGCCATCATCTCTACCAGTGCGGAGCCAGCGAAAAAACGAGCGGTTGTCGCCGTCGACAACGAAAACGCCGTGCAAGCCACCGCGCTCCACCAGTGCAACCGATGGGATGACTGGCAGAGTTTCAGTGCCAATTCGATAATGGGCGCGACCAAACATACCCGGGAGCAAGCCTTTCTCTTCTGGTAGGGCAATTTTGACCTGGTAACGGCGGGTCAAAGGATCGCCGGAAGGCACGATCCTGGAAATTGTGCCCATAAGCGGTTCATCCAGAGCATCGATAGCCACATGAACAGAATCGGCCTGCTTGAGCTTTCCTATCCGGCTCTCTACCACATAGGTCTCAAGTAAAAGGTCCGTATTCGATTCCACGGTTAGTATGGAAGTGCCAGGTACGGCAAGGTCACCTTCGCGTTTATGCCGTGACACCACTATGCCTGCCAATGGGCTGGAAATATGGGTGTAATGGCGTTGGGTCTTCGCAGTACTGAGTACCGCCCGCGCCTGGTCCAGAGAGTCTTTCGCCAGATCTCGTTGCAGGCGCGTTTTCCGCAACGTGATTTTTGAGATGCTGCCGCTTTTAATAAGCGCCGCATGCCGGACAAGATCGGTTTCTGCATCTTTCAGCGCTGAGGTCGCCTTACCTAGCGCTGCCTGTGCCAGGAGGATGGCATCTTCCACATCGGAATTATCCAACTGGATCAGATCTTGCCCCTTGACCACTTGTTCACCTTCACGCACGAAGATTTTACGAATGAACCCTGTTGTTCTGGTTGCAACTTCAATACGTTGATCTGAAACCACCGAACCGGAGGCACTGTAAGATATTGGCAGTTCCTGAACCGCCACTGTTACCACAGGAAAACTCCATGTATTGTGACTGGAGTCCGATATTTCTTCTATCTGATCTTCTTTACACCCCGTCAACAAAAGAGATGTAATTGATAAAACCACCAGTAAGGATAGTTGTTTGACTGTCTTCAAAAATGTTAAGTCGTTCATTGATTCACCGGTGCTCAAAGGCCTTTGTTAATAGATCTGTTAGATGGCTCGTGATTTCTTTCCTATAACTCTTTTCGTTTCGTCCGCCTGTTAGAAAACAGCTCATTGGCTCAATCTCAAAATGAAACAGCACCAACCCGGTCATAGAGATGGCGAGCATATGCGGATCGCAATCAGGGGCAAGCTCTTCAGCCAGTGCTGATATTGCCTGAAAAGGGCCAATAAAAACCTGCTCAGCCAGCAGTTTCAGCCTTGCCTCATCTCCATCCAGCAATTCTCTCTGCAGCAGCGCCCTGAAGTGTGGGTCGTTTCCCATCAGTTCAACGAAGCGACTGACGAATCGTTCAAGGCGCTCGAATGCCGTACCGCTGCCTTCAAGAGCGGCTGTTATCCCTTCGGCCTTATCAGTGAAAACATACGCCATCGAGTCTAAATACAAACGCTGTTTGTCAGGGAAATGGTGGTAAAGAGCAGCCGCGCTGATGCCTACGGCTTTTGAGATGTCACGCATGGATACTCCGCTATAGCCATGTGCTGCAAATAAAGGGATTGCCTGCTGCAGGATATCAATGCGGGTATCGCGTCGTTCACTGTTTCGTTTAGCTGCCACGATGCTTTACCTAACGTTCGTTAAATAAAGCATAGATCGAAACAATCAATAATACAAATCGCGAGTCAGGTCGCTCGGTTCTCTGCATTGCTTGATTCAGAGTCCTCCTCCCCCGCGTTTGACAGTAAGCCTCTGGTCAGTTATATTAATGACCGTTAATTAATCAGCGCATCAGGAAGAATATCTGTGAACAATACAAGAACCGCAATCCTCAAAGCGGCCATCCTGCTGTTCTCCAGGCAGGGGTATGAAGGCATCTCCATGCGCAATATTGCGGAGGCAGTCAACATCAGCGCACCTGCCTTATACAACCACTTCAAGAGCAAGCAGTCGATCTATATCGCTGTCATTGCCGACACTTTCGAGAATAAGTCAGAATTATTGCAGCAGGCTTTGAGCGGAGAGGAAAAACCCATCGTACGACTGCAGCACTTCATCACCCGCTTAAGTGAACTATTTCATGATGATCCCGATTTTCGCCGCCTGATGCAGCGTGAACTGCTGGATGGGGACGAAGAGCGGCTGCGCTACCTGGCGGAGGAGATTTTCAGCACGCCATTTCAGCTGGTGATGGATCTGCTGCTTGAACTGAAACCCGATTGTGACGCACATAGCCTCGCAGTCATCATCTTCGGCATGGTACAGAAGCCTTTTGAGCTCAACCCGCTGGATCGTTTCTTCCCCGGTAGCCATCAGCAGCACAACGACCCCGTTTATATCAGCAGCCAGGTGATGGCCATTCTATCCGCATATATGGGAGAGTCAGCATGAACCCCTTATTCCCCTATGCAGCCTGTCTGCTGCTTCTCCTCAGCCCTTTGGTCTCAGCTAACGAGGACGCCCCGGCTAAAGAGAGCGCGTCTCCCAAGGGTACGCCGGTCACCGTGGTCAAGGCCATTGAAACCAGCATGACCTCGGCAACCGTGGTTCGCGGCGAGATTGAAAGCCCCAGCACCCCGCATATCGCCGCCAAGGTCGCTGCAGAAGTTATAAGCGTCAGGGTGGATGAGGGCATGCAGGTGCAGTCCGGGCAGTTGCTGGCTGAACTCGACGACGAGACATTCAGCATCGCCCGGGAGATTGCCAGCGCCGATATCCAGCGACTTGAAGTATTGATTGAAAACCAGCAGCGACAACTAAAGCGCAATAAAGACCTGATCGACAGGAAAGTGACCTCGCAGTCTGCCCTGGATGATGCAACAACTGCCCTGAAACAGTCCCAGGCGGAGTTGATCAGCGCCAGGGCCCGGCTTAAAGAAGCCAGCTATCAACTCTCCCATACCCGTATAGTCAGCCCGGTGGATGGCGTGGTTCAACAACGCACGGTCTCCATGGGTGATTATGTCAAAGTCGGCGCCCTGTTATTTCAGATCGCCTCGACAGACAGACTGCGTGCCCGTATTTACTTCCCGGAAACACTAGCTGCTTCCGTCCATCCCGGTATGAAAATCGAGCTGACGCAAAATGGAAAAACCGTGACCGGAGAGATCAATCGCATGCGACCCATGCTGGAAGAGAGCAACCGCGCTCTGCATGCACTGGTTGGTTTCAACAACGAGGACAACTGGAAGCCAGGCTCCAGTATTGTTGCCAGAGCCATCCTTGCTGAGCATGCCCGTGCCGTGGCTGTGCCGGAAAAAACACTGGTGCGACGCCCTGCAGGCACGGTGGTATACCGTGTTAACGACGCCACGGTAACACAGCAGATCGTCACCACCGGCTTGAAACAGGGTGATCTGATTGAAGTAACTTCCGGCCTCAGCGCAGGCGATGTGATCGTCCTGGACGGCGCCGCCTGGCTGACCGATGGTGCAGCAGTGCAGATTCAGCAAGCAGGCGACAAACCATGAACCTGCCGGCGTTCTCCATAAAAAATCATGTGCTGACCTATATGTTCAGCCTGGTACTGATCCTGTTCGGCGTGATCAGCTACAACCGCATCGGGGTTGACCGCCTCCCGGAAATCGAATTTCCCATGCTCTCCGTATCAACTGTGTTGCCTGGCGGCGACCCTTCCATCATCGATGCCTCGGTAACCAATCTGATCGAATCGGCGGTCAACAGCGTCTCCGGCATCGAGACGATCCGCTCTTCATCATTGCCCGGCGTCTCTGTCGTCGCTGTTCAGTTTGAACTCTCGAAAGATATTGACGTCGCGTTTAACGAGATGCAGGCGAAGATCAACGAGGTGATTCGCCTGCTGCCCAATGACGCCGAGACGCCTATCGTCAAAAAAGTGGAGATTGGCGGATCCCCCATAATGTGGCTGTCACTGCAGGGGGATCGCACCCTGCAGCAGTTGAATCTCTATGCCAGGAATACCATCAAGAAACGCCTTGAAACGGTCAGCGGCGTCGGCAATGTATTGATCGCCGGAGAGCGTCAGCGCACGATTCGCATTAATCTGGATATCCAACGCATGGCAGGATTGGCTATCGCGGTTGATGATGTGACTGGTGCTTTTCAACGTGAACACATCAAGCTGCCCGGTGGTTTTGTCGTCAGCGCGGATCGCGAGCAGCAGCTCAAGCTGGATCTCGAGTACCATGACCTGCATGAACTTGAAAACCTGATTGTCAGCTATCGTGATCATCTGCCGGTTTATCTGCATGAAATTGCAGATATCGAAGATGGCATGGAGGATTTCAGACGCTTTGCCAGCTTTAACGGAGAAGCTGCCGTCGGCCTGGGACTGATCAAGATATCCGGCTCCAACACGGTCGCCATCATCGACGAGGTGAAACGCCGGCTCGACAGCGAGATCCTGCCGCAGCTCCCGCCTGGTATGACGCTGGAAATCGTCGTCGATGACGCCGACCTGATCACGGCTATCGTCGAGGGTCTCAAGTCACATCTGTTTGAAGGCACCCTGCTGGCAGCGCTGGTTGTGTGGTTGTTTCTCAAGAGCATGCGCTCCACGCTGATTGTCGCCACTGCAATTCCGGTATCACTGCTGGGGGCGATAGCGGCCATCTATTTTGCTGGTTATACATTTAACACCATGACCATGCTGGGACTGCTGTTGCTGATCGGAGTGGTGGTCGATGACGCCATCGTGGTGCTGGAAAACATCTACCGGCACATGGAGGAGGATCCTGATACTCCACCGGAGACGCATGCGGTCGAGGGCACCAGCCAGGTGATGTTTGCCGTGCTGGCCGCCACCTTGACCCTGGTCGCCCTGTTCGGTGCTGTGGTCTTCATGGAGGGGATCATTGGCCGCTTTATCGGCTCCTTCGCGGTGGTCGTTGTTTTCGGCGTACTGGTCTCCCTGTTTGTTTCGGTCACGCTCATCCCCATGTTGTCAGCGAAATACCTGCGCGTCAAAAAAAGCCATGGTGTGATCTACCGCCTGCTGGAATCCATGTTTCAGGGGCTGGAACGCCTCTACAAAGCTGTACTCGGATTTGCCGTTCATCAACGTCTGCTGGTCATTGTGCTGGCGGCACTGATAGTCTACTCCAGCGGCTGGTTCATGGGACAATTGGGCAAAGGATTTATGCCGGATGAGGATCAGGGACGCTTTATCGTCTCCATCAAAACGCCGTTGGGATCCAGTATCGACTATACCCGCGACCGCCTCGTCGCCGTTGAAGAGAGACTCAAAAGCTATGATGAGATTTACGGCCTCTTCAGCACCATAGGAACCGGTGACAGAGGTCAGGTCAACCAAGGGGAAATCTATGTCAGTCTGATCCCGCGGGAGCAGCGGAGCCTGCACCAGACTCAAATCATCGAGAAGGTGCGCACAGACCTTGCAAGAATTCCTGGTGTTAAAGCCTTTGCCGCCCCGGTTCCTACCGTTGGAGGAGAACGCGGCGAGCCACTGCAGTTCGTACTCAAGGGACCGAATCTGGAAAAGGTGGCCGCACTCTCGGCAGAGTTGACAAACAGGTTGGAGCAGATCCCTGTCATCGGACCGCTGGACACCGATCTGCAGCTGGATATGCCTGAACTCAAACTCATACCAGACCGGGAAAAAACCCGCGATGCAGGTCTGGACGCACTGAGCGTCAGCAACGCCCTGCGGGTACTGGTCGGCGGTCTGGATGTTGCCAGGTACAACGATGATCCTGGTGATGGCGAGCGCTATGACATCCGCCTGAAGACGCCTCCGCGAACCATGACTTACGCTGGAGAGCTGCAGCAGGTCTATCTGCGCAACCGCTCCGGCAAACTGGTGAGGCTGGACAGCGTGGCACAATTTGATGCCGCCCTGGGCCCCGCATCCATAGGCCGCTACAATCTGCAGTACGCCGCCACGTTCTTCGCGACACCCACGATCCCGGAGGGTGATGCCTCCGTGATCGTGCTGGACGAAGCGCAGAAATTGCTGCCAACGGGCTATCAGGTTGAACTCATAGGAAGAGCAAAAGAGTTTAGTAAAACAGCGAAGTATATCGTCTTTGCCATTGTGACAGGCTTGATCCTGGTCTACATGACGCTGGCCAGTCAATTCAACTCATTCATCCAGCCCCTGATCGTGATGGTGGCCCAGCCGCTGGCCATTATCGGCGGCATTTTCGGGCTGTGGCTGGGCGGGCATTCGCTGAACATCTACTCCATGATCGGACTTGTGTTGTTGATCGGACTTGTGGCGAAAAACTCTATCCTGCTGATCGACCTGACCAACCAGCTGCGCACGCGGGGCAAGTCCGTCAACGAGGCCCTGCTGGAAGCCTGCCCCATCCGCCTGCGGCCCGTGCTGATGACTTCGCTGACGGTTATTCTCTCCATGATTCCGGCAGCCATGGGCGTCGGCGCCGGCGCGGATACCAATGCGCCGCTGGCCGTAGCCGTCATAGGCGGCATGGTCAGTTCTACGCTATTGACCCTGGTGGTGGTGCCGGCGGTTTATTCACTGGTGGAGAATGGACTCGAGCGTTTCAGAGAAACAACGCATAAGAGACTTGCATCTAAACAGGCGCAAGAAGGATAACCCGCTCTATTTACCCGTTAGCTGGCTTTTCAATGAGATGCAGGGTGCCAATAAGCGAAGCGTATTGAACCTCTTCCCATGCGGCGCAATGCCCGTTGGTTATTACGCTCTACCCGCTCATCTTCCTGGCGAAATAGGCATACGAGTCGGCATCAAAGAAACCCTGGCTGACTTTACATCCGCCGTTTTCGATATCAAACAACCAGAACCCCTCGTGATGCTCCTTGGTTGCACTTCCCGCGCAATAAAGATCCGCTGTCAATCCATCGAGCGGCGTGCGATAGCATCGATGAATATGACCGCATAGCAGAGCTCCTGTTGTGACTTTTTTACAGATGCCGAGAAAATCATCGGCATTATGCAGGCCATGTAAACGGCTGTCCGGCAGGCCGTTCTGCAACCTCGATGCGTAGTGCGTCATGACGAAGAGGAAGCGTCCGTAGAGCCGCTCGTCATCGAGGAGACGATTCAGCGCCTCCAGCTGAACACCCGGAATATGACCATCCGAGCGCCATGGAACCGGGTTGGGTTTGGCGCTGTTGACCGCGATGACTGCGATATCGTCGCCGATCAGACGCACAAATGGCCACACCCCGTCCGTGCAGTATTCCGGCAGGTCGGTTTGCATGGCTGAACCGAAGTTGTCGAGAAAATTGTGGTTTTTAATCACATCTTTTGCATAGATGTCATGGTTTCCCGGCACCGTGATGAAACCTTGCGGCGCATCCCTCAAGGGCGCGACGATCTCGGCGGCGCTGCGCAGCTCCGCCTCGAGCCCTAGCGCCGTGTAATCCCCGGTACAGAGCACCAGGTCGATGCCCTGCTCATTCTTGAAGTTGTTCAACGCGGCGATCTTCTCCTCGGCTTCATCGAAAAACCGCCCCCTGCCCGCCAGCAGGTTCAGTGCGCCGATGGCGCGCTTGCCGAACCATTTTTTAAACGGCAGGGTGCGCAGCGAGAGATCGAAGTGGGGGTCGCTGAAGTGTAAAATACGCATTGTGTTTAATGAGATGTTAGTGTGCTTGTTTCAGCAGGGGACAAGATTCGGGCAACACCAGCTTGATTGCGTCGGGAAGAACCTCGAAACGAATCACCTTTGATCGGTAGGGTTCACCGTCGAGATTGACCGGCACAATTTTACCATGCGCAGACATCTCCACCCATGGCGTTTGGAACAGCATTACAAATTCACCCTCTGACGAGGGATTGAGAATCTCGTCAACCACCCGCGAGAGATCACGAGAAGAAAAGTCCTTCACGATCAGCACATCCAGAAGCCCATCGTTGATACAGGCATTCGGCGCCAGCACCTGCCCTCCTCCGGCCTGTCTGCCATTACACACAGCGCCAACGATGGCTGCACCGTAAACCTCGCCCTTAGGGGTGACAAACTTGCCTCGGTATGGAACAAAGTTCATTGCCTTAACCAGCCCGGTCAATGTATAGGCGCCGCCGCCGAGGAAGTTTTTGAGCTCCACGGGAGTATCCACTGTCACCTCGGCGCCAAATCCACCGGACGCCACGTTGACGAAATGGCGCTCATTTGCCTTGCCGATATCGATTGGTGTGCTCTGACCATCAACCGCCAGTGTGAGCGCCGCCACAGGGTCACGCGGG
>Ga0209633_10002263_pt1 | contig 18843 bp, 16 predicted proteins | sample Cruoilmetagenom1_FD_187290 | JGI IMG/M metagenome (GOLD analysis project Ga0209633, IMG submission 187290) | Oil polluted marine microbial communities from Coal Oil Point, Santa Barbara, California, USA - Sample 1 (SPAdes) (version 2) | ecosystem: Environmental > Aquatic > Marine > Oil seeps ... | reverse complement strand
CTCAGATTTTATTATCGGAGCTACTTCAGTTTCATGGGTAGGTGCAATTTCACTAATGACTAAGGTGGAATCTTTGGAAGAGAGATTATTATTTAGTTGTTTTTGAGTGGTTTCAGTTTTCTGGTCATTTTCAATATCCTGGGCTAAAACTGTAAAATTTAAGCTAAATATAGCTAGGGCAACTAACAATAATTTTCTCATAATGTGGGTTGTTATTATTTTCTTTTAGAAATTTCATCTCTTAATTTCGCAGCCAATTCGTAATCTTCATTTAATACTGCTTCATTTAACTGTTTGTGTAGATCTTGTAAAGAGACTTCATTGAATGAAAGGTCTTGCATAATATCGGCCGCTAGCTCTTCAACTTCAATTTTTGCTTGTGTTAATTTGGGTTCTTCTTTGATCTTTAAGAAAATACCGGCTTTATCTAAGATATTTTCATAAGTAAATATTGGTGCGTTAAAACGAGTGGCTAAGGCAATTGCATCAGAAGTTCTTGCATCAATGATCTCTTCAATCTTATCACGTTCACAAATTAAACTTGAATAAAAAACACCATCAACTAATTTATGAATGATTACTTGTTTAACGATAATGTTGAATCTATCTGAAAAAGTCTTAAATAAGTCATGAGTTAGAGGTCTGGGAGGCTTTATTTCTTTTTCTAGAGCAATAGCAATTGATTGTGCCTCGAAAGCCCCAATAATAATTGGTAAGGTGCGTTCACCATCTACCTCACTTAAAACCAAAGCGTAAGCTCCACTTTGTGTTTGACTGTAAGAAATACCTTTTATGTTAAGGCGTACTAAACTCATAATTAAAATGCTATTATACAAAAGAACAATCTTGAACTTTCAAATACATAATTTGAAATAGACTGAACCATAAATAAAGGTACAAAAAAATGCATTAATTCAATTTTATACCTTTTTTCGCAATTTGCGAAAAAAACTGTCTAGTTAAAAAGACATTAATTGTCTAAATAACCAGACAGCCTTTCAAGGCACAATTTAACAAAATTATACGTTTTGAGCTTTAAATTCTTTTAACTTTTCAATTAATTGTGGTACAACCTCAAAAGCATCGCCAACTATACCATAATCAGCTGCTTTGAAGAATGGTGCTTCAGGGTCTGTATTAATTACTACTTTTACTTTAGACGAATTGATTCCAGCCAGATGCTGAATAGCGCCAGAAATACCAATTGCAATGTATAAATTTGATGCAACTGGTTTACCGGTTTGACCAACGTGTTCACTATGTGGTCTCCAACCTAAATCTGAAACAGGCTTAGAGCAGGCAGTAGCAGCACCTAAAACTTCAGCCAATTCCTCTACCATTCCCCAGTTTTCAGGGCCTTTTAAACCGCGACCTCCAGATACAACAATATCAGCATCCGCTATGGTCACTGTACCCGTAGCTTTATCAACAGCTGTAGCTTTCATTCCAAAATCAGCATCTTCCAGCGTAGAAGAAAAAGACTCTTCGCTAGTAGTTGTACTATTTTCTATTAAACCAAAAGAATTTTTAGCTAGTCCTATTATTTTTTTAACAGTCGTTATTTCGGTTGTATTAAACGCTTTATTAGAAAAGGCTTTACGTTTTACAGTAAATGGTGCAACAGAACTTGGAGATGCAACCACATTAGAGGCAAAACCAGCTTCTAAATTTACAGCAACCAAAGGAGCTAAGTACAAACCATTGGCGCTAGAATCAATTATTACTACTTCGGCGTCTTCTTTTTCGGCTACTTGCTTAATAACGTTGGCATACGCTTTAGCATTAAACGAATCAAGCTTAGCATCAGTTACTGTAATAATTTTTTCGGCTCCATAATTTGATAATACCGAAGTATCATTCGCATTAATGGTGAGTACTACCATATTTGTATTTAATTGTTCGGCAACTTTTTTGCCATATGATGTGACTTCTAAGGCTATTTTTTTAAATTTTCCTTCTGAAGATTCTGCAAAAACTAAAACTGACATATATATTTATTTTTAACCCTGAACTAGTTTCAGGATCTGTTATTTTATTTCATTATTATTCATAAGATTCCGAAACAAGTTCGGAATAATTTAATCTTTGACTAAATTACTTTCGCTTCGTTGTGTAATAAATCAACTAACTCGCCAACATTAGCGGCATCGATTAATTTTACAGTTCCTTTGGCTTCAGGTTTTCCAAAATTTACTGAAGCAGTAGTGGTATCAAAGGAAACCGGCTCAACAACGGTCAATGGTTTTTTACGAGCCATCATAATTCCTCTCATATTAGGAATGCGTAAATCTTTTTCTTCAACAACGCCTTTTTGACCTCCAATGACCAAGGGTAAACTACAGCTTAATGATTCTTTTCCTCCATCAATTTCTCTAGAAGCAGTGACATTAGTACCATCAACTTCTATTGCAATACAAGCATTTATAAAATTGTAATTTAAAATAGAAGCTAACATACCAGGTACCATAGCTCCGTTGTAATCAATTGATTCTTTTCCTGCAAGAATCAAATCGTAGCCACCATTTTTAACAACTTCTGATAATTGTTTCGCAACAAAAAACCCGTCAGTTGCTTCTGTATTTACTCTAATAGCTTCATCAGCACCAATGGCTAATGCTTTACGAAGGGTAGGTTCTGTAGATGCATTACCAACATTTACGACGGTTACTGTTGCACCTTGTTTTTCTTTAAACCACATGGCTCTAGTTAAGACAAATTCATCATAAGGATTGATTACAAACTGAACTCCATTGGTGTCAAATTTGGTATCGTTATCCATAAAATTAATTTTCGACGTAGTATCCGGAACGTGACTTATACAAACTAATATTTTCATCTCTTTATATCTTTTTTACTGTAAAATAAATGTATTATCTAATGAGAGCGAAGTTACTAATTTTTTTTCATTTTACTATGCGCGCATAGTAAAATATTTATAAAATATATCTTATTAAATAGTTCGAATTATCTACTTTTGTCGCTTATAAATTATATAAAATGAGAACTATCCAATTTAGAGAAGCCATATGTGAGGCAATGAGTGAAGAAATGCGACGTGATGAGAGTATTTATTTGATGGGCGAAGAAGTTGCTGAGTATAATGGAGCTTACAAAGCATCTAAAGGAATGTTAGATGAGTTTGGCGCTAAACGTGTTATTGATACGCCAATTGCCGAGTTAGGTTTTGCGGGTATTGCAATTGGTTCTACAATGACCGGGAATAGACCTATTGTAGAATATATGACATTTAACTTTTCTTTGGTTGGCATTGATCAAATTATCAATAATGCTGCAAAAATACGCCAAATGTCAGGTGGGCAATTTAAATGTCCGATCGTATTTAGAGGACCTACAGGTTCTGCCGGACAGTTAGGAGCAACACATTCTCAGGCATTCGAGAATTGGTTTGCCAATACACCAGGCTTGAAAGTGATAGTTCCATCTAACCCTTATGACGCAAAAGGTTTGTTGAAAGCAGCAATAAGAGATGATGATCCTGTAATATTTATGGAATCTGAGCAGATGTATGGCGATAAAGGGGAAATTCCTGATGGAGAGTATGTACTACCTATTGGTGTTGCCGATATCAAAAGAGAAGGTACAGATGTTACGATCGTGTCATTTGGAAAAATAATAAAAGAAGCGTATAAAGCGGCAGAAGTTTTAGAAAAGGATGGTATTTCTGTAGAAATTATCGATTTACGAACCGTAAGACCAATGGATCATGATGCCATAATTACTTCCGTTAAGAAAACAAATAGATTAGTAATACTTGAAGAGGCCTGGCCGTTTGCGAGTGTATCTTCAGAAATAACTTACCAAGTACAAGAACAAGCATTTGATTATTTAGATGCACCAATACAACGTATTACAACCGCCGATACTCCTGCGCCTTACTCACCAGTTTTATTGGCCGAATGGTTACCAAATGCTGATGACGTTATTAAAGCAGTAAAAGCAGTGATGTATGTGAAATAATGGCATTAAAATTGCTATATAAAAACCTTTTACTAAAATAATAGTAGAAGGTTTTTTTGTAATGAATATAATTTTAACCAAATTATTACAATAATTATAGATTTTAGAGTTTTAATATAGGTTTGTAGCCTTATAATTTAAAATTAATGAAGTATTTATATATATTATTTTTCATATTAACTTCTACTGCTTTTTCCCAAGTTAAGGTAAGTGGTACCGTTATAGATGAATCTAATGAACCGGTTCCTTTTGCAAGCGTAACTTTTAAGGGATCAACTATTGGGACAGTTTCTGACGAAAATGGAAAATTTTACTTAGAATCTGATAAAACATACACACACCTATTTGTTTCTTTTTTAGGATTTGAAATGAAAACAATTCAGCTTCAAGCTAGAAATTTTGATCTGAAAATAGTTTTAACGGAGAATAGTGCCAGCTTGGATGAAGTGGTTGTGTATTCGGGTAAAATTAAAAAGAAAGGAAATCCCGCCATAGCAATTCTCAGAAAAATTTGGGCGAAGAAACGACAAAATGGAATTCATTTATACAAACAATATGAGTATGATAAATACGAAAAGATTGAGTTTGACTTGAATAGCATTGATGAAAAATTTAAAAAGAAAAAGCTCTTTAAGGGCATGGAATTTATTTTTGATCAAGTTGATACTTCTAACATAACCGGTAAATCATACCTCCCTATTTTTATCAATGAAGCCATGTATAAAACCTATGGTAAAAATAAACCAAAAAAGTTAAGAGAAGAACTAGTTGCAAATAAGAACTCAGGTTTTGATAGTAATCAAGAGCTTATTGAATTTGTAAAACAGTTGTATGTTGATTATAATATTTATGATAATTATTTAAAATTTTTCGACAAGAGTTTTACAAGTCCGATATCAAGAACCGGTGTTTCTGTATATAATTATGTATTGGCAGATAGTGCGTATATAGATAATAAATGGTGTTATAATATTATTTTTTATCCGAGAAGGAAAAATGAACTGACTTTTAAAGGAGATTTTTGGGTAAACGATACCACTTTTGCAGTGAAGCAAATTGAAATGAATGCCACCAAAAGTGCTAATATAAACTGGGTGAAGGAAATATATGTTGAGCAAGAATTCAACGTATTAAACGATTCAGTTTTTCTTTTGAAACGCGATCATATGATGTCAGATTTTGCTTTTAGAAAAAAGGAAGAGTCAAAAGGTGTTTACGGTAGAAGAACAACCCTGTTTAACAATTATGAGTTTGAGAAAGAAAAGGAAGATAAGTTTTATGCTACTAGAGTGGATGCTTATAATGAAGAAATATTTAATAAACCAGATCAATACTGGAAGGAGAACCGTTTTGAAAAATTAAACGAGGATGAGGTCGGAATTTATAAAATGCTCGATACCCTTAAAACCAACAGAAAATTTAAACAACTTTATAATATTGGAGCAACCTTGGCTACAGGATATTGGGGTGTAACGAAAGGTTTAGATTATGGTCCTATATTTTCTTCTTTTGGAAGTAATGATGTAGAAGGAACACGTGTTAGAGTTGGAGCCAGAACTTTTTTTAACCAAAATGATACCTGGCGATTACAAGGATTTATGGCTTATGGTTTTAAGGATAAAAGAATAAAATATGGTATTGGTGGTAAATGGATGATTGACAAAAAGAATAGGATAATTATCTCTGGGGGAAATCGTAGGGATGTTGAACAAACCGGTGTGAGTTTAACTACTGCAAATGATGTGTTAAATAGAAGTTTTGCATCAGCTGCATTTTTTACTAGAGGAGAAAACTTTAGGCTTACAAACTTGAATTTAACAAATTTCTCATTAGATATTGAACCGGTCCGTAATCTCAATTTTAGACTAGGTGCTACATATAAAACCATGAGATCTGCTGCACCAGATTTATTCGATTTAACATATCTTGATGAAAATGGTGAGATACAATCGGATATAAAACAGGCAGAATTAGATATAGCAGTGAATTTTACACCTGGTCGTAAAAATGCTGGATTTGGCGTTGAGAGAAGTGTGAGTAATGAGGGTAGACATCCAATACTTTATGGTAGTTATACAAAAGGGCTAAAAGGAGTGTCGAATCATGATTTTGACTACGATAAGTTACAATTGTTTTATAAACATCGCATATTAATGGGTGGATTTGGTAAGTTGAAATATGTAATAGAAATTGGTAAAACTTTTGGTGATGTACCTTTAACCTTATTAGACGTTGTGCCGGGTAACCAAACTTTGACTACAGCGCCCAGAACTTTTGATTTGTTAGATTATTATGAATTTGTAACAGATGAATATGCATCTCTTCATATTGAACATAATTTTAACGGGCGGATATTTTCTAGATTACCTTTGTTACGTAAACTTAATTTACGGGAAATTGTTGGAGCACGGGCAATTGTAGGTTCTTTATCTGACAAAAATCGTAATATGAGCACATTTTTTTCAGTTCCTGATGTAAATGGCAATCTACATATCGGCGCACCAACAAAACCTTATTATGAGTACCACATAGGCGTAGATAATATATTTAAATTACTGAGAATAGATTTTGTGTTTAGAGGAAATTATTTAGACATGCCTGGGGCAACAAAATTTGGAATAAAAGGTGGTGTAGGTTTTTACTTTTAAAAGATTAATTATTCTGACTTGATTATTAGAGCTTGTATTTTTTAACAAACTGTTTGAGTATAATCATTGGAATCGTCACTGTGTCATTTTTACTGGCCTTTATGAGTTTTTCAGCATCTACAGGTGAAAAATAACCATGATCTTTGTAAATATTTATCCGTATACCGATACCTTCTTCATCTAATTCTGTATGGAATTGTGTAGCGTAGATATTATTATTAAATCGTATCATTTGTACAGGACAATTGTCAGAACTTGCTAATAATGTAGCTTCTACCGGAAGTTTCTGACAAGCCTCTTTATGTCCACCATAAGCTGTAAATTCAATTGGAAGTCTCTTTGTGAGTTCATCATTCCTTCCTTCTTCAGTAAGATTTATCTTAACAATACCGACACCTTCTGCATACTTTTCTTTTGAAACATTACCTTCTTGATGTTTTACAAGTGCTCCCATTCCATAGCAGGTTCCTAAAAACGGAAAATCATTTTCAAATACTTTGTCTAGTAATTTGTTAAGATTTAATTCAAATTGTTTTTGGTAAATATGTTTTTTATCTTCTTCATCACTAACATTACTTGGCCCGCCACCTAAAATTATTCCTGAATAATCATTAAGATTTATATCAGGTATCATTTCTTTTTCCATACGTATTCTTTCAACTTCATGCTTAGACAATCCGCCATATTTAAGGAAGGCTTCATATTCATTATCGGAAGCTAAATCAATAGGTCGAAGTTGTAAGATTAAAAACGGTTTCACAAAACAAAGATAATCTTTCTTCCATATTTTTATTGAGATCTATAGTTCACTAAAGAAAATTGCGTCAGTTTGAGTGCTTTTGTGGTAACAAAAATGTATCGAAAACAAGCTATTTTGCATCAAAACAATCCTGACGCTTCGGGATTCTTCATTTTATTACGAAATATCATTCGACACGAGGCAAGGCCGAACTGAATGAAGTTAAATGAGGGGTTTAATTCATTGTTAACTTTTGTAGAAGTCAGGTTACAATGCCGATATAGTAAAATTCGGAATAAAAGGCAGAATCGGTTTTTACTTTTAATTACTAAAAATCAAAATACCAATTAAATACATCGGTCCTTAATCCTACAGTAAACCATGTATTGTTGTCTTTTGTAAAATTAGTAGTTTCAGTTGTTGGATCAAAATTTCTAAAAGTTAAACCTCCAAAAAACTGTAAATTAGTAGCAGGATTTATTACATAACCAGCCTGTAGGTCAGCTATGAAAATACTGGTTTTATTTCCTTGTAACAATTCAACACCAGTTTCTGCAATTCTATCATCATTACTAAGATAAATATTGCCACCATAATTTGATCCATCCGAATCAAATCCTTTTTTTCCCAATGTTAATTTTGCATTGCCAAACCATCTGTCTTTTTTATATCGAGCTATACCTATTGCTTCCCAGAAATTACTTCCCCAGAGGTGCGCCAGTGGTTGATTGAAATGACCATAGTTCAATATTGGTTTTCTATGAGAATAAGTATAAGGTCTAGATATATTGAGTTCTCCTTGTAAATATAAATTGTCAATATTAAAAGCGTTGTGGTATTTAGCACCTAATTGAAGAGCGAATTTATTGGCCCAATAACCAGAGCCATCAAAAAAACGTCCAATAGTTAATTCATCTAACACAAATTGAGAATATGCTGAAATAGAATTAGTCAACTTATATTTAGTGCTTAAACCAATCAATGCATTACCACCTGCTGAACCTCTTGTGAATTCAACCGCTCTGTAAAAAATAATAGGATTAAAGAAATTAATATCAAAGCCCGTATTATTTTCATTTTCAGTAATTACAGCTTCAAACAGACCTATGTTTAATTTTTTATTAACATTCCAACTTAAATGATGAATAGCAACAAATTTACGCGGACTTAAATCATTAACGCTTAATTCAGGTCTTACATCATCTAACCACATCCATAAATTAGTATACTTAACTTTCCAGAAGTTTGTACTTATTTTTAAATGAGGATAAGGTGAGGCCACATCGGATAATAGCATTGATCTATAACCGTCACCAATAAAATTTTTACCGTGTCCGAATTGAAAATTAAAAAATTTATTTGGCGTATATGATAAATAGGCTTCTGCTACAGGATAATCAAAACTGTCATCTTTAAAGGCCTTCGCTTTTCCTCTACCGGGAACAGTTCCTACTGCGCTCAACGGAATATTTGCTCTAATAAAATCATTTACATATTGAGAAAAACGACCTTGACTTTCATAAAATGATGTAGAAAAACTTAAATTTTTACCCAAACCACCTTGTACTTGAAAGCCTCTTGTATTGTTATATGTGTAGTCAACATCGTCAGAACTATCTTTACCCAGTTGTAAATCAAAAATAGGATTAACGGTAAACCAATAATCTTCTTTCTGAACTTTAAAGAAGTGTTCATTCCAAAATTTTCGACCGGCCCAGGACTGCTTATCCTTTAATAAGCTTGCTTTTTGACTGTCTAAATCGACATATTTTTTTACTTCACTATATTGATATGGTTTAAAACTAGAATGTGTATTCTCATTTGTATGATAATAAAAACTTAATTGATCATAAACCTGATGTGTAAAAGGAATGTTCAATTCACTAGAATGCTCAGGGAATTGACTTGAAATGGTAGTTTTATTAAGATTTTTTAATGGGGTATCATTGGCAGTTGGTACATTTACAAGTTCATTTATCTCTTTTTGTTTTTGTACTGTTTGCGGAATTGGCTGGGAGTCTAATGGAATGTTTATAGGCATACCAAAGCGCATTTCAATTAAGCGGCCATTATAAGTTGCAGGTTTCGCTTTAGGTAATTGAGAAAAAACCCTTCTAGCTTCATCTTCTAATTCTTTATATGAAGACCTGACATATAATACTTCAAAATCACCTCCTTTGGTAACAACAAAAATAATGTTTAATGCCCCCCTATAATTATCTGAATTAACATTATCAGGAATATTAAATGCTTCTAAAACATCTTTAGTTAAACTTTGATTAAAACAAGACGCTAAAGTTATTTCGTCAGTGCTATCGCAGCCTTTGTAAACAGGATAAACATCTTCTTGTGCTATAGAAATATTGGAATAAATTAATACAAAAATAAGAGCAATAAGTTTTTTCATCTAATATTTTTACTTCCTGTAAAGGTAGAATTATATTTTTTCTACCATATTATTTTTTAATTGATATTTTTCAAGACTTTCTGAACAAATAGCAATTCCTTTTTCATCAAAAATTAGGCGATGACCAAATTCACTTATCCAGCCAATTTGTTTAGATGGATTACCTACAACTAGGGCATAAGCTTTTACTTCTTTAACTACAACCGCACCAGCTCCAATAAAAGCAAATTTACCAATATCATTTCCACAAACAATGGTCGCATTTGCTCCTATACTTACACCTTTTTTTACTGTAGTTCTCATGTATTCATCTTTACGATTTACGGCACTTCTAGGATTAATTACATTAGTAAAAACCATTGAAGGTCCTAAAAACACATCGTCTTCACAAATAACTCCTGTATAAATTGAGACATTGTTTTGGACTTTAACATTGTTACCTAATAGTACTTGCGGTGAGACAACCACATTTTGGCCAATATTACAATTTTTACCAATAGTACAGTTTGGCATTATATGGCTAAAATGCCAAATTTTAGTGCCTTTACCTATGTTGCAATTATCATCAATAACTGCGGTTTCGTGAGCAAAATAGTTTTCAGTAGTCATTTAATAAGTTATATTTTTGTTGGGTGCCATGTAGTTTTTACCTCCTGAGTTTTTTCAATAAAATAAGGAGATTGTGAGTTGTCACTGTCCCAATTTGATTTTTTGTAAAAAGCAGTTCTTTTTACATTATTACTTGCCAGCTCACTAATGGTTTTCATATGCTTTTCATCTTTTCCACAATAAATAATTGTATTTACATCCATGTGTGAAGCCATATGATTTATTAATTCACTTTTCTTTCCAGTAAGAATGTTAACTACACCTCCTGGAACATCAGAAGAGTTTAAAACTTCTGCGAATGAAATTGCGCTTAAAGCATTGTTTTCAGAAGCTAAAGCAATAACTGTATTGCCACCTACTATGGCAGGAACTATCATTGAAATTAACCCAAGTAAACCTTGTTGTTCGGGTGCAATTATTGAAATTACACCGACTGGCTCAAGATTAGAAAAGTTAAAGTGAGAACTTGATACAGGGTTTACAGTGCTGAAAAATTGTTGATATTTGTCGCTCCATCCTGCATAATAAACCAATCTGTCAATAGCAGTATCCACTTCTTTTTGAGCTGCTATTTTTGTCGCTCCTTGTGTAATTAATTCGGTAATAAATTGCTCTTTTCTACCTTCAAGCATTTCAGCTATTCGATATAATATTTGCCCTTTATTTAAAGATGTGGTACTTGCCCATGAACTTTGCGCTTTACGAGCAATAACAACGGCATTCCTAAAATCTTTACGTGAAGCAAGACACATATTCGCAATTAAATCTCCGTTTTTATTACTAATTGCATAATATCTTCCAGATTCAGTTCGAGGAAACTTACCGCCTATATATAATTTGTAGGTTTTATGGATATCTAATCTGTTCATATTTTAATCTTAAAATAATTTAAATCATCATTTTTTTACTCAAACTTCACATATGGTTTTAAGCCGTGTAAACCACCTTCTCTTCCAAAACCACTTTCCTTATATCCACCAAAAGGTGATGTTGCATCAAATTTGTTAAAAGTATTAGCCCAAACAACACCAGCATTTAATTTTTGAGTTAGATGAAATATTTTTGATCCTTTTTCGGTCCAAACTCCAGCTGATAACCCATAAGGCGTATTATTTGCTTTTTCAATTACTTCATCAATAGTTCTAAAAGTTTGTACAGTTAATACAGGTCCGAATATCTCTTCTTGAACGATACGATGTGATTGAGAAACATTTAAAAATAGCGTAGGAGCACACCAATTACCTTGTTTAGGTAATTTGCATTTAGATTGATATATTTCACCACCTTCATTTAACCCTATTTTAATATAATTATCAATTGTTTGCAATTGTTTTTTAGAGTTAATGGCACCTATATCTGTATTTTTATCTAATGGCTCTCCTACTATTAGAGTTTCCATTCTATCTTTTAGTTTTCTAATAACCAAATCAGCAACAGATTCTTGTACAAACAGACGAGACCCGGCACAGCACACATGGCCTTGATTGAAAAATATTGCATTCACAATACCTTCAACAGCCTGGTCAATAGCGGCATCTTCAAAGATGATATTTGCACCTTTACCGCCTAATTCTAACGTTAATTTTTTATGAGTGCCAGCAGTTGCTTTTAGAATGTATTTACCAACGCCTGTAGAGCCCGTAAATGCAATTTTATCTATATCTGGATGATTCACAATAGCAGCACCTGTTTCACCGGCGCCTGTAATTATATTAACTACTCCCTTAGGAATACCACTTTCGTGTATTATTTCTGCTAATTTCAAAGCGGTTAATGAAGTAGTCTCTGCTGGTTTTAAAACAATGGTGTTCCCTGTAGCAAGGGCAGGTGCAATTTTCCATGCCGCCATTAAAAGTGGAAAGTTCCAAGGAATAATTTGACCAACTACACCCAATGGTTTTGCTTTTCTATTTGGAAAGGCATAAGATAATTTATCTGCCCATCCGGCATAATAAAAGAAATGATTTGCCGCTAAAGGAATATCAATATCTCTAGATTCTCTTATAGGTTTACCTCCATCTAAACTTTCAATTACAGCAAATTCACGAGCACGTTCCTGGATTAATCGTGCAATTCTAAAAATGTATTTACCACGCTCTTTTCCTGTTAAAGCTGACCAACCTTTAAATGCTTTCCGAGCAGCTTTAACCGCTTTGTCAACATCTTTATCTGAAGCTTCAGCAACATTCGCTATCTTTTTATCATCAGAAGGATTGATAGAATCAAAATATTTAGCACTAATAGGTTTCGCAAATTTCCCATCAATGAACAGATCATATTGCTTCTTTATTTGAATATGGTCAGTACTTTCCGGCGCTTTGTCATAGGTCCATGAAGCTTTGAATATATCTTTATTTTTTACTTTGTGCATAATTAATCTTTTGAAAAATAATTAATAGATTGATAAATACCAGTTTCAGATTTTACTAGTTGCATTAAAACATCATTTGCCAAACTACTGGCTCCAAAGCGAAAATATTCTTTATTCATCCACTTTTCACCTAAAACTTCATTGAGCATGACTAAATAATGCAATGCAAGTTTTGAATTTGATATTCCTCCGGCGGGTTTCATGCCAATCATTTTACCGGATTTTAAGTAAAACTCTTTAATAGCGTCTAGCATAACATAGGTTACCTGCATCGTTGCCGCAGGTTGAATTTTACCTGTTGAGGTTTTTATAAAATCAGCTCCGGCATACATGGCAATTTCACTGGCTTTTCTCACATTATCAAGTGTGTCTAATTCGCCGGTTTCCAAAATTACTTTTAGGTGTGCTTTGCCACACGCTTCTTTCACCGCAGCAATTTCATCAAATACATATTGGTAATTACCTGCCAGAAACTGCCCGCGAGATATAACCATATCAATTTCATCGGCACCCTGTTCAACTGCAAATTTTGTATCGCTTAATTTAACATCTAAATTAGATTGACCACTTGGGAAAGCTGTTGCTACAGATGCTACTTGAATATCACTTCCTTCTAATGCCTTTTTTGCAGTACTTACGTGTGATGGATATACACAAATTGCCGCAACTGTAGGGATATTTGGCAACGAGTCATGAGGATGCATTGCCTTATAGCATAATTGTTGCACTTTTCCTTTTGTATCTTTACCTTCCAACGTAGTTAGATCGATCATACTCAAAGCCAACTTCAAGCCTTCAACTTTCGAGGCTTTTTTTATGCTTCTTGTACAAAATCTTGCTACACGTTCATTTACGCCAACCGTGTCGTAGGTTGATAAATTATTTAGATTCGGAATCATTTAAATTGTTTATGATTGTCAAATTTACAAATTAAATTATGAATTTTTAGTAACAAGGTTGGCTTAAACTATTAATACCTCACTGGTGTCCAAAACCAGTGAGGTATTATAAAATATAACTTAAAGAGTTATTATTTGATAGAAAACACAATAGGTAACTTATATTTTACACCAACAGGTCTTTTACGTTGTTTACCCGGTGTCATTTGAGGGAGTTTTTGTATCACTCGAATTGCTTCCTTTTCTAAACTTTTATGAGGGGCTCTAACTAAAATATCTGTAACAGTTCCCGTTTTATCAACAGTAAATTCAACCGAAATTCTTTGCTTGCCGAATAGGTTCAAACCTTCTGCTAAACCGGCGTTAAATTTTTTATTTACAAATTTTGAAATTTTCTTGGTAAAACATTGTTTAGAGGCCAGACTATCCAAACCTTCACAACCAGGATAAATAGGAGCTTCTTCAATTACTCTAAATGGTAACGGCTCTCCGTTATCAATTTCATCTGGTGCTTCGGGTAATGAAGTATAAACAACAGGAGTATCAGGATCAATAGGAGGGTCTAATACAACAGTTTCAATTGGGGTATCATCGGGTACTGGTATAATATCTGTAATTGGAGTTAAGATCTTGACTACTGGTTTCTTTTTGACTGTATTCTTTTTTTTAACGTACACTCTATCGATGTCATAATCTACAATAGCTATTTCATCATCAGGGACTATTACCGGGGGTAAGGTAATCTCTTTTACCGTAGTATATTCTAATCCCAAATAAACTATTAAAAGTGCAAGGACTAAACCTAATTGTGTAAAAAGTATTGAACTTTTTTGTAACTTGTCAAAACGGTGTTGTTTTTTTTTGTTCATGATATTTGATTTAAGACGTTAAAATTATGTTAACATCAATAAACATACCAAACCCCTAACTTTGTTAGGGGTGCTTTTTATAAACAAGTATTTGAATTAATTCCTTATCTAACTTCTAAAGTAATAGGAAGTGTATACTTAATATTTACAGCTTTGCCTCGTTGTTTAGCTGGAATCATTTTAGGCAAGAGTTGCACTACTCTGATTGCTTCTTTTTCTAATCTCTTATGAGGACCACGAGCTCTTACGTCAGCAATGTTTCCTTTATAATCAATTTTAAAAAGTACATACACTTTCTTTTTTCCTGCTTCAAGACCTAATTCTTCAGCAAGCCCAACATTATATTTTTTATTAACATGTTCTCTAATTTTCTTTTGTAAACATTGTTTACGTTCAGCTTTAGAACCTCTACAACCAGGAAAGATTGGTGCTTCTTCGATAACCGCAAATGGTACTTCTTCTATTATTTCTTCTTCTTCAACGACTTCATTAATATCGCTAATATCAACAACCTCTACGGCTTCGGTTTCATCAGTTTCTGTAGATTCTAATACTGTTTCTTCTATTTCAGTTTGATCTTCAACAATTTCAATAACTTCAGGAGCCGGTGGTGGTGGTGGTGGTGGTTTTACGATCTCTACACGTTCAGTAATAGGAACGATATCTTCTATTTCCTCATCACTAATATTACCTATTATATCGCTTATATTACGTTCATACACCTTATACTCAAGAGAAAAATATACAATAAGTAAAGCAAGTACTAATCCTAATTGTATAAATAATTTACTATAATTCTCTAATTTGACATTTTCGTTTTTTTTGATTTCCATTTGTGAAAAATTTAATTAAACTACTACATGTATCAAAGTCTATTGTACTCAATTTAATACTTTACGAAGTTCCTGTTTTTTAAGGATAGAAAAAATGATAAATATCATACTAATACTATCATAGTTAAAGGGTAATTTTGAAGATTATATAAACAAAAAAGCCCAACTTTTAAAGTTGAGCTTTTATATATAATAAATAGATATGTTACTATTCTACAAGTAATGTAATTGGTAGCGTATATTTTACACCTACAGCTCTACCTCTTTGCTTTCCAGGAATCATTTTAGGTAATAGTTGAACTACTCTAATTGCTTCTTTCTCTAGTCTTTTATGCGGTCCACGCGCTCTCACATTTGTAATTGAACCTGTTTTGCTAATTTTAAATTGTACATATACTTTCTTTTTACCAGGATCTAAACCTAGATCGCCAGCTAAACCAGTATTGTATTTTTTGTTAACGTGTTTTTTAATTTTATCTTGAAGACATTGTTTCTTTTGTGATTTACTTCCTTTACATCCTGGAAATACAGGAGCGTCCTCAATGATAGCAAATGGTACATCTTCAAGTACTTCTTCTTCTTCAACTACTTCTTCAATTTCCTCAACTTCAACAGCTTCGTTTTCATCAGTTTCAGTCGATTCTAGAACGGTTTCTTCAACTTCCTTCTCGTCTTCAACTACTTCAATTACCTCTGGTGCTGGTGGTGGTGGTGGTGGTGGCTTGATCTGTTCAATTCGTTCTGTAATTGGAATATCTTCTTCAATTTCTTCTTGAAGATTCGCATCACCTAAATTACTAATATCACGTTCAAAGGTCTTATGTTCAATGCCTAAGTATATAACTAATAGTGCTAATACTAAGCCAAGTTGCAGAAACAACTTGCTATAATTTTCTAAATTTGATTTAGGGTTTTTTTTAATTTCCATCTGAAAAAACGATTTATTTGTTTGCTAATTTAATAAATAAAATGATTTATGCAAGTATTTTTTTTAAACTATAAAATCCTATTCATTTTACCAAATAGTAATAAGGCAAAAATCACACCAGCAGAATTTGCAAAAATATCATAAATATCTGCTTGCCTATAAGAAGTTAATGCGCCTTGTAAGACCTCAATAATTATGCCGTAACTTATTAATAAAAAAACTATTAGATGTTCTTTAAATTTTTTTCTAGGAAAATTTCTTAAAGCATATAGCCAACTAAACGATAAGAAAAAATATGCAATAAAGTGTCCTAATTTATCTGAGTTACTGACTTTAATAATGTGAATGCCTTTTATAGAAATTAAACTTACAATTGTAATAAAAATGGTGATAATAACGGCAATAGTCAGTGCATTACGCTCCAATAATCTCTTTATAAGCATTTGCATCAAGTAAATTTTCCATTTCTGAGGTATCGCTCATTTTTATTTTAATCATCCATCCTCCACCGTAAGGGTCGGTATTTACTAATTCAGGATTGCTTTCTAAAGTGTCGTTAAATTCAATTATTTCTCCTGTTAATGGCATAAATAGATCGGATACGGTTTTAACGGCTTCAACTGAACCAAAAACATCATCTTTATCTATGGTCTCATCTAACGTTTCAACATCAACATAAACAATGTCACCTAATTCGCTTTGTGCAAATTCAGTGATGCCTACTGTTGCGATATCACCTTCTATTTTAACCCATTCATGATCTTTAGTATATTTTAATTCTACTGGAATGTTCATTTTTATATAATTAGTTAGGCGAAAATAAAGTTTATATTTTTAATTTCCAATTGTGTATCGAAAACTTATTCCGGCATTGACCGAGTTTCTAGGAAATGTAGTAGAAATTAAGAAGCGCGATGAGTTTTGATCATAAAAAAATGATGCTAGTAAGTTTTTATTCAAGGCATAATCGGCAGTGAATTTGATAGATACCAGTCTTTGACCACCGGTAACTTGATTATTATCAATATCAATTGATCTTATTACAGTAGAATTATCTCGAAGACCAAAATCAGCTTTTAAATTAATATCGCCTTTAAATGTTGTCTTAGTATTACCAGTTTTCATTTTTAATTTAACATCCTTAAATCGATAACCTAATCCAACAATATATTCTTTCCCTCTTATTTCAGTTACTGTATTATTGTTCATATTCAAGTTTAAGGTCTTATCTCTTTTAATTTGAGCACTTACTGAAAAAGAATTTTTCATTCGCATATCAACTTTTAATAACGGAGAAAACTCTTCAATTAAATTGATTCCTGTAAATATCTTTTCTGGTTGATAGTTTTCATTTAGATCTAGATTTGCATTTGGCGCTTCTGCATCAAAAAGTAAGTTATTATTAAAACCAATAATTGAATAAGTTGAACGATATCTATGCTCTAATGTAAAACTTCTAAAACGTTTTTTGAACCATTTGTATTTCATTAAGCCTTTATAATTAACCCGCCAATTAGGAATAGGAATATCTCTAAAAGCACCTAATTTAACAGAATTCGCATCTTTACCCGAATATGCAGCTAAAAAGGCCGGTAATAATACTTGCTGACTGTTAAGGCCATAACCTTGTGTATCACTCTGACCCGCTTGCGTGGCCAATCTATTCGCAATTATTGCTCTATTATCCTTAAATTTTTCAAAAGTAACATCGCCATTACCATCAAAGGCATTTTTCAGCATAAAATAACTGATACTAAAATTACCAATTTCACTTATGGGTAAATTTTGATTAAATTCGCCGTTAATTACATCTAGTTGTTGTGATTGATTTTTTGTAAATACTCTATTGGCAGATAATTCAATGTTTAAATTTTTAACAGGTTTTACATCAACATTTATATCTAATTTATTGAAATGAGTAGTACTATAGTTTTTTGCATAAAACGGATCTCCAGCAACTGTATCTCTTGAAACCAACCAATTATTTGCCACAGCCAAACTTCTAATATCGCGTTGACTTCCAAAAACAAAACCTAAGCTTGGTGCCAGACTTCCTTCATAATTATCACGACCTAAAAAACCAACTTCTGGTAAATATCCAGGCAGCACTGTACCATTATTTTCAGCGTAGGCTATTTTTATTTTTTTAACTGAAGTCACTAGGTCGACTAAACCTTGTACTACTTTTTGACCTGCAGTTTTATTCTTGCTATTTATAACCCGAGATCTTGGTTTTTTGATTTTATTATTTTTTGCATCAGCTTTCTCTTTTTTTGTTCTTTTACGCTTTTTTTTAGCCAAATCAAGTATACCTGTTTTTTTGTATAATCTATTCAGATCAAAATCTGCTGCCAAAGTATGCGTATTAGCATTTTGAACAGTATTGCCAATAGAGTTAACAAAAGATGTTGATGTGGCTTGCCAGTCAAAATCAGCGGTATAACTATACGTTGAATTGATAAAATCAAACCAAGAAATTTTATTAAGAGGCAGCTTGTAAGTTGCATCTAAAGTTTGATGGTATTGATTTGGTCGACCTATTCTGAAAAAGTCTGTAAATAG
>Ga0209633_10002262_pt1 | contig 18848 bp, 20 predicted proteins | sample Cruoilmetagenom1_FD_187290 | JGI IMG/M metagenome (GOLD analysis project Ga0209633, IMG submission 187290) | Oil polluted marine microbial communities from Coal Oil Point, Santa Barbara, California, USA - Sample 1 (SPAdes) (version 2) | ecosystem: Environmental > Aquatic > Marine > Oil seeps ... | reverse complement strand
GGCTCTCTCTCCTGCTCTGTGATTCCCTTTGGTTCGTCCTGCCCACCTGCCACACCACCTTGTTCTCCTCAAAGGCCCAAAACAATTCTCGATGCGCGCGCACTTGTCCCCCGCACAGCGACCCGGGACGACTAGAGACAACTCGGGCGACTCGGACGACTGGACTCACCCTCCTTGATGTGCGCCCAAAATCTCCACCTTGTCACCCGCAACCAGACGAGTTCTCGCCCATTGCTTCCGGGAAACAACAGCGCTATTCACGGCAATTGCCACTCCTTCTGAGCGATCTGTGCACGCAGCCACAAGATCCGCCAATGTCGTCTCCCCCGGGACCACACGACGCGTGCCATTCACAACAAGCGAAATCTCGGTTTGCGCGGTCACCGGATGTTCCCCTCTCCTGCAGGACGCTGCGGCCTTTCCGGTCTTTTTTCGTTCTCCGGGCCAGTCGAACCAGCGTTCCCATTCCCGCCAACTTGCACGCAGGGCTGGAATCCGGGCTGAAAAGCACGCGCCAGGACAGGCAAAGACGCGCCGTGCAAGAGTTCAAGCACCACGTCAGCGGTAATAGGAGCTAAAAGCACCCCGTTACGACCGTGGCCTGTCGCAAAGAGAAGATCGGGAGATCCATCGTGCTCCTCGCTCCGGGGAGATCCGATCACAGGAGCGTTATCGCGGTGCACTGGACGCAGACCTGCCCCACATTCCACGAGCTCTGCTTCCATGATCCCTGGAACCAACTCTTGCGCATCTCTCAGCATGTCGTGCACGGCACCTCCTGTGACAGTCGTATCGAACCCCTGTTCTTCCATCGTGGCACCAACGACGATCTCGCCCTTTTCCCGGGGCACCAGGTACACGTCAAAGCCGCGTATCACTCGTGTCAGCAGAGGCCGCGTGCCAGTGTCACGCAAACGAAGTATCTGCCCTTTCACCGGATGGACATCCGGTTCGTGTAGCCCCTGAAAATCAAGCCCCGCGGCCAGGCCGTCTTCTCTCCCGGACCAGGCACCAGCAGCAAGAACGACCGTATCTGCCCCAAGCCATTCTCCCGTCTCAAGCTGTACACGAGGTGGTGCAAGACGGGTCACGCGGGCGCAACAAAAGATCACTCCTGCCCGCACACAGCCCATGCGGAGCGCCCTCAAAAGCCGGCGATTATCGACCTGATGATCCCCTGCGACAAGGAGCGCACTGCGCACGCGCGGCGACAAAGCCGGCTCGAGCCGGCGGGCAGCAGACCCACGCAGGCGTGTCACCTCAAGACCAAGCTTGAGCTGGTACTCGTGCAAACGCATGAGAGCAGCATGATCGTCGCTGTCGCGCGCCACAACCAGCGTGCCGCAAATACGGTAACCAGTCGAGACTCCTGTTGCAGTTTCCAGCTCTGCCGCAAAAGCCGGCCATCGGGCACAAGAAGCAAGGTTCAAGTCAAGCAATGCCTCTTCACCAAAATGGACCTCCGTCACCGGGGCGAGCATGCCGGCAGCAAAAAAAGAAGCGGCTTGCTCGCTCGGTGCAGCAGGGCCAGGATCTACCAGCGTGACTTTGCACCCTGAAGTCGCGGCACGCCAGGCTATTGAAAGGCCAATGACACCACCTCCCACAACAAGAAGGTCCGGCAGAGACTTCGACTGACTCATCTGCTTTTTTCTCCAAGTGCCTGCGCAAGAGCATGCAAAAAAGCACGAGTGACCGTCACTGTTTGTTCGAGGCGACCAAGTGCACCAGGAACAGCGTCGACAGTGCCGGCAGTGGAACTTTCGTCCGGCTCGCGACCCGCACGCGGGACAGGGGAAAATACCGCCCCAATTACTGCCACACCATAGGCACCTGCAGCAAGAACTTCCGGCACGCGCGCAGGAGTGATGCCTGCAATACCAATGACCGGAATATCAACTGCCGCGGCGACTTTTCGTAGACCATCGAGACCGAGCGGAGGCGGGAGGTCTGCCTTCGTAAAAGACGTGTAAACCGGTCCGACACCCAAATAGTCCGCACCACTGTCTTCCAAGCGTCGGGCAGTATCAGCATCACGACAGGTGCCGCCAACAAGGCGACCCGCTCCCACAAGCCGGCGCACAACAGCAACAGGCAAGTCTTGCGCCCCTACATGCACCCCATGCGCGTCTGTCGCCATCGCGATATCAACACGGTCGTTCACAATAAACACGGCCTCATGCGCGACACACTGCTGACGTAGCAGGTGTGCAAGCGCAAAACGCGCGGCATCTGTTCCGTGCTTGCAACGGAGCTGCAGACAGGGCGCACCTGCGCAAAGTACTGCCTCTATCGCAGCTTCTCCGGGATCCTCTCCCGCTATTGCCTCTCGCGTTTTGTCACCCGAAAACGCAGAGGACTTGGACCTGTGCGCAGGCGCAGAGGCAGGCGAAGACGCGGACAGAGATTCGCTCAAGGAACCGTACCCAAAAAGCTCGCCAGAGGAGTTGCACACAGGATGCAATGCTGGAGTGAGAACGTGTAGGCGCGGCAAAGGCGGCATTTTTCGCTTCTCACCTTCAGCGGACGCGCGCGAAGAAAGAGCGGCATCCAACACCATCACCGCCTTGCTTGCAGCTTGTCAACAGGCAGAAAAACCTCGTTCCCCGCTGCCACAAACTCGCCGGCCTTTTCTTGCATTCCCAGCTCAAGCGCTTCTTCGTCTGCCACACCATGCGCGTTTGCATACGCCCGCACGTCTTGAGTGATCTTCATAGAGCAAAATTTCGGTCCGCACATAGAACAAAAATGGGCCGTTTTTGCGGCAGAAGCGGGAAGAGATGCGTCATGATACGCTCGCGCTGTTTCGGGATCGATTGACAAGTTGAATTGGTCTTCCCAGCGAAACTCAAAGCGGGCACGAGACAGGGCATCATCCCAAACTTGGGCACCGGCATGCCCCTTCGCCAGGTCAGCAGCGTGGGCGGCAATTTTATACGCGATCATACCCTGTTTTACGTCTTCTTTGTTGGGCAGACCAAGATGCTCCTTCGGGGTGACGTAGCAGAGCATGGCGGTGCCCCACATGCCGATCATGGCCGCGCCAATCGCTGAAGTGATGTGGTCATAACCGGGTGCCACGTCGGTTGTGAGAGGTCCCAACGTGTAGAACGGGGCAGAATGGCAGAGTTTGTCTTGCAAGTCGACATTCTCTTTGATCTTGTGCATGGGCACATGACCTGGGCCTTCAATCATGACCTGCACATCATGCTGCCAAGCAATTTTTGTGAGTTCTCCCAGGGTCTCAAGCTCACCAAACTGCGCAGCGTCATTCGCGTCGGCAATACAACCAGGGCGCAAGCCGTCACCAAGCGAAAAGCTCACATCATACGCGGCCATAATTTCGCATATCTCTGCAAAGTGTGTGTAAAGAAAATTCTCCTTATGGTGGGCGAGACACCAGGCCGCCATAATCGAACCACCCCGACTCACAATCCCAGTCACACGATTTACCGTAAGCGGCACATACTGCAAACGCACCCCAGCGTGCACAGTGAAATAGTCAACCCCTTGTTCTGCCTGTTCAATCAGGGTGTCCCGGTAAAGTTCCCAGGTCAATTCCTCAGGCGACCCATTGGTTTTCTCCAACGCCTGATAGAGAGGAACTGTCCCTATAGGTGTGGGAGCGTTGCGCAAGATCCATTCCCGCGTGGTGTGAATATCGGCACCAGTCGAAAGATCCATCACCGTGTCAGCACCCCAACGCACCGCCCAAGTGAGCTTTTCGACTTCTTCCTCGACCGAAGAAGTCACTGCAGAATTTCCAATATTGGCATTGACCTTCACAAGGAAGTCCCGGCCAATAATCATTGGCTCAGACTCGGGATGATTCATATTGGCGGGAATAATCGCCCGGCCTGCCGCCACGGCACGCCGCACAACTTCTGGATCAACTCCTTCGCGCACCGCGACAAACTCCATTTCCGGCGTCGTCTCGCCACGCCGCGCGTAGTGGAGTTGGGTGGCACGGCCTTCGGAACGCGCCCGCAAAACTGGGCGCCCCACCCCCAAAACCGGACCTGCCTGAGACTCCGAAGGAACCTCTTGCGCAGCAGCAGCAGTGTTCGCCCGCGCCTGGGCGGCCCGCCCATTGTCCCGCGCGGAAAAGGGCCGAGCAGCAACGGCTTCCACATTGCCACGCGCCAAAATCCAAGGAAGCCGTAGCGGAGGAAGCCCGGTGTGCGGATCGGCCCCTGGCCCACTCGTGTCGTACAACAAGACAGGAGAAGAATCCGTGCCTTCTGTTGGTGTGAGATGCACCGCACGGAAAGGCACTGAAATGTCTTCTCGTCCCTCCGTGACATATACCTTGTGCGCCGTTGGGGCTTGGTGCGCAGTATCGCGCGCACCCGCACTCTGAGTGACGCGCCCGTCTGTTGCGGTCATGCTGGAACTCCCTACGCAGGCATTATCCTGGTCAGGTCCACCGGTCGGCACAAAAGCACCCTCTCAGCCTGCGCGCAGGCTCCCGGTCCCGGCCCTCTCCCACCATACTGCAGCACACGCTGCAAACTCAGGAGTTCTTCCCCCCACACGCACCCCCCTTTTTTTACAACCAGCAGGCACACACCCATCTTTCGGGCCCTCACGGCGCATGCCTGCGTATATCGGCGTATGCCTGAGATGTCTACCGGGCATGTGCGAAAAGAAATAACCCGGCGTTCACAACAACGTTCACAACAAAGGGATTTGAGCGGGAAACACTTTGCGCACAAGGCACAGCATCCCCGTCACGGAGAAACACTGTTGCAGGGAAAAAACGCTCCGCACTCTCTCTCAACAGTGGTTTGAACCGAAGCGGTTCCCAGCGGTTCCTACCGGTTTCCAGCAGTTCCCAGCGGCTTCTCAGACAAGCTGGACTGTACGAATCACCACAGAGCCAAGCACACGATCTCCGTCGTAAAAAGCGGCAAGCTGACCTGACGCGGGTGCAGGAACAGCTTCGCGAAACACAACGTCAGCCACAAACTCTTCCGACACGGCCTCTGTTGGCGTCCCCGCTCCTGTCTTTCGTCCTGTCTCCTTCGTGGCGCGCGCGATATGTAGAAATGCCGGAAAGGTTTTGCCATGTGCAGAGTACTGCACCTGACACTCGAGGCGATCCTCTCCCCCAGAAGACGCGCCGGAGGACGCTTGAGAGGACGCGCCGGAGGACAAGAAAAAAGGCTCGCCAAACCAGACAAGTTGCTCGCCTTTGAAGCCCGTGGCGCGGGGAGGAACAGTACCCACATGAACAAGGTTTCGCACGGGGTCAACAGCACGCACATACACAGGTTTCCCGGCGGCGACTCCCAAGCCACGCCGCTGCCCAAGCGTATAGAGGGGCGCACCCTCATGTTCACCTATCGCCTGCCCCTGTTCATCAAGGACCGGGCCAGGCCGCAACGCAAGACGGGTCCGCAAATAGGCGTCTTTCCCGCCTGTACCGAGGAAACACACTTCCATCGACTCTGGTTTTTGCGCCGTGCGCAGGCCAAGTAGTGCTGCTTCTGCCCGCACTTGCGCTTTGTGCAGCCCTCCCACCGGAAAGAGCACACGGCGCGTGAGGTCAGGATCAAGGCACGCGAGGACGTAACTTTGATCCTTGTCGGCGTCACGACCGCGGCGCAACACTCCATTTTCCAAACGGGCATAATGTCCAGTGGCCACAAAATCCACGCCGAGCGTGTCGGCACGCCGCAAGAGCTCGTCAAACTTAATGTATCTGTTGCATTCAACACAGGGATTGGGCGTGCGGCCCGCGGCATAATCTGCGGCAAACGGTGCCATCACCCGATCGGTAAAAGGCTCCGACAAATCCAGCACATAGTGGGGAATGCCGAGCTTGGCCGCCACAGCACGGGCATCATCGGCGTCTTCAACCGTGCAGCATCCCGCCTTTGTTCCACGCGCCTCTGGGGTGTCGTGCATTTTCATGGTGACCCCAATCACCTCATACCCGGCATCCTGCAAGAGGGATGCCGCGACCGAGGAATCCACACCACCCGACATGGCGACCAGCACAGAAGCCAGCCCAGGAGTATTCTCTCCAGGCATATTCTCTCGGGTCATAGCGCATCTCCAACAGCATCCGCAGAGAGATTCCCTGGCGTCGGGACACTTTTCGGGACGCTTGAGGGTGCACTGGGCTGCGCCGTCACAGCCCCAGAGGAAAGCCGCGGAGACGATTTTGAGCGCCGCACACGACGCACGACATCAACTGCCACGTCCAACGCCTTCTCTACTGCTTCGGCACGCGTGTCCCAGCCGAGACTAAACCGCAGCGACCCCATATCAGGGGGAACACCCATTGCGCGCATCACCGGACTCTCATGATGTGCCCCACTCGCACACGAGGATCCTGCCGACACTGCAAGACCAGCCCGATCACAGGCAATCACCGCGAGGTCCGCTGCCATGCCCGGCACACCGACGCACGTGTGGGTGGGAAGTCGGTTTGCTCCGGCCCCATGCACAACAAGATCTGCGATTTCGCGTTGCAAACCCGCTTCGAGACGGTCACGCAACACGCCAACTCGCGCCCAGTCCTCTTGTGCAGACGCGCGCGCGGCCTTGCCGAACGCCGCGGCACTCGCGGCATCGGGAGTGCCTGCTCGTCGTTCCCGTTCCTGGCCGCCACCCCGCAAAAGGGGCACTGGTCCCAGAGCAGGGCACCAAACCAGCGCACCAATACCAAAAGGGCCACCAATTTTGTGCCCCGACAACGAAAGAGCATCAAGCCGCATCGCCGCCATATCAAGGGGCATTTTGCCAAACCCCTGCACGGCATCACTATGAAAAATCGCCCCAGGAGCAAGCTCTGCAATCAGCGCGCCGATCTCTGCAAGCGGTTGTATCACACCGGTCTCATTGTTGGCAGCCATGACAGAAACAAGGCCCACAGCTGTTTTGCCCAGACCTGCGCAGCGACGGAGCAGCATCGAGAAAGCATCGAGATCAACACGGCCTTGTGTGTCAACAGGTATCAGCTCCGCGCCGGCTGCAATAGCGGGCACAAGAACAGCCGGGTGTTCCGCTGCCGACACAAGCACAATCCCCCGTGCTGCCCCTGTGAGTATCGCGGTGTTGTCTGCTTCAGTACCGCCACTGGTAAAAATGATCTGTCCCGGGGAAACAGCCGACAAAAGCGCATCGAGAGCGTCACCAGGAGCGCAAAAAAGAGAGGCAAGTTCTTCTCGACCGGTCTCCAAACAGGCGCGCAAGGCCTGCGCACGTGTGTGCGCACCAGTGGGGTTTCCCGGCCCGAGATCCCACACGGATTCGATCGCGGCACGCGCGCAGGGTCGCAAACTTGTCGAGGCAGCATGGTCAAGATAGATCATCTCGCGACCATGATATGCGAAAAAGCATTTTTCCCATCATGGAATATCCTTTCTGATCTGCTCTGCTTGCGTCTGGTTTTCTCGTCGTCAACACTTCTGCAACGCTCCTTTGGTTCCGGTTCTTCCCCCAACATTCCGGTTCTCCCCCCAAAAAACACTCCTCGACACACTGCGCACAACACAAGGAAAACACACGCCTTCGAGCACATTCGGGCAGCTTCGAGGTGACCGTTGTTTTCAGGCAGGCAAGCGACCAGGAGGAATCAGGAGGAAACGCAGGCAGCACACATGAGGAGAAGGGGAAGAAGAAATCAAGGACAAGAACCATCGGGAGCGCCAATAACTTCTACGGTGTCTGACAAGTCTGCTTCGTTGGCAAACCCAAAATGGTCTTCTGCCACGAGTACAACCTGCAAGGTATGGTCGCCGGGCGAGATGCACACAGGCGCCACTCTGGTACCGGGCATTTGCACCAGAAGGTTGTCGATGAGCACATGCATATGGCCATAGCCAGGGCGAGCATCCTGCACGCTCAGATCATCGATCACCACAAAATCTTTGACCTGTGTGTCAATCTCTATCACCGAAGTCGAAAGACGCGTGCCGTCCACAGGGAAGAACACTTCCACACTGCCTGGAGAAACAAGTTCACTTCGTTCCCGGCTCATCTCGTGTGGGTGCGGCAAGGCAAAAAGAAAAAGAACCACACCCCCAACAAGAGAAATACCTCCAACCCGTTCGGGAAGACGAGAGAAGGCCCCGGCCAAGCGGGTCACACCAAAAGTGCACAGCGCGATGCCCGCGAGTCGAAAGGGCAAATCATCAAGGTCGGTACCAGGTACGTGTGCAAGCATACCTACTGCAATGACCGCCCACTCATACATGGTTCTTTGCTGCATTGTCCCGGCCCACCCCCTTCGACATCAGCCATACTGCACGTGCGTACCTCTCGACACTCACACCCGGATTGTTCCCTACAGCGCCTGACTGCCTCAGCTTTCCATCACCTATTTTTACATCCTGCACGAGAAAGCAGACGCAAGAAGCACCCCACCAGAGGCATTTTTCAGCAACTCTCCCCAATTTTCCCAGCCAGAATAGACCCAGCCGAGGAGGGCAAAAGACGAGGAGGAAACAGGCCGCCCAAAGACAATGGAAACCGTGACACGGTTGCGGCCATCACCGCAAAATCCGGGCATCATGACACCGAAGATCTCCGGTCCACAACCTCAATACGAATACGATTATCTTCATGAGCTGTGCAGATACCTTCAATTACCTGCGGGGCGCGAAAGGTTTGTTCCAGGACACTCCCCGCCGCAACATAGTAGGGACCAATAGTTTGGCCGACTTTATCGTCATTGACAAACCGCACAGTCTCCCCTACTCCAAAGACAATTTCGTCAGGAAAAATATTGGGAGATTCGCCTTGGGCAATGCGCGTATGTGTCCCCTCGGGGATCACAAACTGATGCACTATTCCCACCCCTGACTCGACCACACGCCCAGCTGGTGGCGACATCGTACCGGTACCTCCACATCCGGCAGCGAAGGCTACAAACGCAAAGCCAACAAAGAATTTCCCAAAAAAACGCTTCAGGCGCGTGCTCTCCAAGTGCGCCTGAAGCCCGGCAAAAAAATTATACAACCATGTTTTCTTAGGGGAAAAACCTCTCATTGCCCTCTGGTCTCCTTGCTTTGCCCTCCCATAAGGGCACGCAGAGAAGACAACACCCAACTTCTCCACATATGCATATTGCCATAGATTCTTCGCGAAATGCTGCCCTCTGACATTTCCTGAAAATTTTTACAGTGTTTTATGAGGAAAAATCAGGCAGCCCGCACTTCTACCGGCACAGACACCTCTCCGGCCTTTTCAAAAATCAAAACGAGATCAAAAGTGTCTGGTACTGCAAGCTCAGGATTCACACCGATCAGCATGACATGGTATTTTCCTGGCTCAAAAACAAGACTCTGCCCGACAGGGATGTTCACAGCAGCAACCTCACGCATCTGCATCACGTCCCCCATATCAACGTTGTGACCTCCGGTTTTCTCCCCGTCTTTATCTGCGCCTTCGTCCGCGTCATCCGCGTCTCCGCCTTCTGACGGTGACATTGTGTTGGAGGCAACAGCAACCACCTCATGTATCTCTGCCTTCTGCGCCACGCTCTCATCCACACCAGCCTCAAGAAGAGTGTCCTCTTCGCCGCCAAGGTTGGAAACTGTGAAATACACCGCAGTTGTTTCCGACTGCCCGATCGGCTCTCTCGCCCACGCACCATTAATCTGGATTTCTGAAGGAACGGTCCCTGCGACAGAAGTAGATGCGTCACTGGTTTTTGCAGTGCTGTCCTCGTCATCGTCCCCACACGCTGCAAGAAACAGCGTGCTCGCGCACACAATTGCCAGGCTCGAACGGAAAACCCCTCGTCGAAAACCCATTTCATGCCTCTCTTGTCTTTTTTTTCTGCTCTCTATCCGGATCGCGCCAACACAGAGAGATTCCTCGTGACTGCTTCTTTGTCTCTTCCCTCACGTGAAAACCTGCTCACGACAGTTTCATTTCCGAAAAACTTCCGAAAAAATGCCAACAGCAGGGCCACGCACAGAGAAACTCCATCACCGCCTCAGGCGGGCTGAACACACAAGCGTCCTATACCTGAAACTTTCCTCCCACACACCATTCACATGCCACACACCATTGACCTGCAACTTTCCTCCCACACACCATTCACATGCCACACACCATTGACCTGCAACTTTCCTCCCACACACCATTCACATGCCAAAGGGGTCTTTAGGGATTTTTCTTCGAACAAAGCGCGTTCCCACACGAAACTGACCAAAGACTCCTGTCCGTAGCGACAGCAAACGTCCCTGGTCTGGGCTACTCAGCTCTTCCTCTCAGTATGACCGCACCAGCACCAGGACCAGCATCACACTGAGGTCACGACAGGAAACGGCAGGACGGGGGCGAGAAGACGAGTGTTGGTCGCGCTTGTCAGGTAGCAGACTCACCAGCCTCTGCATCGGCACGAGCCAGCAAAATCCGCATATCTGCAGCCATGAGTTCGACAGGCTGACCAAAGGACCATTCCACAACCACTTCGCCCTTGGAATCCAGCACAAAAACTGTGGCTGTGTGGGCAAAAGTGCAGATCCCTGCTTCCGGGTCCATCACTTCTTTCACATACACGCCAAGCTGGTCTGTCACTGACGCAAACTGTTCCGTGTCGTCTGTGCGCATCGCACGGTAATCATCGGAAAACACTCGCACATAATCGGCAAGTTTCTCTGGAGTGTCGTGTTTCGGATCGATCGTGATAAAAGCCAGATCAATGCGTTCTGCTTCTTCCGGAGTCAGATACTTGCGTGCCGCAATCAAATCATGTGCCGTGAGAGGGCAAATATCTGGGCAATTCGCAAAACCGAAATGCAGCGCCACGAACGAACCCGGGGCCGCCTGAAAATTGAAGTCTTCAAGCGTTCCACTCTCACCAGGCTCAGTGTTGATCTCGGGCAAGGACAACCCCGCTGCCTGTAAGGAAGGCAACCGAACCGCCCCGCGCAAATCTTCTTCCGCACCCAAACCCGGAAGGCTCGTTGGAGGCGACACCACTGGACGAGCTTCTTCACTCTCGTCATCATCTGCACACCCAGGGAAAACAAGGGCAGCCATCACAAAGAAGAGGGCTGCAGAAGTCAGACGAATACCTGACCGACAGCCTCCCGCCTGATTCCGTTGAGATCGAGAGAACAACAAACGTTTCATATCAACCCTTATGACCGTCACCACGCCTCAAAAGTTCACACAAAACGTTGTCTTTGGCAATTACCGTCTCGGCCATTGCTCTATGACAGCGATTGCGCACGGCGATTTATCTTTTTCCAGGCTTTTTCGTCTGCAGATCGCGCGCGCGTCTCTGACAGTAAACCAGCATGACACCAGCATGACAATCGACAGACCAGCACTGCTTGGCCGCACGCTACACCTGCAGAAAAACAGCCGGAAAAAGCGCACTGATGCGAAAAGAGAAAACCCGCAAAAAAACCATCTCAGACGAGAAAGCCCACCTCACGAGGCCTTTCCACACAAGCTACATACCTCTTGAAGAAGCGACCCGCCTGCACTGACAGTAGCGGGAAGACAACGAAAAACCACGCCAACAAGAAAGCAGAAAGAGCAGACAAGACGCAGGAAACAGGAAAACCAGCAAGCAATTCCGCACGTCTTGCCATCATACAATACAGCTACCAAACACGCGAGACCTGCCACGACAAGCCGAACATCCAGCGCTGTACAACATCGAGGTATACACCGCAAGGCAAGTATCAGAGGACAGATACTTCAAGGAGCAATCATGAGGAACCAGGGACTTTTCGAAAGGCATTCCTTTTAGAAACCCGAAACTTTTTCGATGTGTCGAACAGAAACAGTCACCCCACTGGGCTGCGTCCTACGATATGCCAGCCAGAGGCATATCACTCCCGCAACACTCGCGAGATGTACCGCCTCAAAGCGCCATTCCACACGTCCCGACACCAGGTCAGAAATGCTGCCCAGCGCTTGCACCATCAATACCAGACTGCCTGCAATCGCCTGTGCACCAGCCCAGCGAGGCCGTGCCACTGTGACCAAAAGAATCGCACCCAGCAACACCGACCCGACCCCATCGCGCACAATATGGGTGAGAGAAGCCTCGGAGGAGGCCACAACTGATATGCCAAGAAGACACGGAAGGCCTATCGATATTTCCCCGACACCAAGCGCGATCATCCACCAACGCAAGAGGGAAGAAAGTCCCGGAAAATAGATGTGCCGAGGGAGAGAGGGCAGTGGAGAAACAGAGAAAACATCGCTGTCTGGAGCAAAGAGCACATTGCGAAACTCCCGGCATCTTTCACAGAGGACGAGATGGCGGACAAGGCGCGGTTTCACCAGCTCATCGAGACCGTCCATCTCACCATCTACCCACGCTGAGAGGATTTCTTGGGATTCATCACAATTCACGATACTTCTGCTGCTTTGAGCTGAGCGACAAGACGACGACGCGCCCGCGCGATACGAGACCGCACGGTTCCGATAGGAATAGCAACAATCTCCGCTGTTTCCTGGTAGCTCACCCCCACAATCTGCGTTAAAACAAAGACTTCGCGTTCTTCGCTGGGCAGAGAAGAAATCAGTAATTCGACATGCAAGGCGTTTTGCGGAATATGGCGCTCCACGCTGGCAGTCATCGCGAGCGTTGCCGCCGCTTCGGTTTTCTTGCGCTCTCGTGTCTCTCGTTCAAAATAATCGATCGCACAACGCCGGCATATACGCAAAATCCAGGCACGAAAGCTTCCTTTCCCATCGTAGGACGCAAAATAGCGCCAGGCTCGAAGAAGGCTTTCTTGCGCAATATCTTCGGCGACCACAGCACCTACGATCGTCGACGCGTAACGCACGAGATGCGGCCAAAGATCACTCACAGCCTCGTCAAAGCACATGTTCGTGTCTGGAGACGCCTGCCTTCGCGTCGAAACGAAAGAAGGAGAAACGCTGGTGCCAGGGGGAGAGGGCACATGGGGTTTTCTCATGCATCCATTTTGGGCCTCGGTGCTTCCCGCCGCAAAACATCTGCATCGGATATTTCGGGAAAAGGGACCAGGAGCAGGAGAAACCAGAGAAAAAAAGTAGGCCCCGTGGGTGGGAAACGGGGCCTACCAGGATGGATAACACGTGTGGGTGGGGAACACGTGTATCCAGGGGTGGACTTTGATTGTACAACGCCTCAGAAGAAAACTGTGACATCAGAGGGAGAAAATCTCATGTTTTCCTTACAAATTTATGTGGTCTTTCAAAACAACCGGGAAATGTCAGAAAAAACTGGAAGGTGCCGCAAGAGGAAAGCGGGCACGTCGTTCTATAAGAGTGGACTGCAGGCCTTCTTTGGGTATTCCCTGCGAAACCGCTACCGGAAGCTCATCCCACACAAGATACACCAGGTCTGCAGGGTGGGAGAAAAACCCGGAATCTGCAAGCCTGCGCGCGATTTCCATCACAAGCATCTCAATCTCTCGAAAGGTCAAACGCACTGCACGAGACAGAGTACGCAGTGTTTTACTGCCTTTTCCCCCACCTGCCACGCTGTGCTCCTGCAAATCCAGCATGTCTTGTGACGGTGTTTCCGGCGCCTCACACAAAAACGCAGGGAACCCGCCCAAGGCACGAGCGAAGTCTTTTTCGTGAATATCGCGGCCTTTCTCGCCTGTGACCTCAGCAAAAGCACTGGAAACGAAATATTCCGACACGCAGAATACCCAGTCTCGCAGCTTTCCCAAGGTAAAAAGCAGGTCGTCATATGTGCGATCGAAGATATCGGTGCAGGAGCGCCCCTCACGCAAGGCATCAGTAAAAGAAAGCGCCGAAGGCGCCCAGCGATGCTCTGCCATCCAGCGCACACGCAAGGCCCGCGTTTTCGTGCGCGGACCACAAGCCCTCGCCGCGCCTGCTGCGGTGACAAAAAGATCATCGGACAGCAGAGCCTGCCCATCTACACATTTTACAAAAGCCGAGACATGCTGCGACGCGGGCCAGGGGAGTAGCGCGAGTTCTCGGCAGAATGCCCGGCGCAATGCGTATTCGATCACAGGGCCCAAGGCTGACCAGGCGAAGGGAGAAGCTCCCTCCGGAAATACCCTTTGCATGCCAAACTCGACAGACGACGAAGAGTCCCACTTTTCCAGACTTTCGCCTTGAGCTGCAGCGTCGCTCATACTCGTTCCCTTCCAGCTTTCTCTGGCGAACAAGACAGCAACAAATCCGTCTCTCGGTTTTCTGTCCCTACGACAGCTTACCTGAGCTTCTCCACCGGTTCGTATGGCACAAGACACAACGAGAAACGAAGAGCCTTGCACCACACGACAGCCGGGGCGCCCCTGCCGGCCTGCTCACTCTGACAAGTGTCAAGTGTCTCAAGCCAAACAAGAGGCCGTAGGTGGGCGTCATTCGGACATCAGCCTCATTGCCAAAACGGCAATATACTTATTACCACTTTACGAGTTTCCCAAGCGCTTTACGTGGTTGAACGAGATTTCGCCACAGGCAGAATATTCCCTGCAAAAAACACAATCCACCCCTTTTTCTTGCCCCACTCCCGCACAAGCACACACGAAATTCCTCAAAAAAACACCACAAAACACCACGCCAAAATACCTTTACATACTTTTCATTCGCCCCTTTCTTCCCGCAGCACACCCACCTGAGTGCAGGGGCCGGCTTTAGCACCTCCCCTTTCTCTCAGTAAGCTCTCCTCAACAAGGTCTCCTCACAAAAACCTTCCTTTTATGGAGATCCCACAAAACTACGAAAACTGCCCTCTATTCTTACAAGTTTTGCCCTGTGAACAATTCCCCTGCACGACCCCCGTCTCGCCCATCCCCTGACCCCGCTGCTGCGGGAGCACCCACACTCATGCTCACAGGAGAACGCACCCTGCCGGGCATCCCAGAAGAGACCTACTGGTTCGAACGCCACAGGGCCGGCTATCAGGTCGCGCTCGACGCCCTTGCAGACTTTTTGCCGGACTTTTTACCGGCCTCTGCCTCAACTTCTGCGCCGGGTTCTGCCCCGACATCAGGCAGTGCCCCCCTCCCCATTCTCGATTCGGGCACAGGAGAAGGCTATGGGGCGGCAATGGTTGCCGAGGCAACAGACCTTGGCGTCTGGGCTGTCGATATTTTTCCTCAGGCAGTCCAACACGCCCATCTCTCTTACCCCGCTCCCGTCTTTTTCTGCGCAGACACTGCACAGCTTCCCCTCCCTGACGCCTCCGTGATGGCGGTACTCACCCTCCAAGTAATAGAGCATCTTCCCAGCCCACAAGCGTACATTCAAGAATGCGCTCGCGTACTTGCCCCCGGCGGACTGTTCGTTTGTGCGACACCAAACCGCATCACCTTCACTCCCGAGGGACGCCCAAAAAATCCTTTTCATATCATTGAGTTCAGCCCTCTTGAACTGAATGAGCTGCTTGCAACAACCTTTACGCAAGTCTGCGTGAACGGGCTTGATGATGCCTTTCCCGGCCTGCAAGATGCCCTCATCAATGCCGCGCTCGCTGGAAAACCCCCACCAGACTGGGCAGCACAACAAGTACTGCAGGTCACCGCAGCAGACTTTCATTTGACCGGACCGGAAAGTACAACAACCGCGCTCGACCTCATGGCAACTGCCCGAAAGGCACCCAGTGACAAAAGCGCTTGACGCGGACAGCGGGATACAGCCTGCCGGGTCCTCTACTTCCCCCGGGCGCTTTGTCTTGGTCCTTCATACGCACCTGCCCTGGCTCAAGCACGCGGGAACATGGCCATTCGGAGAAGAATGGCTCTTTCAGGCATGGGGAGAGTCCTACCTGCCCATTTTGCACGCGCTCGAAACCCAGCACCACAAAGGCCACAACAGCCTGCTCACCCTGGGACTGACCCCCCTCATCACCGCCCAAATGGCCGACCCTGGGCTGCTCGAACGATTCGAGACCTGGCTGCAAAATGGCATGCTCCGCTGCGAAACCCTCATGGCTAATGCAGGGAGAGAACGGGGAGAATTCGCCGACAGACGCCGGGTAGGAAGGTTTCTTTGGGAAGGCTACCATGACACGTTGGAGCAGTTCAGAGGGAATAACCGCGAACTGCTCCCCAGCTTTCGCCGGGCTGTTTGCAACGGCACAGTAGAATTGCTGGGCGGGCCGCTTTCCCACCCCTATTTGGCGTTACACGACGACACGACCGCACGCGCCCAAGTACGACTTGGCCTCGACGAAACCGAACGGCTGCTCGGCATTCGTCCCCGCGGCATCTGGCTGCCCGAGTGTGCATACCGACCAGGAATCGAGAACGCCCTGGCCGCCACCGGTGTGGAATACTTCATGCTCGACGGTCCCACCCTGCTCGCGTGTGAAGTCCCCCACGCCCTGCGTCGCGTCTGGCAAGTTGGCGATTCCCCTGTCTGTGTGATGGGACGCGACCTCGACGTGGCATACCGGGTCTGGTCGCCCACCGGAGGCTACCCTGGCCACGGCAACTACCGTGAGTACCACCGGCTCGACAGCGAAACCGGCCTCAAGGCATGGCGCGTGACCGACAAAGAACTACCCGGCCCGGAAAAGGCCTTCTACGACCCGGAAAAAGCAGACACCGCAATTGATGCGCACGTGGAAGATTTCACCGCCCTCCTGCATTCGTCGGTACATTCGAGTGAAGACATTGTCGTGGCCTGCTATGACACAGAACTTTTTGGCCATTGGTGGTTCGAGGGCCCAACCTGGCTGAACCGGCTGCTTGACCGCCTCGCCAATGACGACACCATCACCCCCTGCACTTTTGGTCAGACCGTCGACAGCACAAGCGACACTGCACACACCACCACACACACAAATGTGGCTGGACAAAAGGCCCAGGTCACATCTCTCGACAAGCGCCAAAGCAGGCGCGTTTTCCCCCCAGCAAGCAGCTGGGGTCTCGGAAAAGACTTCTCAATATGGGAGAATGAGAAAACAGCCTCCATGTGGAAAACCCTGCACCAACTGGAAGAACGTTTTCGCTCTCACCTTGCGCAGGCAGAGGCAAACCTCGATGCCACACACCCTGACACGGCACACCCCACCCCCGTGCCCAGCACACGCACACGCCTGCTTCTCCAAGGATTTCGCGAGCTCTGCCTTGCACAATGCAGCGACTGGCCTTTTCTGATCGGCCACAACTCCAACGCCGATTACGCACACGGGCGTTTCGATGCGCACGCCAGTGCCGCCGCGCGCTGTTTCGACGCAATCGACGCCCCTGAACAGGATCTTCACGCACACGCGCCCGTCCCATCCTGGCTTGTCACTCTCGAAAAACAGCACGACCTCGCACCCGACCTCACCCTCGCCGGGCTATCAGCCGCTCTTTCTTAAAACCCTTGCGGCGCAAAGCAGCCCTGCCACAAACCCCTCCAACAAGGCCACAAACCTCTCCAAACAAGGCCACAAACCCCTCCAGCAAGCAGCCACCGGAAGCAAAACAGCCCACCAGACTGTGCAACCCACCCACACGAGAGAAAAACAAAACCGCAACCGTTTCCTCTTCATGTCTCCTAGTGCAACCCACCCACACGAGAGAAAAACACCCAACAACACACCGCTGCAAAACTTCGGCAAATACCATGGGCCTCTCGACACGAACATCTCATCAAGCCCTGGAAAACCCGCTGCTCACCACACTCGCCACACGTTGCACAGCAGCGAATATCTCGGCAGGGAAGATCCCTGCTCCAGGAGTAACATGCCAGGCAAAAAGCAGCAGGCTTTTTTCCAAGAGAAAGGAGTTACATACACTATTATTGCATATAGTCACTCTTCTCCCTATCGTTCGCCTGATCATTTTTCCCACTACTTCCCCTCTACCCCACCCACCATTGACAGAGGAAAAAGGAGCACGAATGCACGGCACAATCATCCGGAATCTCTCTGTTTTAAAAGTAAGCGACGGCGACACTCTTCAGGTCAACCTCAACGGCACCCGGACAACCCTGCGGCTCGCCCTGCTCGACACAGAAGAAGTCAGAAACGTTTCCCCGACAAAACCGAAAACCAACGCGGGAAGACTCGCCTCCCTCTGGGCAAAAGACTTTTTCAACACTGACGAAAACGGAATTCCACACGAAAGCACCCTGGTCGACATCGAATTCGACACCAACCACTCCGTTGAAGAATGCCTCATACGACATCGCGGAAACTATGGACGCCTCCTCTGCTATGTCCACAAGGACGGAGTGCACTACAACCTCGAAGCCATCAAAACAGGATGGAGCCCCCACTTCGTAAAATACGGGCGTTCTCGCTTGTACCATGAGGAGTTCCTCAAAGCCGAAGCCCACGCCCAGGCGCACCGCCAAGGAGTATGGGACCCCAGCATCAACGCAGACGGCCCGACTCGCCCCTACGACATCCTCCTCCCCTGGTGGGCTTTACGTGACAGCCAGGTGCAGGAACATCGCCGATCAGAATCTCCAACCCTTTCGGTACGGCTCGACTACGAAAAAATCCTTTCCGCGGCAGAAAACAACAAGAAAATCGAGGTCCTCTGTGACCTGCAAAACCCACCGCAAAACAAACCCTCAGGGGCATTGCTCCCTTGCGGGGGGAAAGAAATAAAGCAGTTTTTCCTTTGGATCCCGGAACGCAGCTCTCCCGAGGGAACTCTGCTCCTGCAACTCCTCAGCACGCGCTACACCGGACACAAGCGCAACTATGTCATCGCTTCCGGCAATGCCATCCTCTACAGGGACATGCCAGAAATTGTGCTGACAGACATCACGCAGCTCTCCGACCCTGTTGGCCCCCAACCTGTGATCGACACCCCAAGCAGACTCGACACCCCGACCATGATCCCCGCGATCTGACCACTCACCCTGACCACTCACCCTGACCACTCACCCTGACCACTCACCCTGACCACTCACCCTGACCACTCACCCTGACCACTCACCCTGAAACGCGC
>Ga0209633_10002261_pt1 | contig 18849 bp, 11 predicted proteins | sample Cruoilmetagenom1_FD_187290 | JGI IMG/M metagenome (GOLD analysis project Ga0209633, IMG submission 187290) | Oil polluted marine microbial communities from Coal Oil Point, Santa Barbara, California, USA - Sample 1 (SPAdes) (version 2) | ecosystem: Environmental > Aquatic > Marine > Oil seeps ... | reverse complement strand
AAAGCACAGCAGGAGCAGCTTATTACCCAAGTAATATTCATATTTATAATAATCTCATGAAAAACGGTACTATGAGAACTAAAAATATTGCTCAATATACTTATACTTATTTCAACACTTTTGTAGACTGGACAAACTTTAAAGACTCTATAGCGCACCATTTTAACAGCACAGGTGGATGGGACAAACCAGCTGCCGCTGGAATGGGAAATAGTTTTCAATTTGGCCACACAAGCGGAACTGCATTAAGTGCGGTAGCTAATGAGCATTGGTGGTTCAATAATACATTTCTTAATTTCAATGCAACTCCAATCAGTTATGAAAGTAAATATCAAAGAGCAATTCCGTTGTACTGGATTAACAACGCATTTATAAATATGAGTAGGAAACACGTTAAGAAAGGTACTGGCCATCCTAGTTTTAGCAATGCTACCGGTGATATAGATTTTCTAATCAGTGAACAAGGAAATTCACCATTTGTGCTGAAAAACAACTATATCTGGAACGATCAGACAGTTGATACTTATGATTCAACTATAGTGTACGGTCAATACAATGGATCTACTTTTACTCCTAACTATCATTCGTTGAGTTCTTTCGAAAGTTCAGTTATAGCAAATGATACAGCAACCGGAAATATAAAAGAAACTAATGTTGCTAAAACTTTGAGTAACATTATAAATACCACTACTTATGAAATGCAAACTACATCAGCACAAGATAACGGATATATGGATTCTCGAATATTAAACATACTTGGGCCAAACTTTTTTGATCGTTGGGGAAATCGTGTAACAAATGCGGATGGAACTCTTTATAATTCTCAAATAAATAGAGGATCAAATAATAAGTGACTTTAGGAATTGTTAATACTGTCTTAATTGATTCAACCGACTTAAAAGCTTTTCAATTTTCTCGACTTCCTCACGAGCAAATTGAATGTCTAGCTGAATGTTTGTTTTCTCCACTTCGAAAAAGTTTGAGACGTAAAGTCTGTGAAATTCGAGCAGCTCAGGCTCTCTTTCTGTTAATTGCTTTATTTCGGCTCTATCACCAAGTGTTAGGTCTTTGATTGTTCTCCCCCAAAAACAATAAGTAGTCAATGATGTTACAGAAAGTGTTACAGTATAATAATATTTAATTTTATAAGCCTCTCTCGAAAGAGGCTTAACTTATTATAATATAATGATTTACACTTGTACACCCGAAAGGATTCGAACCCTTAACCTTCTGATCCGTAGTCAGACGCTCTATCCAATTGAGCTACGGGTGCATTCGATTTTTTAGAGATGTAAAAATAATGTATAATTCGTTCTAATTCAATTATTTTGGAGATTCAATAAATCTTATACAAATATAAAATCATGAGATGTCTTTTCGAAAAATAAAGATTAAATGGATAAGGTAATAAAAAGATAGAACATCAAAAAATAGAATTATTGTAAAAGCTTATAAGTTAACGATTGCCTCATCAACAGAAGAAAATATGTCAGTGATGTTCTTAATGTTCTGAACCTGTGAAATTATTGTTACTTTGTTTGAGTTAATTACAAGCCTTAATGAACCTCCAATTGCATTAACTTGTTTGAGGAAAAAAACTATCGATCCAAGAAAAGTTGAATCTAAAAATAGGGTATCAGATAAATCTAGTATGAAATTTTTGTACTCCAATTTTAATTTTTCCTTAGTATAATTCTGAAGCAGAAGTGCATATTCAAATACAGCTCTTTCAAGATTTACTTTTATGACTAAAGTGTTGATATGTTCAATCTCGTGACAGGTAAAAGTTCTATCTGTAACATCAATTTTATTCTGCTCAATTCTCTGACTTATTTTTGATTTGTCCCAATAGTCTGCTCTGTATTTTGTTGAATGGTTCAGTATAATAGCCCTTTTTAATAATTAGTATAAAGTACGACATTGCCTTAATCTATGTCTTATCAAAATATGATTAAGTCTGATTTATAGTCGAAACTTTAATGCTATTTTTTAGTTCATTATTGTGATATGAAACAATAGATAGCTGGTAGAAATAGTATTCGGTATAATTGCATAAAAAAGAAAAGCCCTTTTAAGGGCTTTTCTTAAAGATAAGTTGTATTTATTCAAACATATAACGCAAACCTATCTGCATTTGCCATCTGCTAAATAAACTAGGATCATCAACAAATGTTTCTTCGACACCGGTAAAATTAAAAATTGGCTCACCGTCGCCATCAAATCCATCTAATGAGAGAGGAGAGGTGGCAGCTGCTGAAGCAACTTGTCTTACACCCCAATTTGAGTTAATTAAATTTGGAACATTTAATATATCAAGACTAAGTTGGAAAGTATTATTTTTGCCAAATGCTTGAACTGTAAAATCTTGTAATATTCTTAAATCAATATTAAAGTACCATGGATTAACAAGACCGTTTCGTTCGGCAATTTCGCCTCTATGTTCGCTTAAATAATCATCCTGTTCAATAAATGCATTTAATGCATCCCATTGACTTGGGTCTGCTAAATTAATGTCATCTGGTCCTGTAGGTATATAAATTAAATCATTTCCACCTTGTCCGTCACCATTAACATCACCGGCGTAAATGAATGAATATCTATTGCCGCCTGAAGTAGTAAACAAATTACCCTCAGCTGCTTCCAAGAATATTCCGAATGTTGTTGCTAAATTATCGTTCCATTTATGCTTATATGTAGCTCCGCCAATAATGCGATGTTTCTGACCAAATTGAGAATTACTAGCTTCAGGATTATTTGGATCTCCTTGCACCGGGTTACCGCCAAATAATGCAGAGGCAATTTCGGTTGTAGTCATTATATTTTCAGCGTCTAAGAAAGCATATGATAGAGTAGTGCTTAATCCAAAATCAAATTGTTTTCTTAATTGGGCTGTTAAACTAAAATTGTAACCTTCATCGCTGTTATCAATAACAAAAACTCCTGCGCCATCTCCACCCCAAGATTCATCTGCTCTGGCATTATCAAAAAACGGTCTGCCATCATCTAATGTTCTTACTGGTTTACCTAGATTTGCATTTCTTACATAAATTGAATTTACATCTTTAGAATAGATGACTTCTAAAGTACCAATTAAATCCCATGGTAATTTTTGATCAACAGCTAAATTTGTTGTCCATACTTGAGGAAACTTGAAATCATCAACCATTGCATTTAGATCGAAGGATTGTTGAAGTTCTGAATTGTCTTGAGTTTCAACATGTTCAGCGCCATCTGCTGGAGGCAGATTTGGGTTAGCTCCCGGATTTGAAATAACATTACCTACCCAAACGAAAGGTAATCTTCCTGTAAATAAACCTGTTCCGCCACGTAATTGCGTTGATCTATCTCCATAAACATCCCAATTAAATCCTGCTCTTGGAGAAAATAATGGTGTTGAGCCGGCTAGTTTACTTTGATCAATTGTTTCGGGATCATCATTTTCATCTAATAAGTTAAGACCTCTTGAAAACGGATTATCAACCGGGTCAGTAAAATATGTAGGAACATCTACTCTCAAACCATATGTTAATGAAAATTTATCCGATACAAGAAATTCATCTTGAACATATAATGACAATTGTCCAACTTCAATTAATTCACCTTTAAATGGCACAGTATCGGGGGTAATATTTGAATCAAAATCTTGTGGGGCGCTAGGATCTGTCGCTGCTAAAAAATCGGCAATCGAATTAAAAGTTGTACCCCCTGGCCAAGAATTGAAGCCAAATAAACCATGACGGAAAATGTTAAATGAGTTAAAGAAATCAAAATATTCAAAAGTTGCACCAGCAGTTAATACATGATTACCAAAGTAATAGCTAAAATTATTAGTAATTTGTAACACATCCTGATCTAATATATTATGAATAGAAAATGGTTCATGACCAACCGTAGTGTATGTTACACCGGCTTCACCAATTTCTATAGTTGGGAACGCTTTACTAAATGGATCTCTAAAATCTCTAAATCTATTATAGCTAACAAAGAATCTATTTGAAAAATCTTGATAGCTACTATTTAATTCCAATGCGAATGAACTTAGTTGATTGTTCATTTCGTACCCGGAATTTTTGAAAGGCAAACTACTTTGATTTGGACCTCTTCCGGTATTGTTATAACTCAAAGCAAAAGGATGGGGAGGTTTTTCTTGTCTTGCATCAAGGTAATTATATCTGAATACTAAATTATTATTATCGTTAACATTCCAATCAAGTTTTACTAGTATTTTTTCATTTTCTGTTTTATGATCAAATCCTTGGTAAGGTCCGGGATCATAATCGTAAACCTCAATCATTCGATCACGAATAATATCCATTTGCTCTACAGTAACTCTTGATTCTGCGGAAGTTAAATCACCACCGTTATCAGCTGTAAAATTAGTTCCCGGATCAGTTCTTCTTTCAATTTCACCGTTTATAAAAAAGAATAATTTGTTTTTAATAATTGGACCACTAACTGTAAATCCGTATTGATTATAGGATAAATCAGGTACATTAAGTTCGATATCACCGATTTTATCACCTTGCATACTTTCATTTCTAAAGAATGTATAAAGCGAACCTTTTAAGTTATTTGTACCGCTTTTTGTTACTGTATTAATTCCCGCACCGGTAAATCCACCTTCACGAACATCAAAAGGTGCAAGTGATACTTGAACCTGCTCGATGGCATCGTATGGTAAAGGTTCGGCATTAGTTTGTCCGCCCGGTGCCGGATCATCTAAACCAAATGGATTATTAAAATATGATCCATCCACAGAAACATTGTTGAATAACCAGTTTCTGCCTCCGAAACTAAAGTTACCATCACTTCTTGGATCTAATCTGGTTAGATCTCTGGTGCTTCTTTTGATGGAAGGCAGAGCAATTACTTCATCGGGGTTTATAAAAGTTTCGGCACCAGTTCTGCTGCTGTTTAATACATTATCAATTTCTCCGGTTACAATTAATTCTCCAAGTTCAACAGATTCTGAAAGTAATTCAAAATCAAATTTTAATTTTTGACCAATATTCAAATAAAATCCTTCTTCTTTTAAGTCATTATATCCAATAAATGACACTGTTATTGAATAAGGTCCACCGATTTTTAAATTTGGTAAATTAAAGACTCCATTTTCTCTAGTTGCTGCTCCATATCTGGTTCCGCTTGGTTCATGTATTGCAACCACATTAGCTCCAGGTAAGGGTTTACCATCACTATCTGAAACAAATCCATTAATAGATGCAGTTGTAACACCTTGTCCAAATAGAATATTTGTTCCGAAAACGAAAACAAAAGAAAATAATGAGAAGAATTTGTAGTATTTTTTCATGGGCTCTCCTTTCGATGTGTATTAATTCAATAATTATGTTATTGTAGATATGTTTGTCTAAAAATAATAACTAATTACCATTAGTACAAATTTTGATTAAAAAAAGAAAAACATTAAAAAGTATCCTTACAATTTTATTATTGATTTCGATAATTTTACTATTATATTAGATTACAAAATTCATGAATTTTACAAACAATAAAAGTGAATCTATGAAAGATATTGAAAGTGATCTTTCGTTTGAAGTAAATCTAAATACTTTGGCCAAAAGCATTTACAGCGAATCGAAAGAGATGGGATTTAAATCTCATGATTATGTTAAACTCATGAATGAAATTATTGATATGACAGTTAATAATAAAGATATATCAGAACAAGAGAACTCCGAATCACGTAAAACAACCAAGAAAATAACAGAGCTTCCGGCATCAACAAAAAATTTAAAGATTAGACATTTTAATTCGAATATGGATAAAAAATATGTCTCAAATTGGCTCAAAGATGAAAATAATAAGTTATTCTTTTTATCTACTACTTCTAAGCAAAATCTAAACATAGAAAGCATTGTCACTGATGAAAAAAATATTTTTGCCACTATAACCCTAAAAGATAAAAATCCAATTGGTTTATTAGCAATTCTTAATATTGATCAGAAGAATAAGAAAGGTGAAATGAGAAAAATGATAGGTGATATTAGTGAAAGAAGTAAGGGATATGCAAAAGAGGCTACAGAAATATGGATAAAATATTGTATTGAAGGTTTAGGATTAAATAAGATTTTTATTAACACTATTGAAGCAAATATAAAAAACATATCATTGAATAGGCAAATTGGATTTAAAGTAGAAGGCTTATTAAAGAAGGAATGCATTATTGATAATGTTGAACACGATGTATTGAGAATGGCATATTTCAAATAATATTTTTTTTAACTCTAAGTAATCATACCATTTTTGTAATATAATTTTAATATAGGAGCTTTTATGTGTGGTATTGTAGGTTATATTGGTGAAGAAAATTGCATACCATTATTAATTGAAGGATTAAAAAGATTAGAATATAGAGGGTATGATTCTGCCGGAATTGGTTTTTTCAGTGAAAATAATGTTACAAAAAATATAAAAGTCAAGGGTAAGGTTGTTGATTTAGAAAATGCTTTTAACGGTAATGGATATTCATCTAAAATTGGTATTGGTCATACCAGGTGGGCAACTCACGGTGTCCCAAATCAAACCAACGCTCATCCTCATTCAAATAAAGAAGGAACTCTTTTATTAATTCACAATGGTATTATAGAAAATTTCGTTGTGTTAAAAAAAGCATTAATGAAAGAAGGATATAGTTTTTATAGTGATACTGATACCGAAGTATTGGTTAATTTAATTGACAAAAACGTTAAAGAAAAAGGGAATTTATTTGAGGGAGTGAGATTTGCACTTAATGAAGTTGAAGGGACATATGGAATTGCTGTTTTTCATCAAGACCATCCCGATAAAATTATTGTTGCTAAGAATGGCTCACCTTTAGTTATTGGTATTGGGAAAAATGAAAATTTTATTGCATCAGACGTAAATGCACTCATTGCTCATACCAGCAAAGTAGTTTATTTAGAAGACCATGAAATGGCAGAAATTACCAAAGATGGTTTTAAGGCAAAAACAATATTTGATGAAAAAATAAAAAAAGAAATTCAGGAAGTAAAACTTACATTGGATGAAATTAGCAAAGGTGGTTATGATCACTTTATGCTAAAAGAAATTATGGAACAACCTGAATCCTTAAGAAACTCTTTAAGAGGAAGATTACTTGAAGAAGACGGAATATCAAAGTTGGGTGGACTTAGCGGTTATATAGATCGAATTGCTCTTTCTAAAAGAATAATTATTACTGCTTGCGGTACCTCTTGGCATGCCGGACTTGTAGGTGAGTATATGCTCGAACAATACACTAATATTCCAGTAGAAGTTGAATATGCTTCAGAGTTTAGATATCGAAACCCAATTTTGTCGCCTGACGATACTGTAATATTTATATCCCAAAGTGGTGAGACCCTTGATTCTCTTGCAGCGCTAAAAGAAACTAAAAGAAGGGGAGCGCTAACTCTTGGTTTGGTTAATGCAGTAGGTAGTTCAATAGCACGGGAAACCGAAGCAGGAGTATATCTGCATGCTGGACCTGAAATTGGTGTTGCATCAACTAAAGCTTTTACTTCTCAAGTGGCGGTTTTAGCTCTTATTACTTTATTAATTGGCAGAAGAAAAATCACCAGCCCTCAAGATGGCTTGGAAATAATAAGGGAGTTAAAATCCTTACCTGATAAAGTTGAACAAATTCTAAATCTAAATGATGAAATTGAAAAAATTGCAGAAAAGTTTGTTGATTCTACAAATTTTCTTTATCTCGGCAGAGGTTATAATTTTCCAGTTGCATTAGAAGGTGCTCTTAAATTAAAGGAAATATCGTATATTCATGCAGAAGGTTATCCTGCTGCAGAAATGAAACACGGACCAATTGCATTAATAGATGAAAATATGCCGGTTGTATTTCTTGCACCTACTGATTCTGTATATGATAAAGTAATTAGTAATATTGAGGAAGTAAAAGCTCGAGGCGGAAGACTTGTAGCAATTGCCAATGAAAATGATACCCATATTGATAGTTTAGTCGACTATTCGATTAAAATACCAAGCACTATTCGTATGTTAATGCCAATACTTAATGTTATTCCACTACAATTATTATCCTATCATATAGCAGTAAAAAAAGGATTAAATGTGGACCAACCAAGAAATTTAGCTAAAAGCGTTACAGTCGAATAGTTAACTGAATCACATATCGAAAAAACCTCGTTTCAATCATAAAAAAAATGATTCAAATTTTCGGATATTACCGTTTTTTTTAGTAAATTTTACTAATAAAAACAAATAGTATTATTGAAATTATTTAAAATATTTAAATAAATTGTATAAAATTACACTAATACGTATAATTAAATGAATCATGAAAAGGTGAGGTAAAATAATGGCAAAAAAAAATGTATTAATTATGGGTGCTGCCGGCCGGGATTTTCACAACTTCAATGTGTTTTTTAGAGACAATGAGGATTATAATGTTGTAGCATTTACTGCTACTCAAATTCCAAATATAGATGGAAGAATGTATCCATCTGAACTTGCTGGAAACCAATATCCGGATGGAATTAAAATATATGATGAATCTGAATTAACAGATCTAATAAAAAAATTCGATGTACATGAAGTAGTTTTTTCATATTCTGATGTTCCCTTTGAATATGTTATGACAAAGGCTTCAGTAGTTAATGCTGCCGGTGTTTCATTCAGATTGTTAGGTGGCGAAGAAACTATGATTAAAAGCAGTAAACCTGTAATTTCCGTATTAGCAACTAGAACTGGTTGCGGGAAATCTCAGACTTCCAGAAAAATTGTAAAATTATTAAGAGATGCTGGTAAAAAAGTTGTTGCCATCCGTCATCCAATGCCTTACGGCGATCTTGTAAAACAAAAAGTTCAGCGATTTGCAGCTTTAGAAGATCTTAAAACACATGAATGTACTATTGAAGAAATAGAAGAATACGAACCTCATATTGCTCTAGGCGGTGTAATTTATGCCGGTGTTGATTATGAAGCAATAGTTAGAGAAGCCGAAAAAGAAGCGGACGTAATTTTATGGGATGGTGGCAATAATGATATGTCTTTCTATAAATCTGATTTAACATTTACAGTTGTTGATCCACATAGACCGGGGCATGAATTATCATATTATCCTGGAAATACAAGTTTGAGATTGGCTGACGCAGTTGTGGTTAATAAAATTGATTCTGCAGGACCGGATGATATTTTAACAGTAATAAACAACAGTAGAGATGTTAATCCGAATGCTACTATTATTGAAGGTGCTTCACCTCTAACAGTCGATGATCCTGAATTGATTAGAGGAAAAAAAGTACTTGTTGTTGAAGATGGTCCTACATTAACACATGGTGAAATGAAATATGGTGCCGGTACGGTTGCAGCACAAAAATTAGGTGCTAAGGAAATTGTAGATCCAAGGCCGTTTACCGTAAAATCGATTACGGAAACATATAATAAATATCCCAATATTGGAATACTTCTCCCCGCAATGGGCTATGGAGATGCTCAAATGAAGGATTTAGAAGATACTATTAATAGTGTTGACTGTGAAGCTGTAGTTATTGGAACACCTATTGATTTAGGCAGAATTTTGAACATCAATAAACCTTCCACCAGAGTAATGTATGAATTACAGGAAATTGGCGCAAACACTGTCGAATCTGTTATGAAGGCTAAAGGAATATTATGAAAAAAAAACTAGCTGTCATCGCCCTTGGTGGAAATGCATTACTTAGAGGAAATGAAATCGGTACAATTGATGAGCAAGAAGAGAATACGTTCAATACTTGTAAACAATTGGTAGGTTTAATTAAAAATGATTACAACATTATTATTACTCATGGTAATGGACCTCAAGTAGGAAATATTTTACTAAGAAATGAAGCTGGTTTCGATAAATACAAAATTCCTCAAATGCCCATGGATATTTGTGTAGCCGATTCCCAAGGCGGAATTGGCTACATGATTGAAAGAATGATGAGGAACGTTCTCACCGAAGAGAAAATTAAACGTGATGTAGTTACACTGGTTACACAAGTTTTAGTGGATAAAAAAGATCCTGCCTTTGAAAATCCTACAAAACCTGTAGGGGCATTCTATTTAAAGGAAGAAGCTGATTTATTGGCCAAAAAGAATAATTGGGTGTTTAAAAAAGATCCAAGAAACAGGGGATGGAGAAAAGTAGTTGCTTCTCCGGTGCCAATCCAAATTGCAAATCAAAAGGTAATTAAATCTTTAGCAAAATCAGGCCGAATTGTAATTGCAGTAGGTGGGGGAGGCGTTCCGGTTTATAAACACGATAATGGATATTTAGAAGCAATTGAAGCTGTAATTGATAAAGATTTAGCATCTTCCGTTTTGGCAACAAATATTGGGGCTGATGCATTTTTTATAATAACAGATGTACCAAAAGTTTATGTAAATTTTAATAAAAAAGATCAAAAAGAACTAAATAAATTAAAAGTAAAAACTGCGCAAAAATATCTAGAAAATGGTGAGTTTGGAGCCGGAAGCATGGGTCCCAAAATAAAAGCTGCTATTAAGTTTACGGAAAATTCAGGTAATGAAAGTGTGATTACGGATTCTGAGAGTTTACCAAAAAATGGCTGTGGTACGCGAATTTCACCATAATATAGCCTCGTAATTATAAAATATATTAAAACAGAATAATTTTTCTTTTTATTTAGAATTTTATTCTTATCTTTAAATTCCAAATAGTATAATCATATCTTTTTATTCTAATACTGAAATAACATAATCCACCAATAAATTACTATAGGGATGTAGTAATGACTAAAATCAAAATTAACGAAATTCTTCTTGGTGCACAAATGCTTTTTGTAGCGTTTGGTGCTCTAGTTTTAGTCCCGCTTTTAACTGGTTTAGATCCATCCATAGCATTGTTCACAGCGGGTGCAGGAACTCTAATTTTTCAGGTGATTACAAAAAAATCTGTTCCCATATTTTTGGCAAGTTCATTTGCTTTTATTGCTCCAATTCAGGTTGGAATTCAACAATTCGGATTAGGAGCAACTTTAGGGGGTTTGGCAAGTGCAGGGCTGGTTTACATTATTTTAGCCGCATTTGTTAAATACAAAGGAGTTGAGGTAATTGAAAAATATTTGCCGGCAGTTGTAACCGGACCAGTAATAATGGTAATTGGTCTTAAATTAGCACCGGTAGCTGTAGGAATGACAAAAAATTTTACCGGTGGAACTGAAATAGATTCTACAGCTATTTTAATAGCACTCTTTAGCCTCATTGTAACAATCTTCATTGTATTAAAAGGAAAGAAAATATTCAGCTTAATTCCAATAATTTGCGGTATAGCAAGTGGTTATTTACTTTCGGTAATTCTTGGTAAAGTGAATTACCAGCCAATATTTGACGCGGCATGGTTTTCAATTCCTTGGATTGAAGCAATGAAACTAGGCACTTATGAGTTTCCTAAATTTGATATTTCTGCAATATTATTCATTCTTCCAGTTGCAATAGCACCTGCCATTGAACATGTCGGGGATTTAGTCGCAATATCGGAAACTGCTAAGAAAGATTATTTAGAGAATCCCGGGCTTCACAAAACATTGTTAGGGGATGGTATTGCAACAATTTTCGCATCATTTCTTGGTGGACCTCCAAATACCACATATTCTGAAGTAACAGGAGCAGTAGCGCTTTTAAAAAGATTTGAAACAAAGTTAATGACTATTGCGGCAATATTTGCAATTGTACTAGCTTTTCTAGGGAAATTAGGTGCCACATTAAAGACAATACCTATTCCGGTTATGGGTGGAATCATGGTTTTACTTTTTGGAATGATAGCTGCTATTGGCATTGGCTCACTTGTTAAAAACAAAGTTGACATGTCAAAATCAAGAAATTTGGTTATTGTTGCTGTAATTCTTGTCTTTGGAATTGGCGATATGTCACTTGGGTATGGTAGTTTTCAGCTATCTGGAATAGGTTTAGCAGGAATTGTTGGCGTTATATTAAATATTTTATTACCAAATAAAAAATAAAGGAGAGATTCTAATGAGGAAATTTATACTGTTTTTTATTCTTTTTATGGCTTGGCAAACATTTGCTCAAAATATTCAACTGCATTATGATATGGGCGAAGATCGTGAATATTTTACTTCAACAATTGAAATGTTCCGTCCGGATGAATATGGTGCTACTTTTTTCTTTGTCGATTTTGATTTCAACCAAACGGGAAACAATTCTATTTCTCTAGCTTATTTTGAGATAGCAAGATATATTACTATTCCGGGAGCAAAAGGATTATCAGGTACCATTCAATACAATGACGGAACAGCTCCTTGGGGACCTCTCGGACACATTGTGATGGGTGGAGTAAGCTATCCAATTGATTTAGGATTTGTCACTCTAAATACTGATTTACTTTATAGAAAAGATTATTTATCTGAAGGTTCGGATGTGCAGTTAACAACAGTCTGGTTTATCCCTTTCTTGGATGGAAAACTGGAATTTAAAGGTTTTCTTGATATTTGGACAGGTGACTATTGGTATACTGATGGGAAAGAAATGGTTTTACTTACAGAACCGCAGTTATGGTATAATATAGATAAACATTTAGCAGTTGGCAGTGAAATAGAAATAAGCAATAATTTTTTACCATTAACAGATGGAATTGAAATTAAACCAACGTTAGCCCTTAAATGGAATTTCTAACTTAAAAAGGTAAATGAAAATGAAAGAATATTTCGAATTTTCTAAATACGGTACAAATTTTAAGACGGAAGTAATAGCAGGAATTACAACATTCCTTGCTACAATGTATATCATTGTTGTTAATCCGGCAATAATTTCTAATACCGGGATGCCTTTTGGTGGTGTGCTAACAGCAACAATTCTTGTTAGTGCATTCAGTAGTATAATGATGGGTTTTTATGCAAAAAATCCTATTGTGGTTGCCCCCGGAATGGGATTAAACGCATTTTTTACCTATTCCGTTGTTATTGGAATGGGAATTGAATGGGAAGTGGCCCTTGGAGCAGTTTTCTGGTCAGGTATAATATTTTTACTATTATCTATTTTTAAGATTCGGACAAAGATTGTTCAAGCAATTCCAAAACAAATTAGATACGCAATTTCTGCCGGAATAGGATTGTTCATAACATTTATCGGATTTGTGAATGCAAAATTTATTGTTGATAATCCTGCCACGTTAGTATCTATTGCCGAGCTAAATCCGATTATTGTTACTTTTCTTGTAGGGTTATTTGTTACATCGATATTAGTTATTAAAAGAGTAAATGGTGCATTAATTATCGGTATAATAGTAACTACACTTTTGTCCATTCCGATTGGGAGATTTTATGGAGATGCATCTGCAATAAATTTCGGAATTCCTACCTTGGTTACTTGGAAAGGTTTTGTTTCAATGCCGGATTTTAGTGTCCTTTTTAAAGTAAATTTTGTTGAATCAATTAGTTTAGGTTTGTTACCGGTTGTATTTGCATTCCTTTTTACAGATATGTTTGATTCGTTATCAACATTTATTGGCGTTGCGGAAGCATCAAATTTAGTTGATGAAAAAGGAGAGCCACGGAACATTAGAAAATCCTTAATTGTTGATGCTGTCTCTACGACAATTTCAGGATTATTTGGAACAAGTTCAGGTACAAGTTATATAGAGTCCGCAACTGGTGTAGAACAGGGAGGACGAACCGGAATGACTGCTGTTGTAACAGGGTTGTTATTTTTACCGTTTATGTTTTTTTCACCACTGCTCTCAATTATACCTGCAATTGCTACAGCACCGGCACTAATTTTAGTTGGTGTGTTTATGATGAAACCGGTTCTAAAAATAAACTGGTCGAAATTTGATGATGCGATACCGGCTTTTTTCGGAATGGTTCTTATTCCTTTAACTTACTCCATTACACAGGGTATCATTTGGAGTTTCATTGCTTGGACCATTATTAAAATAGCATTAGGGAAAAAAGATGAAATTACACCAATGCTGATTGTTATTGATATTTTAGCAATATTAGCACTGATTATATAAGAAAATTTTTTAGAAATTTTTCTTTGTAAAAAAGAAGAATATATTTAACTTTGTGCTCGTATTTTTTGGGCGGATAGCTCAGTTGGTAGAGCAAAGGACTGAAAATCCTTGTGTCGGCGGTTCAATTCCGTCTCCGCCCACAATACATTTCAGCAAGCCACGTTAACCAACCTGTCTACCGACAGGTAGAGACGTGGCTTTTTTGTTTTTCTCCAATACTTTTAACTTCCTGAACTTGCTAAATGAAACCAGAGATAAACTCAGTAATATTAACAGCTATGGGACTAAATGTCCATTATGGAGAGCATGTAGTTTTAAATAATGCATCTTTAAGTGTTCATGAGGGAGATAGAATTGGATTAGTTGGTAGAAATGGTGCTGGTAAATCTACCTTTCTTAAAATTCTATCAAATATTTTAGAGCCCGATTCGGGGAAAATTGCTAAGAAAAAAGATTTGGAAATTGGTTTTCTTACTCAAGAATTTACACTTGATGAAACAAAAAATGTGTATGATAATGTTCTTGTTGGAGTCAATGAAATTGTTAAATTGATAAATGAGTATGAAAATCTACCTTATGATTCTCCTAAAAAGGATGAGTTCGAAAAGAGAATACAAGCCTCTGGCGGTTGGAACTTAGAGAATAAAATTAAGAACTATCTAAAAACTCTTCATGCACCAGAACCTGACCAAGAAATAAAGAATCTTTCAGGAGGTGAGAAAAGAAGAGTAGCTCTTTGCCGATCTTTAATTGCTCAGCCCGATTTATTGATTCTTGACGAACCAACAAACCACTTGGATACTGAGTCAATTGAATGGATTGAGAAATTCCTTTCATCCTATAAAGGCACGTGCATATTTGTAACTCATGATAGATATTTCTTAGATAGAATTGCTAACAGAATTGTTGAACTAACCGACGGTGAGTTTATATCGCACAATGGCAATTATACAGATTACCTTGTAAACAAAGCTGAAAGGCAAACTATAAAAGCATCAGAGGAAAAGAAGCGACAAAGTTTTTTGCGGCGTGAGTTAGAGTGGGTAATTCGTGGCCCAAAAGCCCGAAGAACAAAGGCTAAAAGTAGATTAGATAAATACCATGAAATTGCTAACCGGAAAAATTTAGAAATAGAGCTTGACGTTGAAATGGTAATTCCACCAGCTAATAGGTTGGGAAAGATAATATTGGAGCTTAAAAATATTGAGTTTGGATTTGGTGAACGAAAGTTAATTAGAGACCTCAATTTTTTGTTTACTCCCGGTAGAAGATTAGGAATTGTTGGTAATAATGGAATTGGAAAAACATCACTTCTAAAAATAATATTGGGTAATTTAAAGCCAAATAACGGAATAGTTGAAATTGGAGATAACACAGAAATAAATTATGTGGATCAATCAAGATTGCTATTAAATGATAATGATACGGTACTTGATTCCATAAGTGAAGGTAATAATTTTGTAAAGTTTGGGGATAAACAACTAACAGTTTGGTCATATCTAAAAAGATTTCTTTTTACTGATGACAGAATTAATACACTAGTTGGAAGATTATCTGGTGGAGAAAAAAGTCGATTAACACTTGCGCGCATTCTAAAAAACGGTGGTAATTTTTTGATGTTAGATGAGCCAACAAACGATTTGGATCTGCCAACTCTACGAATTTTGGAAGAAGCATTACTTAGTTTTAATGGATGTGTTGTAGTTGTAAGTCATGATAGATATTTCCTAAATAGAGTCTGCAACGGAATTTTATCCTTCGAAGGTAACGGTGAAGTTTATTTTAGTGAAGGAAACTATGATTATTATTTGGAAAAAAGAAAATTAAAAGATAGTGAAAAGGTTCTCGGTAAAGAACAAATTACTAAGAAAGATACGAGAATAAAAACCAAAGAAAGAAAACTTACCTATAAAGAGAAAAAGGAATTGGAAACAATAGAAGATGATATTATGGTTGCTGAAGAAAATGTAAGTAGAATTGAAGAAATATTTTCTTCAAAAGATTTCTTTGAAAAGTATGCAACAAAAACAACTGAATTAAGCAAAAAACTAAAAGAAGCTCAAGAAAAAGTTAAAAATCTTTACGAAAGATGGGAAGAATTAGAACAAATAAAAACATCAATATAAATTGATGTTTTTACAAAAAGATGCTCGGTTAAACTATCTCAACCAATTCAATATCGAAATGTAAATCTTTATCAGCTAGATCATGGTTTTCATCTAAGGATATAAATGAATTGGATTCGAACTCATTATTGACAGATGGCAAACTTGATGAATATAACCATTTGTCAACAGTCCAGCTATAATATGGTTGTGTGTATCTCGAAAAATTTGGGAGCTCCGGCAACAAAACGAATTCTGTAAGCCACGTTAACCAACCTGTCTACCGACAGGTAGAGACATGGCTTTTTTGTTTTTAAAGATACCCAAAGGCCCTATAAAATAAGCTTCTCAGGCAATCTGCAAATTAGAAATCTCTTTCGAACAATATTTCCCTTCAGTTTTTTGGTTAAATAACGGAGAGCAAATAATAACAGAATAATTGAAAATATTGATTATTAATCAATTTTGTCATCAATTAATTCTAGCCTAATTTTGATTAACAAGCAATTCAAAGAACTTAGGTTAAAAACGAAAAAGCCCAATTAGTAAACCGACGGCCACCACAACCAAAGACTAATCGAGCTTTCATTTCTTAAACTTTTCTATGTGCGGTGCTTTTCGGTTTCCCGCTAAAATACACACTAAATTAGATTTGTAAAGTATAAAAACAGTAAAGTTTAATAAATATGAAATTTGATTAATAAATGTTGTTGAAAATAATTAAATTAATAATATATAAAGTGTAAAGATTATTAATCGCAGGGTCAATCATACATTTTTCGTTCTAATGATTGACTAATTCGGAGAATTGAATGAAAAAACATGATACAGCTCGAGAAATCAAGATCCGAAATTATCTTCATGAATTAAGAGTATTAGTGAGGAAGCAACCACTATATGAATTATTGATGGTTTTATCTGGCTTTATGTGGCCAAATAATTTTGCATATGAAGATTTAAGAAACAGATTAAAAAAAAATAATGAAGTTCTGGATAAATTCAAAACTTTTATCCCATTACTTGCAAAATATGCAATTTTGAACAGTAATGATCATGTAAAAATGAATGATCGTGAGATTAACAAATTTTATTCCGATCTTGAGAGGGCGATAAACCTTATTATTGAAATAAAAGATTTGATGCCAATTGAATTAATTGGAAGCTCTAAGTTTATTTTAAGTGCAAGAAAATTCACACTTGCAAATCAACAATTTCCTCAAAGGGAAGATCCAAAAAACTATATGGTTAGATTTATTTTACTTTATAAAACAATTCCCCAAGAGCTTAAGTTAGAAATTGATATTTCTCAAGCTATTGAAGAAAACTTTAAGATGTCAATTGATCGATTGTATTTAATTCTATTGAAAACTTTGTTAAGTTACAAGGGAGAATGGGTTAGTAAAGGAAAATATTTAGGACTAAATAGTGACCCATATTACTTTAAAGAAGAGGAATTAAATAACTTTTTTAATACCCTTTTAATAGATTATGAAAAATTTAGGGATATATCGAATGATAAAAAACTATCATTAACGGGCTATGCAACTCAATTTTATGGTTTCTCAGCATTTGATAAATATCCAATCTTGGAGAATAACTCAAAAATAATAATTCCTAGTCCATATCATTTTTTAAAAAGAATCACACAATCTATATACTTTGATTTACTAGAATATTTTCAAAAAGGGAATGATTTACGTGACAATTCATTTAGTCGCTACTTTGGAAAAATATTTGAAAATTATGTAGGAAAACAACTCGAGTATTTAAAGGACGGTTCACTATTGGTCGAAGAGTTTGAATTTGACAAGGACAAAAAAAAATTTGCTGACTGGACAATTGTCTATAGTGATTCGTTGATTTTAATTGAAGTGAAGAAGAATCTACTACCAAATTCAACTAAATATCTAATGAATGAAACAAATCTCATGGAAGTTCTAAATCGAGGAATTGTTAAAGGATTGAAGCAGTGTGCTGATAAAATAAAATACACAAAGAATAAAATTAAGGGATTAGAAAAATTCTCTATGATTAAAAAGTTTTATCCAGTAGTGGTTATTTTTGATGATTCATATTTACTAAATGATACCTTTATTAGAAGTATTATCGACAAATCTCTGGTTGAATTACAAATAGAATTTGAAAATGATTGGCAGGTAATCACCACAAGAGAGCTAGAAAAAATAGTTACTGTATGTTCTGAGGAAAATAGATTTATTGATTTGCTAAATGATAAGATTTCAAATCAAGAAAAATTATGTGCTGATTGGGAGAGGTATTTTTTGGCTGATGGTTATTCGATTACTGAGAATCAACTTCTAAAAGAAACTTTTACAAATGAATTGGAATTAATAAATAAAATGAATTGATCAATTTTTTTTTCTGAATGCAGAAAAAACGATTTATATTATTCCTAGATTATTTGCACGCCATAATATCACATCTAAGACATTAACTTTTTCACCCGTGACTAACTGAACACTTGTGAACGGTGCGAACACTTGAAACATTTATTATTTTTAAATTTTAAAACGTAACCTTAATTCACTGAAATATTTATATTGATAATTGGAAATTAAACTTATGTTTTCCATTAGGTAAATCAAAGAAGCTAAGTAAATCAACGGTCCTCAAATGCGAATAACCCTGTGTTCTGAGAAAGTTTTTTTGTGTTATAATTTTCTGAATGGATAAATAGGTACTTCCTTTCTTTTAACTATATATTATGTAATTTCTTCCAAACCAAATATT
>Ga0209633_10002260_pt1 | contig 18852 bp, 18 predicted proteins | sample Cruoilmetagenom1_FD_187290 | JGI IMG/M metagenome (GOLD analysis project Ga0209633, IMG submission 187290) | Oil polluted marine microbial communities from Coal Oil Point, Santa Barbara, California, USA - Sample 1 (SPAdes) (version 2) | ecosystem: Environmental > Aquatic > Marine > Oil seeps ... | reverse complement strand
TCAAAATATCCTGATATTCTTACGTTTTCGTGCCTTGTTAGACGTGTGCCTCAACACTTAAAATTGCCAACTTATTGTTGAGCGAATCCTTACCATAACCTTTCATAGGATAATTGCAATTTATAGTCAACAGTAAATAGGTATGGTGTCCCCCAAAGTCGCAGTAAGCATCCCGATATACTCAACCGATTAAAAACCCTTATTTTATATCCCATTGTGGTAGAGAATTTTGTTGCTGAGTATAAAGATACTGAAGTTTCACCGAAATCAAAGCATAATTATCCTGCAACCATGCGTAGCAGCACATCAATGAAGTATTTTTTCAAGGATCTGGGGTGTCTATAGCAAACAGCATCAAAATCCTTGCTCAGAGCGGCTTTGGTTATAATGTGTCTAAGATCAGAGAAGGCAAAACTGTTACGACCTTTGACTTTATGCCGACGTTCCGGAATATTTACGGGAGTTCAAGCGGCATATACGTTTCTTTAGGAACGAGGACGAATTAACTTCCTCAATTATGCATCACAGCTTCAGGCCATCTTTGCCCGATTTAAAAGTACAAAAATCTTGAAATAGCTCGCTATTCCTGCAACTTTTGTACTTTTAAATCGAACAAACCTGACCTAAATCTGTACGCCTACCTGGGGAAGTTATTTCGTCCCCGTTCCTAAAGAGCTTGTGGTATGTATTTCGGCAATGTGTCCGGTACGACAATAACAATGGCTTATAATCGTGTTGAAAAGGAAATAACGCAAAATAAGCGGGTTAAGGGCAAGCTGAATAAAATAAAAAAGCGAACATTTAAGATGTGACCCCTTCCCATCACTAAGAAACTGGCAGAGTAATTGATATTGTTGTATTATTTTGTTTGTTGCTTTTCACTTTTATGTTTCCGCCCATTTTATCGACTATCATGAAACAAACATAAAGCCCCAGACCGGTCCCTTTGCCCGGCTCTTTAGTTGTATAGAATGGATCGAAAATATTTTCAATGTCGGCTTCGGGAATTCCAGGGCCATTATCTGTAAACATAATTTTCAGCATTTTAACAGGTGCTGCTGATCCAGACAAGGTTTGTTCAATATTTTCAGTGGTTATATATATTTTTCCTTTTATTTTTTCAGGGGAAGAGGCTATGGAATCGGCGGCATTGATAACCAGATTCATAAAGACCTGCCTTAATTGATCCGGATCTGCTGCAAGAGTATCTTTTTCGGCAGACAGGCAGAGTTTTATTGTTATATCCGATAATAATGGCTGTATGTCAAATACTTCCGATATCTCATTTATAAGTTCATGCACGGAAATATTTTTGACATTTTCCTTTGAAGTTCTTGAAAAATCAAGAAGCTGCCGGATAATTGTATTAATCCTGTTGATTTCATCTTCTGTTCTGCGAAGAAAATCGTTTTTCTCATTATCATTGATCTCCTGCTGCTTGAGCAGTTCCAGATAACCGATAATAATACTAAGCGGATTTCCGATTTCATGGGCAATACCGGCCGACAATCTGCCCACTGAGGCCAGTTTTTCCGCTTTAACAAGTTCCTTTTGAGCTGCTTTTAATTTTTGATTTGTTTTTTCAAGTGATTTGAGACTCCTCTCAAGTTTCTTCTTGTCATTGGAGATTCGTTGCAGCATGCTGTTTAAGGAAGAAGAGAGGCGGCTGAACTCATTACTCTCTTTTTCATGGATTAAAAAAAGATCCCCATTTTCCCTGAAATGTTCAGCATCATTCAAGAGCCTTTTTAAAGGCTTTACTGTTACATGGGATATTCGCCTGACACTAATAAAAGTTAGTATTGCCGTATTGATTAACAGGTAGATAAGAATGGTCTGTTGTGTGTGTCTGGCCTGACTATATATTTTAATAAGATCCAGAACAATGCTGACGCTTGCTGTTTTATTTTGATCTATAATCAGAGGAGAAGAAATAACAAGATATCGTTTTTTTTTCCAGAAAACATTCCAGGCCGAACCATAAAATGAAGTTATTTTTTTTTCAGTCAAACGGGCTTTTTGGGTAAGCAAAATAAGTTTTTCCCTATTAATGCCGCATTCTCCGAAAGAATAGTTTTTTAAATTTTTGAGATTTGAAAAAAATGCGCTGGTAAAACCTGATTGTTTTAATATGTTGCGGAATAATGACCTGGTTTTAATGTTGAAAAAATCGTCTTGTTGTATTGCAGACTGTTGCAGCCCGCTCTCGAAGGCTGCAATAAGGATAAAACCTTTTGAAATTTCTGATTTTACAAGCGCTCTTTGATCCAGTCTGATAATAACCAGGTCAATCATGAGCATTCCAAAAAACAGAAAAAAAGCCGTATTGATTGTAAGGTATGTTTTTAATCGTCCGGCAAACAATTACAATCCTTTGTTATATGCATGTTCGGAGAACGTGCATATAGATGTTCCAACAGTGTCAACGACAAATAAAGGATATCCCTTTTATGTCCTGTCAGAAAAAGGTTTTTTCCAGGAGTTTTTCAGTTTTTTTACAGGAACTGAAATAATCGCATCGCCCATAATTCCTTTGATAACCAGGTTGCCGTCTTCTTCGGTTACCTTGCCTATACAGGCACAATCTGTTCCGTTGAATATTTCCTCAAACTGATTTTTATTGGCAGGGTCTATGGTAATTATAAAGCGGCCGGCAGATTCTGAAAAAAGGATCCGGTCATTGCGGAGATTTTTTTCAGCAGGTACAAGGCTCAAGTCCAGTTCCATACCAAGATTACCTGCAAAGGCCGTCATTGCAAGATGCACACCCATACCGCCTCTGTAAATACCGTGAGCTGAAGCAATCAGTTCTTTTTTGATGGCGATAGATAGTAATCTGTAAACTGCTGAAAACTTTTCAGGAAAAACTTCAGGAATATTAAGCCCTGTATATCCAAAAGAATCATAATACTCGGAACCTCCGAGTTCGTTTTGCGTAAGCCCGACAATATAAACAAGATCTCCGGGAATTTTGCTGTCAAAGGTAACGGCTTTGGTTATATTCTCCATAACACTTGTTGCGGAGAACTGGAGTGTTCCCAGAGCTGAAACCTTATGAGTATCACCGTATTTACCGGCAAGATAACCATCCACATACATACTGTCTTTACCTGAAAGCAAGGGGATTCCATATGCCAGGCAAATATCACGCAGCGCCCTGCAGGAACGTACAAGCTGGGCTGCCTTGAATTCACCATCAGGATTTTTTTCAGTATGAAACTGGATATCAGGCCAGCAAAAGTTGTCAACCCCTCCGATATGTTCAAAATCCGCACCAACGGCTATCAGCCTGCGAACTGCTTCATCAATAGTAGATGAAGTCATATGATAAGCATCTATGGCTGAATAAAATGGGATAAACGCCTGAGAAAAAAGAAGTCCTTTTTCGGAATCAAGCACAGGCCTGATTACTACTGCGTCATTATTAACATCACGTTCGGCACCTACAAGAGGCTTGACAACACTGCTGCCCTGGACTTCATGATCATACTGCCTGGTTATCCATTCTTTGGAACATATATTCGGCCTGGCAAGAATATCCAAAAGAAGCAAATTGTAGTCATCGGGTTCAGTAAAAACAGGTTCACTCAGCCCGCGTAAAGCAGGCGGAAGCCATGTTGCGTTAAATTTCCACTGGGGGAAACCTGAAGTCAAAAAATCAATATCAATAAAAGCGCATGTTTCTCCTTTGTAAGTAATATGAAGTTTGCCGGTATCAGTATAATGGCCTATAACAGTACTCTCCACAGCATGCTTTAGAGAAATAGCCATAAATTTTTCTAAATGGCCGGGCTTTACAGCTACTGTCATACGTTCCTGTGATTCTGAAATCCATATTTCCCACTGATCAAGCCCCTCGTATTTGAGAGGAATCTTATCAAGAGTAACTTCACAGCCATTTGAAAAACGCGCTGATTCACCTATAGAAGATGAGAGTCCGCCGCCGCCGTTATCGGTGATAAAGGTTATAAGCCCTTCATCCCGGACTTCCAGAATAAAATCATGCATTTTTTTTTGGGTATAGGGATCGCCAATCTGAACATGGCCGGCAGGAGTATTTTCAGAAAAGACCTCTGAAGATGCAGTCACACCATGAATGCCATCTTTGCCTACTCTCCCTCCACACATTATTATCAGGTCTCCGGGGGAGGTGGTTTTTTTCTCCGCCGGACTGCCATTAACAAGCGAAGGCATTATGCCCAGACAAGTAACAAATACAAGAGATTTTCCCATATAACCCGGGTGAAAGCAAACCTGACCAAAGGTTGTGGGAATCCCGCTTTTATTTCCACCGTCCCGGACGCCTTCCACAACTCCATCCAAAAGACGTTTAGGATGCAGATGCGGAGCAAGATCGCCCGTATAATCCTGCATTCCTGTGCAAAAACCGTAACTGCCCATAACAAGTTTAGAACCTTTACCTGTACCGAGAGGATCGCGGTAGACTCCGACTATGCCGGTTATTGCCCCGCCGTAGGCTTCCATATTGGAAGGTGAATTATGAGTTTCTCCTGTAATAACATAATAATTCTCATCATCAAAACGTCCGGCTCCGGCATTATCCCACAAGACAGATATAACCCAGTTTTTTTTTTCTTTAAGAGATAATGTTGGCGTCTCTATGCATGTTTTAAAAAGATTATCAAATGTCTCGACCCTGCCTGTGGAAAGATCAGTATAATGAAAAAGTCCTCTAAATGTATTATGGTTGCAATGATCACTTCTGGCCTGTGATATATATTCAATTTCTATGTCTGTAGGGTCAGACAATCCGACCAGCGCCCGTTCCTTTTTAACTTTAGCTTGTAAAAAATATTCTCTTATTACAGGGATATCATTGGGATTCAGAGCCAGGCTGCGTTCTATACTTATTGTTGCGAGCTTTGAATCGCTTTCCACTGTTATTGAGGTAACGGAAGGATTATGATTGAGCATTACTTTGGGTATGATAAAACCTGTGCCATTTGCAGAATCCCATTCGTTTTTTGAAAATATTTTCCACTGCTCAATTATATCATTTGCAAGAAGTTCACCTGCTATCAAGTTCATCTCCTCCCGTTGGAGTCCCTGGCCTTTTAAGCAGTATTCTTTTGATGTGTATGCAGCTTCACCTTTTGCAAATTTAAAATCCAAAAGGTCTTCTATTGCTTCAACAGCCGTGCTGCCGGGGTTATCCCGAACACCAGGCCTGTAGCCAACCCATATAACCCAGTCAAAATCTGCGGCAAGAGGAGTAAAGGACGAAATTTGGGTTACAGGATTTGTAAATATTTCCTCTTTTATTCTTTTGCATTGTTCCTCTGTAAATTCGGCATCAATTGTAACTATATTAATAATTTTTACCGACTTAAGGAAAATCCCCAAATAGTCCTCGGCTTTACGCCGCACGCCATCGCCTTCGGCATCAAAGAGATCATCTTTTAGTGTTATTTCAAGTCTATGTGGCATAATATAAATTATTTTTGAACTACAATACGCATAATATCATTATAAAAAGCAAACAGCATCAACATAACCAGCAAGGTTACACCTATCTGCTGAGAAATTTCACGAACCTTAAGATTAAGAGGCCGCCCGGTTACAGCCTCAATAATAAAGAAAAAAATATGCCCCCCATCCAGAACCGGTATCGGAAGAAAATTAAGAATAGCAAGCGTAACACTTAAAAATGCGATAAAAGAGAGAAAGTTGGGCAGACCTTCTTTGTAAAAGTCTCCCGCCATCTGTGCAATCTGGATAGGCCCGCCAAGGTTATCCTTGGCAGAGACTGTGCCTTGTATCATTTTAACAATACCAAGAACAGTTAATTTGGATATATTCCATGTTTGAGAAAAACTTTTGATAGCAGATTGGCCGATGCTCAAAGGGCGTTGAAAAACTTTGCCCGCGGATGTAATTCCTACAAGATATCGCTCAACATCTTCACCAAACAAATTTTTTGTTATTTGAAGTTCAGGTGTTATTTTAACAACCAGTGCAGAATCCCCGCGGCGCAAATGCACCTCAAGCTCTTCTCCCTTACAAGTCGATACAAGTTCTGCCATCTTTTCCCAGCTATCAACCGGCACTCCGTTAATAGCTTCTACAAGATCATCTTTTTGCAGTCCGGCCGTGTATGCCGGGGTTCCTTCACTCACAGTACCTACAACAGGTTTTAAAACGAGCAATCCGTAAAAACAGAAAAGGCCAAAAAAAATTGCAATAGTCAATATTAAATTAAATAGAGGACCCGCGGCAACTATCACTATTTTTTTAAAAATGTGCTTATGTGTAAAGGAGAATGGTATTTCTTCGGGCAAAAGTTCCGAGTCAGGCTCCTCGCCAACCATTTTTACATATCCGCCAAGTGGTATGGCTGAAATAAGGTATTCAGTCATACCAATTTTTTTGCCAACCATTTTTGGCCCGAACCCAAGTGAAAATTTCTCAACACCGACTCCAAATAATCTGGCAAAAAGAAAATGTCCCAGTTCATGAAAAAAAATCAGCACTCCTAATACAATAACAAATGCGATTATACTGGTACTCATAATACGTTCAGCCTCCCGGTCTCTTCTCTCGCCCACTTGTCAGCTTCCAGGATATCATCAAGCAACGGATTTTCGACAACTTTATGCCTGCCCATTACTTGTTCTATAATATCATGTATTTTGATAAAAGGGATACGTTTATTTAAAAATGCGTACACAGCTTCTTCATTAACAGCATTTAATACTGAAGTCATTGTTCCACCTCTTTTACAGGCACTATAAGCAAGGCCAAGAGACGGAAATTTGGTCAAGTCAGGCTTTTCAAAAGTAAGAGCTCCAATATTAATAAAATCAGGCGCCGGCATTTTTATATCAAGCCTCTCCGGATACGACAGGGCATAGGATATGGCACCTTTCATGTCCGGCATTCCAAGTTGCGCCATTACAGCTCCGTCTTTATATGAAACCATTGAATGAACAACACTTTGAGGATGAATAACAACCTCTATATCATTAATATCAACATCAAAAAGATATTTAGCTTCAATAACTTCAAGCCCTTTGTTCATAAGTGTTGCAGAGTCTATACTTATTTTTTTGCCCATTTTCCACGTAGGATGGTTAAGAGCATCTGAAAGTTCAATTTTATCAAATTCATTAACAGGTTTACGCAGAAAAGGGCCTCCGGATCCTGTCAGTATAATTTTATCAAGATCTTTGATATTGTTACCATGCAGACATTGAAATATTGCACTATGTTCGCTGTCAACAGGAAAAATTTTTACTCCATTGGCCCTGGCTTTTTTTATAACGATTTCACCCGCCATAACCAACGTTTCTTTATTAGCAAGAGCAACTTCTTTTCCTGCATTAATCGCTGCAATGGTGGGAAGCAAACCGGCAGCTCCAACTATGGCGGAAACGACCATATCAACAGATTTACAGGATGCTGCAGCCACATATCCTTCCTTGCCGCATAAAATTTCAACCGTTTTGTTGTTATTAAGTCTCTTTTTCAAGCATGCTGCATGTTGATCATCAAAGAGAACAGCTATTTCAGGGTTGAAACGTTCAATCTGTTTCGCCAGCAATTCAACATTATTCTTTGCTGCCAAAGCCTTGATTCTAAATCTATCCGGAAACATTTCAACAATCTTGAGAGTATTACATCCTATTGAACCTGTTGAACCTAATATAGCAAGCTGTTTCATCTTTTTTTATCCACGCAATAAATATACCTTAAAATAGTACACTGGTAGAGCCGCAAAAAGAAGTGCATCAATCCTATCCAGAATTCCTCCGTGACCAGGCAAACATGCACCTGAATCTTTAATCCCGCCTTCCCGTTTAAGCATAGACTCAAACAGATCACCCATAGGAGCTATAATACCGATGCAAAGGAGAAAAAAAAGAGAGCCTGCCCAATGCAGGTCAGGCAGAAAAAAAAATTTAAAAAAAGAACCGGTCACCAAAACCGCAGCCATACCTCCAACTGCGCCTTCTACGGTTTTCCCAGGGCTGACTAATGGGCATAATTTGTGGCGGCCAAGGTATGAACCTGTGTAGAATGCACCTGTATCTCCGACAAAAACAATACATAAAAGGAAAAAAATCCATGTTATTCCATCAGTGCTGTTTCTTAGCAAAACAATAAACGAAAGCAAAACAGGTAGATATAAAATTCCCAGCATAGACTTTGCAATAAAATCGGTTAAATTGAGTTCCTTTTTGTAGGAAATGACAGCCATTATTCCCGATGCAACAAGATGAAAAGCAATAACAAGAGAAATTAAATTAAAAAATTTCCAGTATGAGAATAGAATAATTATAATTCCGGTTAAATAAGATAAGCATATCAGCAATCTGAATTGGTTCACTTCAGCACTGTTTAATGCAATGCGGAAATATTCCCGTAAACCTGCTATTGATATAAAGCATATAAAGATTGTAAACCAAAAAGCCCCTCCCTTATAAATAAGAAAAATTATAAAGGGAAGGGCCGCAAAACTTGTAATCCATCTTTTTAAATGCATATGGGATCGCTTAAACCTTGCCGAACCTGCGCTCTCTTTGTTGATAATCTTTAAGAATGCTTATAAATTCTTTTTTGCCAAAGTCTGGCCAAAGAGTATTTGTAATGAAAATTTCTGAATACGCTATCTGCCATAAAAGAAAATTGCTGATACGCATTTCACCACTGGTTCTTATAAGAAGATCAGGATCCGGAATTGCTCTGGTATAAAGATGATCTGATATTAAATCTTCAGTAATCTGATTTTCAGAATCATCAGGATTAATTATCTTATTTTTAACTTTTTTGGCAATCTGCCGAACCGCTCTGACAATCTCGTCTCTTCCACCGTAACTTAAAGCAAGGTTCAGAAGGAGACCATTGTTGCTTTTCGTAAACTCAATGGTATTTTGCAAAATATCCTGCACTTCGCCTGGAAGGCGCTCTATCTGTCCGATTGCATTGAGACGGATATTATTCTCCATCATCTCTTTCTGTTCTGTTACAAGAAACCTTTTGAGGATGGTCATCAGCGCAGTTACTTCGGCTTTTGGACGTTTCCAGTTTTCTGTTGAAAAAGCATAAAGGGTAAGAATCGGAATTTTTATTTCCCTGCAAGCTTTAACAATTGATCGTACAACCTCAGTACCTTTTTGATGTCCTTTTATTCTGTTTAAAAGCCTTTTTTTGGCCCAACGTCCATTGCCATCCATTATAATGGCAACATGTTTTGGAAGAAATTCAGAATCAAGATTTATATCGGAGGTAGAGAAACTCACAGGTTCTGTTTTGTCAGAATTCAAGAATTTCTGTTTCCTTCTCTTTATAAATTTCGTCTATAAACTTGATGTTTTCATCGGTTATCGTCTGCACCTGATCCTGAGCATTAAACGCTGCGTCTTCTGCAATATCTCCATCGTTTTTAAGCTTTTTTAACACGTCATTTGCATCGCGTCTGACATTACGTACCGCAACTTTATAATCTTCACACTTTTTATGAACTATTTTGCCAAGTTTTTTTCGTCTCTCTTCAGTAAGAGGAGGAATTGAAATACGAATAATTTTACCGTCACTTGAAGGCGTTAAGCCTAAATCTGACTTTAAAATCGCTTTTTCTATACTTTTAATAACAGAAATATCCCACGGCTGTATTGTTACAAGGCGGCTTTCAGGCACAGCGAGAGATGCCATCTGATCAATCGGAGTAAGTGTGCCATAATAATCGACCCGTATGCCGTCAAAAAGATTGAGAGATGCACGCCCTGTTCTGACACGCATTAATTCATTCTTCAAAGCGTTGATTGACTTGCTCATTTTCTCTTTGGTTTCCTCATAAATAGATTCAATCATGGTTTTTTACCTCACTATATCATGTCTATTAGAGTTAGTGTCTTAAGGAACGGGGACGAAATAACTTCCCCAACTATAGATTGTCACATAAATAATTTCACTGCGTTATCGGTCGTTGGAGTATTACAATACGCCTTCGTCCCCGTTCCTAACAAAAATTAGCAGTTCACGTTCCTTCGTTAGTAATCAGTGTGCCGATTTTTTTCCCGCAAATAACATTTTTTATATTACCACTGACATTAAGATTAAAGACTACAAGGGGCAGGGAATTCTCCATTGCAAGAGAAACAGCGGTCATATCCATGACTTTAAGCTGTTTTTGCAGAACATCCATATAGTTGGTTTTTTTGATAAAAATAGCATCAGGATTCTGTACAGGATCAGAATCATACACACCATCTACTTTAGTCGCCTTTAAAAATATTTCGGCATGAATCTCCTGGGCTCTTAAAACAGCGGCTGTATCGGTAGTAAAATAAGGATTCCCAGTACCTGCGCCAAAAATAACAACCCGCCCATTTTCTAAATGCTTGACAGCTTTTCGTAATATAAAGGACTCTGCTACATCAGGCATTGATAATGCAGACTGAACTCGAGTCTGAACTCCTTCCTTTTCCAGGGCAGACTGCAAAGCAATAGAATTTATTACAGTAGCCAGCATGCCCATATGATCTGCTGCTGTTCTATCCATTCCATATGAACTTGCCGCAACCCCCCTGAATATATTACCGCCTCCAACAACTATAGCCACTTCCACGCCAAGACCAATGATTTCTTTAATCTCACCGGCTACAGTGGTTATCATTTTGAGACTTATACCGAAGCCTTGATTCCCCATCAAAGCTTCTCCACTTAATTTTAACAGGATTCTTTTATAACATGGAACTGACAATGCTTATTATTCTCCTACCTGAAATCTGGCAAAACGTTTAATAGTAATGTTTTCTCCTATTTTAGCTATCATCCCGTTTATCAGGTCAGAGATAGTAACGTTGGGATCACGAACATAAGGCTGATTCAGCAGGCAATTCTCCTTGAAAAATTTCTTGAGCTTCCCTTCAGCTATCTTGTCCAGAATATTTTCAGGCTTACCGGTTTCAAGTGCCTGGGCACGATAAATTTCTTTTTCCTTGTCAATTATATCTTGTGGCACATCTTCCGCTTTAATCCCAACAGGGTTTGTTGCTGCAACATGCATTGCAATATTTTTCGCAAATTCAAGAAAATCTTCATTTTTTGCTACAAAATCGGTTTCACAATTTACTTCCACAACAGTTCCGAGTTTGCCGCCCATATGTATATAGGATGCAATAACACCTTCACTCATTGCCCTGCCGGCACGTTTTGCAGCAGTTGCCAATCCTTTTTTTCTTAAAAAATCGACCGCTTTGGATAGATCACCGCCGCACTCGGAAAGCGCCTCCTTGCAATCCATCATTCCTGCTCCGGTTTTTTCACGAAGCTGTTTAACCATTGCAGCACTTACTTTAATCATTATCTGTTATCTCCTATATGTTTAGGAACGAGGACGAATTAATTTCCCTAACTCTATGCGCCTGCTTGGGGAAGTTATTTCGTCCCCGTTCTTTAAGGGATAGCCGCTCCTTCCCCTTTTATTTTATTTCTTCAGATGTGGTTCCTGCTTCTGTACCATCCGCAGCAGTAGACCGTTTAATTATCTCTACAACAGGTCCGTCTGTGCCGTCAGAAATTACTTTTCTTTCCCCTGGCTGCAAATCCTCAGCAACAGAAGGTTCGACTATCTCTTCTTCAATATCCTTATCAGCTTCAGCCTGCTTTCTTTCTTCCAGCAGCTCCCGCCCCTTAATAGATGCATCTGCTATCCTTGATGTTATCAGCCGAATAGCACGAATAGCATCATCATTACCTGGTATAACATAATCAATCTCATCAGGATTACTATTTGTATCAACAATTGCGATAACAGGAATGCCCAATCTTTTTCCTTCACGAACAGCAATTGCTTCATTTCTTGAATCAACGACAAAAATAGCAGCAGGTAGCTGCTTCATGGTACGTATTCCACCCAGAGTATTATCAAGTTTTAATCTTTCTTTTCCCAGTTTCAATCTTTCCTTTTTAGGAAAAAGATTTATAGAGCCGTCATTTTCAATTCTGTTAAAATAATTCAGGCGATCTATACTTTTTTTAATGGTCTGGAAATTAGTCAACATACCCCCCAGCCATCTATTATGGACATAAAACATTTCACATCGGTTAGCTTCTTCATAAATAGCTGCCTTTGCTTGTTTTTTTGTGCCCACAAAAAGGATAGTCCCGCCATTTGCCACAACATCAGTTACAAAATCACATGCCTTTCTAAACATGCGGACTGTTTTTTGCAAATCAATAATATAAATACCGTTTCTTGCCCCAAAAATATAAGTTTTCATCTTAGGGTTCCAGCGTCTGGTCTGGTGACCGAAATGTACTCCTGCTTCGAGCAGTTCCTTCATTGTGATGTGTTGCATATAGTTCTCCTTGTATCGGTTATTCGAGTTTTAGGAACAAGGACGAAATAACTTCCCTAAATCTGTGCGCCTGCTTGTGAAAATTATTTCGTCCCTGTTCCTTAGGACTCAATTCTTCCATCTCTTTCATATAAAAAATTACATGTGTTTTACTTTATTTCGTTACATAAAGCACCGAAACACAGCTCCAGAGATGTGTTAATTTTTACAAATTTTTATAAAATAACAAACAAATTAATATTTGACAACATGAATTAATCTTTTTTTTTCTTCATCGAAACAATTCTATCAAATCCGCTGTAATCTTTAATAAAAACAATATGTTCGTAGGCGTTGCATTCCTCAATAATCCCCTCAAGATCATCTTTCTGATCATGCCCCGTTTCAAGCAGCAAACTGCCTCCTTCCTTAAGGTAATTATGCGCACTTACCAAAATCTGTTTTAATGCAACAAGCCCATTTTTTCCGCCGTCAAGTGCCTTTGCCGGCTCATATTTCCAGATTTCAGGCTCAAGACCCGGGATTACTGCAGATTTTATGTATGGAGGATTCGAAATAATAATGTCAAATTTTAACTGATTATTCTTCAAGGGGGCAAGCCAGTCACCAGAAAAGAAATATATTGATGCGCCAGGAACATTCCGAACTGCATTCTCTCTGGCAAGGATAAGTGTATCAACGGAATAATCGGATGCAAAAAAAGTGTTTCCCGACCTTTCAGAGGCCAGGGCAATGGAAATAGCGCCTGAACCCGTACCCAGCTCTAAAATCCGGGCACTATCAGGCAAGTCCTCCGGCATCAATGAAAGCGCTGTCTCTACAAGAGATTCTGTTTCCGGCCTGGGAATAAGGGAATTTTTTGTCACTGCAAGATCAATTGACCAGAATTCCTTATGACCTGTGATATATGCAACCGGTTCTCTGTTTCTTCTTCTCTTGATCAAGGATTTGAAAAAAGAAAGCTCTGACTTGTCAAGCGGCTTGTCAAATTGCAAATATAAATCAATACGCTTTAGTTTTAAAACATGCGCCAGCAATATCTCTGCTGTCGCTCTGGGACTGTCTATATGATAGGATTTAAAATATGACGTGGTCCATTCAAGGATTTTAAGGATGGTCCATTCAGGCGGTTTTTGCTTCAACTGATTCTGCATTCTGTAATGCCCGGGTCTGATAAAAGGTTATAAGCTCGTCTATAATTTCATCAATATTTCCCTGCAGAATATCTTCAAGCTTATAAAGAGTAAGCCCCACTCTGTGGTCTGTAACTCTTCCCTGGGGAAAATTATATGTCCTTATTCTGCCGCTTCTGTCGCCGGTTCCTATCTGATTTTTACGCTCCTGAGATCTTTGTTTATTCTGTTCCCTGACCATACTGTCAAGCAAGCGGGCGCGTAGTACTTTCATGGCCTTGTTTTTGTTCTTTAATTGCGATTTTTCATCCTGGCATGTTACCACAAGATTAGTAGGCAGATGAGTGATACGTACAGCCGAATCTGTGGTATTAACACTCTGTCCGCCAGGGCCTGTTGCTCTGAAAACATCAACTTTAAGTTCGCGCGGGTCTATCTGAAGCTCAACATCTTCAGCTTCCGGAAGAACCGCAACCGTAACTGCTGATGTGTGTATGCGTCCCTGAGCCTCGGTAGTTGGAACTCTCTGCACACGATGAGTTCCACTTTCGAACTTAAACCTGCTGAAAGCCCCTTTTCCCTTAATCATAGCTATAACTTCTTTAAAACCACCGACACCTGTCCCGTGGTGAGTCATTATTTCCACTTTCCAGTTTCTGTTCTCAGAATATCTGTTATACATTCTAAAAAGATCGCCAGCAAAAAGACCAGCCTCTTCGCCGCCGGTGCCGGCTCGTATCTCTATAATTATATTTTTACCGTCATTGGGATCACGGGGCAGCAACAGCTTTTTTAACTTGTCTTTCAGGCTGGTTTTTTTATCGGTTAAAGCATCAATCTCATCTTTGGCAAGTTCTTTAATTTCAGGATCCCCATCCTTTAGAAGCTCCTGGCTATCTTCCAGATCAGAGAGTGTCTGCTCATAATCCCTGAAAACTGTAACAATACTATCAAGCTCGGCGTGTTCTTTACTGAATTTCTGAAATGCATTACGATCAGATACAATTTCAGGGCTGCTTAACAGCTTTTCAAGTTCCAGAAAACGTCTTTCTACACCTTTAAGTTTTTTAAACATAAATATCTAAAGCGGCAAAGCCGCGGTTTTGAGTTTTTCAGTCAATGAACTTTTTATTTTTTTGTAACAGAAGTTCAGGAGTAAGGCGCTAAAGCACCTGCTTTGGGAAGTTATTTCGTCCCCGTTCCTTATCTGAAAATCTATATGAGGCTATCCGAAAATTCTCTTTTTCCCGCGTCCCTAAGGCAGCCTCATGATAAAAAATTAAACCTGTTTTTGAAATTTTGCGTATTTTTTACGAAAACGCTCAATCCGGCCTGCTGTATCAAGAAGTTTTTGTTTTCCTGTAAAAAAAGGGTGGCATTGTGAACAAATTTCAACTCTGATATCTGATTTGGTTGAACCAGCTTCGATAACATTTCCGCATGCGCAAGTGATTGTTGTGTTATTATATTTTGGGTGAATCTTTGATTTCATTTGAACTATCCTTTACGTTATGTGTTCATTGAATCTAAAAAATGTACATTATCTTCTGTTCCGCTTATTTTATCAAGTAAAAATTCCATAGCATCTACAGGATTCAAGGAGGAAAGCAATTTTCTTAAAATCCATACACGATTCAAAACCTCCGGATCAATAAGCAGCTCCTCCTTGCGGGTGCCGGATTTATTGATATCTATGGCAGGGAAGACTCTTTTATCCGCCAAACGGCGATCTAACTGCAACTCCATATTACCGGTTCCCTTAAATTCCTCAAAAATAACTTCATCCATACGGCTGCCGGTATCAATAAGAGCAGTTGCAATGATTGTAAGACTGCCTCCTTCTTCTATATTCCGGGCTGCCCCAAAAAATCTTTTTGGACGCTGCAGGGCATTGGAATCTACTCCTCCGGACAAAATTTTACCACTAGGCGGCATAACTGAATTATAGGCGCGCGCAAGTCTTGTAATACTATCTAACAGAATAACAACATCTTTTTTGTGCTCCACAAGTCTTTTGGCCTTTTCTATAACCATTTCTGCAACCTGGACATGCCTTTCAGCAGGTTCATCAAAAGTTGAGCTGATTACTTCTCCGTTAACAGACCTTGCCATATCCGTCACTTCTTCCGGACGTTCATCAATTAAAAGCACAAACAAAACAATGTCTTTATGATTTTCACTTATACTGTTTGCGACTGCCTGCAACAGCATTGTTTTTCCTGTTCTGGGAGGAGAAACAATCAGGCCTCTTTGGCCAAAACCTATGGGTGCCATAAGATCTATGATTCTCGTAGAAAAATTATCCTCCCCATTTTCCATCATTATCTTCTTCTCAGGATAAAGAGGCGTAAGATTATCGAATAGTATCTTGTCCCTGGCAATTTCAGGGTCTTCATAATTTACAGCTTCAACCTTTAATAAAGCAAAATAGCGCTCGGTCTCCTTGGGTTGGCGGATCTGACCAGATATCGTATCTCCTGTTCTCAGGTTGAAACGGCGTATTTGTGAAGGAGAAACATAAATATCATCCGGTCCTGGCAGATAATTTGAGTCGGGAGAACGTAAAAAACCGAAGCCGTCCGGAAGAATTTCCAGTGTGCCGGCACCAAAAATCATCCCGTTTTTTTCTATCTGAGCCTGTAATAAAGCAAACATTAATTCCTGTTTCCTCATACCTGCAGCTCCGTTGATTTTAAATTTTTTGGCCATGTTGGTCAGTTCGCTTATTCTTTTTCCCTTTAGTTCAACTATATTCATTAAAAATCCACCCTGCTTAACATTAAAATTACATGAGGCTATCCAAAAATAGACATTTTTTTCAAATCAAGACATTTTTAAAAAAATAATCGGAGGCATATAGTTGATATTCCGAGGACTATTTTTTTAAAATAACGCAGAGTTGGGAAAAAAAATTTTTGGATAAACTCATCAAAAAAAATCGGCATCCTTTTTGATGTTGGTTCCCATACGCCGGCATGAAAACGAAAATAAAAAATAAACCTATCTATGTATAATCTATGTTCCATTATTGTTTCAAAAGTATTAAGAAACGAGAACGAATGAAGAATACCAAAGAATTTTGAGAAGAAAATTCTCAAAATAGAAACTTGAAAACCACAACAATATTCATACAATAGCAAACTGGTCAGCTAAGGGCTCGCTAAAAAATAACTTGACATTTTAAGCGCCGATGCATCCCGTCTGACTACGTTCCGAAAGCTTAGGAACGAGAACGAATTAACTTTCCCAACTATGCATCACAGCTTCAGGCCATCTTTGCCCGATATAAAAGTACAAAAATCTTGAAATAGCCCGCTATTCCTGCAACTTTTGTACTTTTATATCGAACAAACCTGACCTAAATCTGTGCGCCTACTTGGGGAAGTTATTCCGTCCTCGTTCCTTAAAAATATCTTGATATTCATAGGCTTTCGCGCTTTGCCAGCCAGGCGCATCAACACTTAAAATTGCTAATTTATTTTTAAGCGAACCTTGAGAAACGAGGATGTTTGATTATGACATATAAAAATTATGTATCAGATTTTACAAAAAGATTACGAGCTGAATTCCTGCCGGTTTTATTGGAAGAATACGGGAGGTCAATATTAATATCAAAAAAAATAGAATTTGGCACTAACCCCCATGTTATTTAGTGTAAGAACGAAAACTGTTGATTTTCCCAATTTCTGTGTCAGGAAAAAATTTTCTACTTTTTTATTAATGATAGAAAGATAAAGCATTTCCGATATGTTGTCAAGAATAAAAGTCCTCTTGATCATCAACCTAACAAATGGTATTTTTAAATATTAAGGAACGGGGCAAATATGCATAAAATTATTTTGATAGGTACTGGCGGTTTTATGGGTGCAATTCTCAGATACCTCGTCAGCGGCTATGTTCAAAATTTATCGGAAAGCGTTTCCATACCATATGGAACCTTTGCAGTTAACATTATCGGTTGTTTTTTGTTTGGAATGCTTTCTCATCTGACCGAACTTCAGATCGCCATGACACTGGAAATGCGTTTATTGCTGATGGTTGGTTTCTTGGGTTCTTTTACTACCTATTCCACATTCAGCAATGAAACAATGATTCTTTTACAGGATCAAAGAATATTTTTGGCTATGATTAATATCGGCGCTCATATATTCGCAGGCCTGACCGCTGTATTTCTTGGCCGCTTAATCATAAATTTAATTTGGAGATAAGGGTTCGCTCAACAATAATTTGGCAATTTTAAGTGTTGAGGTACCCGTCTAACAAGACGCGAAAATGCAAAAATATCAGGATATTCTGAGCTTTCGCAACGCAGTCACGCGGGATGCATCGGCGCTTAAAATGTCAAATTATTTTTGTGTGAGCCCTAAGGAACCATTTAAATATTTATGCACTATACTGGAAATAAGTGTTTGATATGGAATCCCTTCTTCAATAGCCTTTATTTGAATTTGGCGATAGTCTTTTTGAGTAAAGCGAAGATTTATACGCTTGTCTTTTTTCAAGGTATTTCGAGCCGCAGCGATTGCCTTCTCTTTTTCTCTTTTGATATTTTTAACAGACCGCCACTCTTCACGCTCAATTGATTCTATCAAGTTTTTTTCTTCCTGATCAAGTGGCTCAAAAGCCTTTCGACTTAATTTTTTCATTATTTCCCCCTTAAACCGTAACGTTTGGCATATTTACGACTTGGAAAGGCAATTTTGAGAAAAATTTCATCATTGTTCTCTATAAAAAGTACAACAACAGCATAGTTCTCTATTTCCAGAATATAAATTTTTTGATTAGATCGTCCGGGATTTTCCTCAATGCCAAGTATCTGACCTGATTCAATTAGATATGCAATCTCTTCGAAAGAAATTCCGCGCACATGCTTCAAAATCTCATTTTTTTTAAAATCCCAGTTCAAATATTTCATATTATGAATATATAATGCTAATGCCTGCCTTTTGTCAACAGACAATGCGACTCGGAAGATAAATATTGAAACATAACGTAAAGCTGAGTGGCTGGGCAACGATAACCGAAAAACTATGATAAAGGTAAAAACTACCGGTTAAATACTGCCTTTCAAAAGCGGCACGGCTTTGCCCAATCCAGCTCAAGCGCTTGGTTCGGCGATAAGTACCTATGGCGTTACTTAAATAATGTTGCAAGGCCTAATGCCTTGATCATACAGATTTTCTTCATTATTAACAGTTTCTTTTTATTTGGGCTAACATATGCCATTGACATAACCAACATTGTGACTTACAATAAGACCATGATAAACTTAAATATAAATGAAATAAAAACTCATTTCTCAAGCTACCTTGCAAAAGTTAGCAACGGAGAAACTGTAATAGTTTGCAAACGGAATGTACCTATTGCTGAAATAAAACCGATTGTGGCACTCCCAA
>Ga0209633_10002258_pt1 | contig 18857 bp, 11 predicted proteins | sample Cruoilmetagenom1_FD_187290 | JGI IMG/M metagenome (GOLD analysis project Ga0209633, IMG submission 187290) | Oil polluted marine microbial communities from Coal Oil Point, Santa Barbara, California, USA - Sample 1 (SPAdes) (version 2) | ecosystem: Environmental > Aquatic > Marine > Oil seeps ... | reverse complement strand
CCTCAAGGTTTTTCTCGGGAGCGGCAGGCGTTTAAGGCAATTCGCGAAGCGAAATGCCTGTGCGGCAGTCATTTAAGGGGATTCGCGAAGCGAAACACCTGCGGCAAGCGTTTCGAAGAAACGATGAAAGCACCGCAGAAATGAAGAGAGCACTAAAGCAACGCTGAGAGCGTTCAAAGGCTTTTCGCGAGGCAAAATGTCAAAAGATAAATGACAAGCGAATTAGAAAAATTGTTGGTCAATTATTCGGAAACTCACACCGACGGTTCACATCCCATTGATTGAGTAAATGATCATAGCCTGGGATCAATAATCATCAACATATCCGGCCCAAACAAGCTGGACCTCCTAATTTATGGCATTTCAACTGGCGTGGCTCTGGAATGAAGCATCATTGCGACTGGACAGATCAGCGATTGCTTACTATATCGAAGGAAGCGTTATTTTCGGAGAACGATTTTGATTCGACTGGGAAAATTGAGTTTCGTGGCTTTCTGCATGATAGCAATCATGATGGCTCCGTTGTCAGCGATGGCGTCGGCCCACAAGTTCGCCCCAGGCCAGATTGCCGAAAAAGCTATGGTAGCTGCAGGCGATTTGAACGGTAAAATCGCTATGGTCAATATGGACGCCCCGTGCGCGACGCTCGATTGTTGTGAGGCGGGTTCACATAATAAATTCCATCAATCTGACGGATGCGGTCAATGCGATAACGCATGCCAAAGTACATGCAGCTCCCTGTTGGCTGTTCTCTGGAAAAGCACTGCAAAATTACTGCATCCATCTCTTTTTATCAGTACCGCCGACAAAAATGCTTCCGTGACGAGTTTTAGACCGGAAAGCTTAAGCCCACCTCCCCGCGCGTAATCCCAAGTATTATTTTCTGTTTATTACCAGGCCGGAATTCGGCTCGGAATGAGTGTTCGTGCAGCTCTGCCATCTGTCATATGTGCAGGTACGTCCAGTTTTCATTACAAACAATAACGCTTCTACGCACAGGTGAAATCCATGCATCGCCGCTTCATTTTTATCATATCCGCCCTGACAGTGATGTGCGGGTTGGCAGCCCCGTCATCAAATGCAAAGCCACCTGACGGCAAGTCCCGCAGTGACAGTGTGCTTTCTATGCAGGCGGCCGTATCATTGGCAGTCCAGGCACGCGACCCCTCAGTCCGGAGATTTGATGAAAAAGCAGCAGCACTCGATAACCGGTCAATTGCAGATAGCCAATTGCCCGACCCGATATTGCGCGCGGGGCAGTTTAATGTACCCATCGATACCTTTGATTTTGGCCAGGAAGCATCGACCCAGGTTCGGTTTGACCTTTTGCAAAAAATTCCAGCGGGCGACACGCTCCACCTGAAAGGCCAAAAACGGCACGCCGAGGCGCGGGCCGAAGATGCGAAGGCTCAATTGCGCGAAAGCCATATTAAACTGGAGACGCGTCTCGCCTGGCTTGAGCTTTATTATCTAAATGGAGCCTTTAACAAGGTCACCGAAAATCGCGAAGCAGTGAGGGAACTGGTAAAGGTTGCGACGGCAATTTTTGGAACCGGGCGGGAAAGTTCACAAGATGTATTACGTGCCCAGGTCGAACTAAGCGTGCTCGATGACAGGCTCATTAAAATAAGGAATGAGACCCACCACTTAAAAAACAGATTGGTTCGTCTGATCGGACGTGCCGCTGCAAACAGACCGCTTTCATATCGGTTGCCAAATCTGGTGCCGCCTCCATCAGTGGAGCGACTAAGGCAAAACTTGCTACATCACCCTTCAATTCGGGTAGATAATGCCGCTCTCGATGCCCGCAGCACGGAAATCGATCTGGCCGGTGCCAAATACCGACCAGAATGGACAGCCGAGGTGCGTTACGGCATCCGTAATAATGATCGCCCCGATCTCCTTACCGCACGCATTGGCATGTCATTGCCGATTTTTCCCGAGAACCGCCAGGACCGACAGGTTGAAGCCGCACATCATGATCACCTCAGTGCGCAATATGTTCGTGATGCCAGGCTCCGCGACCTTAGAACGGACCTTGAGCGTTATCATTCAGATTGGGAACGAACCGGCGAACGGATCAATCTTTACAAACGCGTTGTAACCCAACGCGCCAAGGCGACCACCGAGGCGTCCCTTGCTGCGTACCGGGCGGGGCACTCGGATTTTGCCGAGCTCATCCGCTCGAGGCTCGCGGAGCTAGATGCGGAACTCACGCTCTTGCGGCTCACGGTCGATCGCGCCAAAGCCCATTCAAATCTTTTGTTCATAGCTGGAAAGTAGGCGAACTCATGTCAGTAAAATCCTTTGTAGTTGCGTCTTTGATTTTGTTGATGGGCATCGCTATCGGATACGGATTGTCTGAAATAACATCAAGCGGCATGCGTTCCGATGGTGATATGAAGGGTGAAAAGAAAGTGCTCTATTGGGTCGCCCCCATGGATCCGAACTTCCGCAAGCCCGAACCTGGAAAATCACCAATGGGGATGGATCTCATCCCGGTCTATGAGGGCGATGGTGATAACAATGGGGATGGAGATGACACAAAAGGAATAAAAATAGACCCCTCCGTCGTGAACAATATTGGCGTGCGCACCGCACAGGTGACGCGAAGCAGCCTGAAGCGGGAAATCGATACAGTCGGGTACCTGGCACAGAATGACGACCTCACTCAAGACATCCATGTCCGCACCGAAGGATGGATTGAACGCCTCGACGTCAAAACGGCCGGGGATCGGCTGAAAAAGGGTGCGCGGCTTTTTCAACTCTATTCACCGGCCCTGGTGAACGCGCAGGCCGAATATCTCCAGGCTCTCAAGATAAGGCAAAACGCGCTCACAAGCGCTGCTGAAGAACGCCTGGCAGCACTGGGAATATCCGAGCGTCAGATCAAGGCATTACGCCGCTCAAAAAAGGTCAGTCGTCTTATTGATGTCTATGCGCCGCAAGACGGTTATGTGGTCGACCTTAATGTGCGTGAAGGCATGTTTGTCAAACCGCGCACAACTGTCATGACGGTCGCCGATCTGAAAGAAATTTGGGTGAATGTTGAGATTTACGAAGGTCAGGCAACATGGGTAGCAGTAGGAGAAAAGGCTGTTATGCGTCTTCCCTTCATTCCTGGCAGGATTTGGGAAGGTGTTGTGGATTATGTTTATCCGACGGTTGACCCTAAGAGCCGCACCGTGCGTACACGTCTGAAATTCCATAACCCGGATGAAAATCTCAAACCGAATATGTATGCGGAAATCACACTTTTCGGAAAGCCCCAGCCACGTACGCTCAGCATTCCGAGGGAGGCCGTGATCCGAACAGGCAAGCAGGAGCGCGTTATTTTGGCGCTTGAAAAAGGGAAATTTCGTCCCGCCAAAGTGATCACCGGGATTGAGGTTGGCAACCGGATCGAGATTATCATCGGCCTTGAGGAGGGCGAAAAAGTCGTCACCTCCGGCCAGTTTCTTATTGATTCAGAAGCGAGCCTGGATGCCAGTCTTCTGCGTATATCCGGCAATCCACTTCGCGACAATATCGAAACATCCCGGACCACCGCCGTTGCCACAGGGGTCATAAATTCACTTATGATAAAGGACAGGCAGCTCAACATCACCCATGATCCAATCCCTGATATTGGTTGGCCAACCATGACCATGGATTTTAACGTCGCTGACGGCGTCACGTTAAAGGAATTTAAGCCGGGCGATGCGGTGTATTTTTCGCTTCTTAAGAAAGAAAAAAATCTCTTTGAAATAACCGAAGTTTCAAAATCAAAAATTATGTTGCCAAAGACAAAACCCGCAGTGAGCGGCGGACAACCGCCTACACCGGGAGTTGATAAGCCGGCACAAGATAAGCCCAAGATGGACATGCGTGGCTCCCATGCAGGGCAACCCAAAGCGGCGGGAGATGGCTCATGATCGCCAATATCATCCGCTGGTCCATCGAGAACCGCTTTCTGGTTATTCTTTTTACATTATTGCTAACGGCTGGTGGTTTGTTTGCCGTAAAAAGCACTCCCCTTGATGCGATCCCCGACCTCTCCGATGTTCAGGTCATTATTAAAACAAGCTATCCCGGTCAGGCACCCCAAGTTGTCGAGGATCAGGTCACTTATCCATTGACCACAGCCATGCTGTCGGTTCCCGGGGCTGTTACCGTTCGCGGTTATTCCTTTTTCAATGACAGCTATGTCTATGTGATTTTTGAAGACGGGACGGATCTTTATTGGGCGCGTTCCCGAGTGCTGGAATATCTCAGCCAGGTAGCACCAACACTCCCCCGGGCGGCACGCTCGGCACTGGGGCCTGACGCCACCGGCGTTGGCTGGGTCTATCAATACGCGCTGATCGACCGAACCGGACGCCATGACCTCGCGAAATTGCGAAGCATTCAGGACTGGTTTCTTAAATTTGAGCTTCAAACGGTCAAGGGCGTTTCTGAGGTGGCCACAATCGGTGGCATGACCAAGCAGTACCAGGTGGTGGTCAATCCGTTGAGGTTGCGCGCATATAATATTCCGCTCTCAAAGGTGCGCGACGCGATCAGGCGCGGCAATCAGGAAACCGGCGGGCGGGTAATCGAGATGGCGGAAGCGGAATATATGATCCGCGCTTACGGTTACATCAAGAACCAGGAGGATTTACGCCAGATACCGCTCGGTCGCACCGCCAATGGTACGCCGATATTGCTGAAAGACGTTGCCGATATCAGGCTTGGGCCTGAATTGCGTCGCGGCATTGGCGAACTTAATGGTGAGGGGGAGGCGGTCGGTGGCGTTATCATCATGCGCTTTGGCGAGAATGCGCTGTCGGTGATTTCGGCGGTAAAGGAGAAACTGGAAAGCGTCAAAAAGGGTTTGCCCAAAGGTGTCGAAATTGTCGAGACCTATGACCGGTCGGCACTAATCAATCGGGCCGTCCATACGCTGACAGAAAAACTGATCGAAGAATTTCTTGTCGTTGCTCTGGTCTGCATCATATTTCTTTTTCATATGCGCTCGGCGCTCGTCGTCATCATCTCGCTGCCCATCGGCATATTGGCGGCATTCATCATCATGCACGCGCAAGGCATCAATGCAAATATCATGTCTCTGGGCGGCATCGCCATCGCCATTGGCGCCATGGTTGACGGCACGATCGTTATGATTGAAAATTTACACAAACATATTGAGCGGCATGGTGGCATCAACGAAACAAACCGTTGGCGCATTATCAAAGACGCTTCGGTCGAAGTGGGCCCGCCGCTATTTTTTTCCCTTTTAATCATTACCTTCAGCTTTGTGCCTATATTTGCGCTCGAAGCCCAGGAGGGGCGGCTTTTCCATCCCCTCGCCTTCACCAAGACCTATGCAATGGCCGCCGCCGCCGGTCTCTCCATAACAATCGTGCCCGTATTGATGGGATATTTCATCCGCGGAAAAATTTTGCCAGAACACAAAAACCCGGTAAATCGGACTCTCATCGCGATCTACCGGCCTTTTATCACCCTGGTGCTGAACCATCCCAAGAGCGTGTTGCTCGGCGCTCTCATCGCCATGATGACCATGGCCTGGCCGATGCAGAAAATTGGTAGCGAATTCATGCCGGACCTCGACGAGGGCGACCTCCTCTATATGCCGAGCAGCTATCCCGCAATTTCGGTTGGCAAAATGGCGCAGGTTCTGCAGCAAAGTAACAAGCTCATCAAAATGATCCCGGAAGTGAAAAGCGTTTACGGCAAGGCCGGGCGTGCGGAAAGCGCCACTGATCCAGCACCCCTCACCATGGTCGAGACAACCATTCAGCTCAAACCCGAAAGCGAATGGCGCCCTGGCATGACCATGGATAAAATCAGAGCCGAGCTCAATCAAACGGTAAAGCTGCCAAGCCTGACAAATGTCTGGATTATGCCCATCAAGAACCGGATCGACATGCTTGCCACTGGCATCAAAACGCCTGTCGGCATCAAGGTGGCGGGGCCTGACTTGAACGTCATCGCGAAAATTGGCGAGGAAATAGAAAAGATCCTCGCCAATGTGCCGGGCACTTCAAGCGTGTATGCGGAAAGAGTAACCGGTGGCCGTTTCATAGACATGGATATCGACAGGATCGCCGCGGCGCGGTTCGGGCTTAATATTGCCGATGTGCATGACATTGTCCGCACGGCTGTCGGTGGTATGAAGGTCACGGAAAGCGTAGAGGGTCTTGAGCGCTATCCGGTAAATCTCCGTTACCCGCGCGAGTTCCGAAACTCGGTGGCGCAATTGCGCGACCTGCCCGTGATCACGTCATCAGGTGCCCAGATCCCTCTGGGAATGATCGCCAAGATTTCCATATCTAATGGGCCCGGGCTTTTGCGCAGTGAGAACGCGCGGCTAAACGGGTGGATTTACGTCGATATTTCTGGTCGCGATTTAGGATCATACGTGGCGGACGCCATGAAGATCGTCGATAAAGAATTGAAACTTCCTGCAGGTTATTCATTAGGATGGTCTGGCCAGTTTGAATATATGCAGCGCGCCAAGGAGAAGTTGAGCGTGGTCGTACCCGTCGCGATCGCGATTATTCTCCTTCTTCTCTATTTAAATTTCCGCAATGTCACCGCAGTTCTCATAATCATGGGAACCTTGCCCCTTTCTCTGGTGGGCAGTTTCTGGCTGCTTTATTTCATGGGCTACAATCTCTCGGTTGCAGTTGGTGTTGGTTTCATCGCGCTCGCTGGCGTGGCCGTTGAAATAGGGGTTCTGATGATCGTCTATCTTAATCAGGCTTTGGGGGCCAAAATCGAAGAAGTGGAAAACGCCTCACGCGACCTGACCAATGATGATTTGCGGTCAGCGGTGATAGACGGCGCGCTGATGCGGGTGCGGCCGATCATGATGACCGTATCAGTGATAATCGCCGGCCTGCTTCCAATCATGTTCGGCACCGGCACAGGCTCAGAGGTCATGCGCCGCATCGCAGCACCGATGGTTGGCGGCATGATCAGCGCTACGGTGCTTACATTGCTCGTTATTCCAGCCGTTTTCTTACTGTGGAAACGAGCATCCATTGGAAAAACTGATCGGCGTGTGCAAGAACATTCCAAACAAGAGAAACCCGAACCAGCCGTTTGACAACAATCGATTAAAGCCAGTAGTCGAAACATCAATAACCATGCTAGAACGCTTAAATGAAAAGTGAAGAAACTGAGGCGCTGAGGCGCGCACATCTCTTTAAGGGACTGTCTGACGATGTATTGCAAAACATCACCGGCAACGAACCTGTGCGACTTTATCCAAAAGGTAAAATCCTGTTCCAGCAAGGCGAAGAAGCAGATCACTTCTACGTCATATTGACTGGTTGGGTTAAACTCTACCGGCAATTGCCATCTGGCGATGAGGCTATTTTACATATCTTCACCACGGGCGATACATTTGCCGAAGCCGCAATGTTTGGCGATCACAAATATCCTGCAACCGCCGAGATCGTGTCAGAATCCAGGGTCCTCGCCATAAATTGCAACCGGTTTGAACGAATATTGCGCGAAACGCCGAATGTTGCCATGCGCATGCTGGCCTCCACATCCCATCATTTGAAAGACCTTGTTACCGAGATTGAACAGATCAAAGGTCGTAATTCTTTTCAAAGGCTGGCCTATTTCCTTGTTAAAATGTGCCCGCCGAATGCAAATTCAGCAGTGGTCAAACTGCCTTATGAAAAATCCCTGATTGCGTCCAAACTTGCTATTCAGCCGGAAAGTCTATCTCGAAGTTTAAACAAGATGCGCGGATTGGGCGTAAAATGTGTGAACGACCAGATCATCATTTCCGATGTGGATGCCTTGCGTGAAATCGCCATGGATGACGATGTTGAGGATAGAGATCAAGCTCAACTATAAAGGCTTTCATTACCAATCTGTACGTTTGGGTGCCTTGTCCAATGCGCCAGCTTCGCGCTGCTCAGGCCTCCTGCTGGAATGAACGCCCCTCAGCAAACCGTGAATTGATACCATTTAACGAAAAATTGCTCCAAGTCTGCTAAGCCGATAAAATGATCCTCTTAACAAAAATCAAGGCGTGTCTTTAGCTAACCGCCTAGCTTCTGATTAAACTTGAAATCAGAACGTCGGGGAGGCGTGTCTCATTTTTAGATTGATCATTTATGCAGTCCTCACAGTGGTGGCCATGTTCGCGTCTGGTAGCGCAACTGTTTCGGCCGGGAGTGACGACTTGGCGAAATATATGGCCAAGGTACAGGCCTCAGACCTCTTTGAAGGTGCGGATAGTTATGGCCTGGTGCTCAAAGATAAACCCATTGCGACAGTTCTTAAGGGCGGCAATAAAGTCGGCTACGTCTTTCTCAATACCGATTTCTCAGGGGCAGTTGGATATTCTGGAAAACCTATAAAAATCCTGATCGGGCTCGATCTTGATGGTCGGATAAAGGGCGCCAAGCTCGTACATCATACGGAACCGATTGTGCTTGCAGGTATTCCGGAAAAGAAAATCACCGACTTCATTGATGGGTATAAATCTCTCGATGTTCCCAAAATCGCAAAGGGTGGGTCAAGCGAGATGCCCCCTGTCGATATCGTATCGGGGGCGACGGTCACGGTCCTCATTATTGACGACTCGATCAGGCGCGCATCCGTCAGGGCAGCTCGGTTATTAGGGCTCGGCGGCCTCACTGCAAAGATTGCAAATCGACCAACCGTCAAGAAATCCATCAAAAAAACATACAATGATATACATGACTGGCTGACCCTCACTGGTGATGGAACCGTAAGGCGCCTGAAATTAAGCGTCTATGACGTCAATGAAGCGTTCAAGAAAACCGGGAATGCAATCGCCATTGAGCGCCCGGAACCCGGTAATGGCGACGAGACATATATCGATCTTTATATAGCCTCGCTAAGTGTACCGGGTGTAGCGAAAAGCCTTATCGGAGAGGCCGAATATAAACATCTGCAAAAACGCCTGAAGCCCGGGCATGAACCATTTCTGATTATGGGGAACGGACGCTATTCTTTTGTCGGATCGGGCTTTGTCAGGGGCGGCATATTTGACCGCATCACGGTTGTTCAGGGTGAGAACACATTGCGGTTTCGCGACCGCGGCTACAAGCGCCTGGGCGTACTTAGCGCCGAGGGAGCTCCACGTTTTACGGACATTGGAATATTTATGTCACCAAAGGGCGTGGATTTTGATCCTGTTGAACCCTGGCGTCTGCAATTGCTCCTGTACCGGGCAATTGGCGCGTTGAACAAGGTGTTTGTCAATTACGACCTTAGCTATCAACTGCCTGCAAAATATATAGATATCGAGAAATTGCCACCACCCGCCGCCATGCCGGCTGGCAGTGCAGGCACGGCAACTGGTGCCTTCAGTAGCGAAATGAGCGATGACAAAGCCGCCTTGACCGCACTATGGATGCGCATATGGAAGCAGAAAACGGCCAAGGTAATTGTGCTTTCTCTGGCAATTGGTCTGCTCACCCTTGTGTTCTTCTTTCAGGATTTTCTGGTGGTCAGCGCCCAGTGGACGGAACGGATCCGCATCGGCTTTTTGATCTTTACCCTGTTCTGGATAGGCTTTTACGCCCAGGCTCAGCTTTCCGTCGTTAACGTACTTGTTTTTGTCAACGCGCTGCTTGGTGATTTCAGTTGGGAATTTTTCCTGATGGAGCCGTTGATATTCATTCTGTGGTGTTCGGTTGCAGCTTCAATATTGTTTTGGGGGCGCGGTGCCTATTGCGGTTGGCTTTGCCCGTTTGGTGCATTGCAGGAGCTTTTGTCGAAAATTGCCAAATGGCAGAATATCCCTCAATACGCCGTGCCATGGGCTTTGCATGAGCGTCTGTGGCCGATCAAATATCTTGTTTTCCTGGCCCTTCTCGGCCTGTCGGTTTATTCGCTTGCACTTGCAGAGCATTACGCAGAAATCGAACCATTCAAGACAGCAATCGTACTTCGCTTTGCGCGCTCATGGCCTTACCTCCTGTTTGTAGTTGCGCTGATTGGAGCGGGTCTTTTTATCGAGCGTTTTTATTGTCGCTATCTCTGCCCACTGGGTGCCGCATTGGCGATCCCGGCGCGCATATCAATGTTCCATTGGCTGAAGCGATACCGGAACTGCGGTGATCCATGTCACCGGTGTGCGCAAGATTGCATGGTTCAGGCGATTGATCCCATGGGGGAGATTAATCCGAATGAATGTCTGCACTGCCTCAACTGTCAGCAGATGTATTACAACGAAGAGGTTTGTCCGGTGGTCATCCAGAAGCTGGCCAAGGCGCGTAAAGCCAAACCGGATGGGGAGACTGTTAACAAAATAGAAGAGGCAAAAACTTTAGTTCGACGTCCGCGACGTCTTGGACGTGCTCGTAGCATTGAAGACTAGTCGTGGGCGAATAAATTGCACCGCACATCGCGGTGTATAACCAGAGGAGAGAAAAATGAGTGAGGAAAAGAAAACGGGTGTCACACGTCGAGGTATGCTGGGAGGCACCGCGGTTGCTGTTGGTGCTGGAGCGTTGGCGCTTCAGACGGGACTGCCGGCGACACAAGCACAAGCCGCATCTGCAAAGATGGAAGTAGCACCAGGGGACCTGGATGAATATTATGGCTTCTGGAGTAGCGGACAGGCAGGCGAGATGCGTATTCTCGGCGTGCCGAGTATGCGCGAACTGATGCGTGTTCCGGTCTTCAACCGCTGTAGTGCGACGGGTTGGGGACAAACCAATGAGAGCCTGAAAATTCTCACCGAGAATATGTTGCCGGAGGAAAAAGAGTATTGGAAAGACAAAGGCGGGATCCCGCTTAATGGCGATCTCCATCATCCGCACATGTCTTTTACTGACGGCACATATGACGGTCGCTACCTGTTCATGAATGACAAGGCAAATACACGGGTTGCGCGTGTTCGTTGCGACATCATGAAGGTCGACAAAGTCATATCCATTCCGAACGCATCGGATATTCACGGTCTCAGGCCGCAGAAATTCCCGCGCACCGGTTATGTCTTTGCCAATGGTGAGCATCGTATTCCGCTGCCAAATGACGGCAAGGTGCTTGACGATCCGAAAAAATACCATGCTATCTTTACCGCTATTGACGGTGACACGATGAAGGTCGCCTGGCAGGTTATCGTAGACGGAAATCTCGATAATGTGGACGCTGATTATCAAGGCAATTATGCAATTTCCACATGCTATAATTCGGAAGAAGGCACGACCCTTGCGGAGATGACATCGTCTGAGCAGGATTGGTGTGTTGTCTTTGACATCAAAGCTATCGAGGCAGGGGTGAAGGCTGGTGATTTCAAGAAAATCTCAGGCGACGTTCCTGTTCTTGATGGCCGTAAAGGATCAAAATACACGACCTATATTCCGATTTCGAATTCGCCACATGGTGTGAATACAGCACCTGACGGCATTCACGTGGTCATAAACGGCAAATTGTCGCCAACAGTGAGCGTCATTGACGTGCGCAAGCTGCCGGCTGTGTTTGCCGGCAAGTCCAAGCCACGCGATGCCATTGTTGCTGAGCCGCAACTTGGTCTTGGTCCTCTGCATACGGCTTTTGATGGGAGGGGTAACGCTTATACAACCCTCTTCCTCGATAGTCAGGCGGTTAAGTGGAACATCGATCTTGCCAAGCAGTTATATGCAGGCAAGAAGGTCGATCCGATCATCGATAAAATCGATGTGCATTATCAGCCTGGTCACAATCACACAACCATGGGTGAAACCAACAAGGCGGATGGTAAATGGCTTGTTTCGATGAACAAGTTCTCCAAGAACCGCTATCTCAATGTTGGACCATTGAAACCGGAAAACGAGCAGCTTATCGATATTTCCGGCGATAAAATGAAGCTTGTGCATGACGGACCGACATTCGCGGAACCTCATGACTGCATCATTGTTCACAACTCTGTGGTCAATCCGTCTCAAACCTATGACCGTAAAGACGCGATGTTCGATGACCTCAAGGCAATGGCCAAGAAAGACGGCGTTGATCTCGAGGAGGCCGAACACGTTATCCGCGACGGCAACAAGGTGCGTGTCTATATGCATTCTCAGGCACCTAACTTTTCACTCGAAAAGTTCAGTGTCAAACAGGGCGATGAAGTGACGGTCATTGTCACTAATATTGATGATGTTGACGATCTCACCCACGGCTTTACCATGGCCAATCATGGTGTCGCCTTCGAGATCGGACCACAGCAAACTGCGTCCGTGACCTTTAAGGCAGATATGCCAGGTGTTCACTGGTTCTATTGTCAGTGGTTCTGTCATGCACTGCATATGGAAATGCGTGGCCGCATGTTCGTCGAGCCCAGAGCCTCTTAAATTGAGAGCGTAATTAACGCATGACCCATAGCTGGTTCACATACAACAAATACGCCGTGGCAGGGTTCGTCCTTGCCGCGGTACAACTGCTCGGGATGAATTTGGCTGAGGCCGCAATCATCAATGTCGACCCCAATAGACACAATCTGGTGCAAATAATTACCGATGCTCAACCTGGTGATGAAATTCATTTGAGCGCAGGCGTGCATTCCGGCCCGCTTCTGATCACCAAGCCCTTGACGATTATTGGTGAAAAACATGCGGTCATCACTGGTAATGGCAAAGGCAGCACGATCATGGTCAAAGCGCCTGATGTAACCATCAGACACATCACCGTAAGAGGTTCCGGACTTCTTCTGGAGACGCAGGATTCTGGCATATTTTTGTCAAAAGAGGCGTCACGCGCACGAGTTACCGACAATCACATCGACCGCAACCTCATTGGTATTTATGTCTGGGGTGCCAAAGACGCGCTTGTGAAAGACAACCGGATTGAAGGTCGTCAGGATCTGCGCATGAATGAGCGGGGTAACGGCGTGCAGGTCTGGAACGCACCAGGTGCGGTTATTGACGGAAATAAAATCCGCTATGGTCGCGATGGAATTTTTGTGACCACCAGTACCAAAAACATATTTAGCAACAACCATTTTCAGGATCTCCGCTTTGCCGTGCATTATATGTATACGAATAAAAGTCAGGTAATCGGGAATGTGTCGCATGGCAATCACATCGGTTATGCCATCATGTATTCAAAAAAGATTGTTGTAGCAAACAATCTGTCGGAAGGTGACCGGGACCGCGGCATCCTTTTTAATTACGCCAATCAGATTAAAGTGCGCGGCAATGTGGTCAGAGGCGGGGTCAAGAAATGCGTATTCATATACAACTCCAATAAAAGTTCCTTTAAGGGAAACCTCTTTTCTCAGTGCAATATAGGCATTCATTTTACCGCAGGTTCAGAGCGCAATATCATCACAGGCAACGCCTTTATCGACAACCGAACCCAGGTAAAATATGTCGGTACGCGATGGTTGGATTGGTCGCATAAGGGCCGGGGAAACTTTTGGAGCGACAACACCGCATTTGACTTGAACCGCGACGGTATTGCTGACGCGGCCTACCGACCCAACGATCTCACCGACCAGATCGTCTGGCGCTATCCCGTGACAAAGCTCCTCACCAACAGTCCCGCCGTGCAAATCTTGAAATGGGCGCAATCTGCCTTTCCCGCACTTCACCCCGGTGGTGTGATCGATACGGCACCTTTAATGGTCGCCCCCAATATAGTGGCGCCCGCACAGTCCCGGCAAAACGCAAGGGAGGGGTCATGACATCGCATAACCGCATTAAAATCTCATCGGTTGATAAATCTTACGGCGCGATCAAGGCCGTCGACGATGTGACGCTCGACATTGATGGCGGCGAATGCGTGGCCCTCGTTGGGCCCAATGGTGCCGGGAAAAGCACGCTCATCAAACTTATCTTGGGTCTCATCCGCCCGACCGCCGGGATGATAAATGTGCTAGGCTGTGATACGCGAGACAATGGCTTTGCGGGCTTGCGCAAATCAATCGGCTTTCTGCCCGAACAGGCATTGTTCCAGGGGGCATTAACCGGGCGCGAGACGCTTGGATTTTACACCCGCCTCAAGGGCGAGAACATGAAGCGCATTGACGAGTTATTGACCATGGTCGAACTTGTAGAAGCGGCCGACAGGCGGGTTGGGACATATTCCAAGGGCATGCGCCAGCGCCTCGGGCTTGCGCAGGCATTGATTGGAACGCCGGACATTTTAATTTTGGATGAGCCAACATCCGGTCTCGATCCAACATCACGGAAAAATTTCTTCAAGATCATCGAAGACGTAAAAGCCGAAGGGGCGGCTATACTCATGTCATCTCACGGGTTGACGGAGCTTGAGGCGCGCACTGACCGGGTGGCAATACTCCACCGGGGCAAGCTCATCGCCGATGGTACTATCAAGGATCTCAAAGCCAATCTGGCGCTTTCCTCAAGTATCAAAATAATGGCTGGGAGAGCTCAGATGGAGCAATTGGCGGAGAAATTTTCGGATCGCTATAGTGAAGGAAAATTCGTCAATGGCGTGGCCATTCTTGAGTGCGATGAAAATCAAAAAGTGGGCCTGCTTAAAGACCTTATGGGATTGGGCATTACGTTCGATGATATTGAACTTGTCGAACCGAGTCTGGAGCATGTTTTTTCCGCCTATACAGGAGGGAATTTAAAGCAATGAAACAGATCCTTATTTTAGGCATGCGAGAAATAACAGACGGCATGCGTAATCGGTGGGTTATCATGATCACCCTGTTGATGGCAGCCCTTGCCCTTGTTCTTGCTCTTCTTGGCAGTGTGCCCTTGGGTACGACCAAGGTCAGCGAACTTGCGGTTACAATTGTCAGCCTGTCATCATTGAGCATCTTTTTCATCCCCCTCATCGCACTACTTGTTTCATATGACGCGATTGTGGGCGAGGATGAACGGGGCACACTTTTATTGTTGCTGGCCTATCCCGTAACCCGCTGGCAGATTGTCATGGGAAAATTCTTTGGCCAGCTCACACTTTTGTCAATTGCAATCATATTGGGCTACGGCATGGCGGCCTTGGCAATTGCTGTGACAAGCGATAATGAACTGGGCGATCAGGCCTGGGGCGCATATGCAGGCCTTCTCGGATCGTCCATCATGCTTGGCGCGGTATTCCTCTCCATCGGGCTGGTAATCAGCGTTCTCGTGCGCGAGCGCGGTACCGCAGCGGCACTGGCCGTCGGTGTCTGGCTGGTATTGGTACTCGTCTACGATATGGGATTGCTCGGCATTCTGGCGGCAGATAGCGGTCAGGTGCTTGGCGATCATCTGGTTACCAGCCTATTGCTTGCCAATCCGACAGATGCCTACCGGATGCTCAATCTGGTTGGCAGCAATGAAGTATCTTTGCTGTCGGGCATGGCGGCCTTGAGCGCCAGCCGGGACATTCCCACCAGCCTGTTGTTTGGATTGCTCATATTATGGTCCATAATTCCGCTCTGGCTGGCCGGAGTGTTGTTTCAAAGGAGGCCCTTGTGATGATACGATTTGCGATGCTGAGATACGTTTTCAAATTTCTGATCGTGGCCCTTGGCTTGTCCTTTCTTGGCGCGTGCAAGGACAAAAGCGATGCGCCTTCACCAGTCGCGCTCACACGGGCGGCTAATGGCCATTATTGCAGCATGATCATAATCGATCACCCCGGCCCAAAGGCGCAGGTGTTTGAGAAAGACACGGCCCAACCATTATGGTTTTCTTCCGTTCGTGACGCGCTGGCTTATATGCGTCTTCCTGGGGAGGCGCAAAGGGTTGTCGTTGCCTATGTCCACGATATGAGCCGGGCGACGAGTTGGGAAACACCCAATAATGACGGCATCTGGATCAGAGCAGAAAGTGCTATTTATGTTTTGGGAAGCTCAAAGCGCGGCGGCATGGGAGCGCGAGAAGCGGTGCCGTTTTCAGATCTTAATAAGGCAAAGAATTTTGTCGCGGAATTCGGTGGCAGAACGGTTGCATTCGGCGACATTCCTGACGACTATATTCTCGGCGACAAAGGCGAGAACGCCGACCAGGCTGGTGCTGTGGCACCGCCACAATTTGGTGGATAGGAGCGCATTTTGACGCAAACTTTAACACGCAGGCGCATGATTGCCATTACCGCCGCTTCAGCCGCATTGGGAGTGGCCAATGGTCGAGGCGCGTGGGCAAAGTCGCAAACGCCGCAACCGGTTATATGGCGCGGCATCGCACTGGGGGCGGCCGCCCAGATCATTCTTTATCATGAGGACCGGGCAGCGGCGTCGTCAGTTCTTGAACGTTGCCGGGCGGAGATCGTTCGGCTTGAAAATATCTTCAGCCTTTACCGTCCCCAAAGTCATCTAAACCGGCTAAACAGAGACGGCGTGCTCAAAAATCCAGACTTTGATATGATCGAGCTCTTTTCAAGAGCGAAAGAGCTTGGTCGTCAAACCGGCGGTGTGTTCGATATAAGCGTTCAGCCGCTTTGGGCACTTTACCGGGAGCATTTTTCAAACCGGGATATGAGCGGTTCCGGGCCGTCGCAGATCGCCATAAATGAGGCATTGCGACTGGTCGATGTCCAAAAGATAAATGTGTCGTCCGAGATGATTGAGTTTGGACAAAAAGGCATGGCGGTGACATGTAACGGTATTGCGCAAGGATTTATAACTGACCAAATTGCGGCTCTACTCAAGGGGGCAGGGTTTAAAAACACGCTCCTTAATCTTGGTGAGATCGCAGCAATTGGTGGAAAACCGGATGGAGCTTCGAGCGGGCAGGCCAGTGCCATCCCGTGGCGGGTTGGCATTCAAAATCCTGATGGCCATCTAGGTGGCGAGCGCAATGTTCTAAAAACCCTATCGCTCAAAAATCAGGCGATGGCAACATCAGCCAGCTCAGGCACGCTCTTCACGAAGGACGGAAAACACCATCATTTATTCGACCCAAGAACCGGGGCGAGTACGCATATGAATAAATCGGTTAGTGTGATCGCACCAGACGCGACAACGGCGGATGCACTCTCCACGGCGTTTTCAGCGTTAGCACCCGGGGATATTCGTCAGGTGCTCAAAGCTTACCCGAATACCCGTGCTATAGTTTTTGGCAGGAATGAAGAGATGTATGAGCTTGGATGAAACTTGTTCCATATCAATTTGTTTAATGGGAAATGATTTACATTTGCACGTCAATGCAACGGGTTGGGAGTTGAGCAGTGAACTTGTTTCGCGATTTATTTGGTGGCGGGGAAAGCCGCCCGGAGGATAGCGGGGAAGAGCCAGGCCACGATCGCAAGGATCTCGAAGCCGTGATCGTGCGCATCGCGGGCGATTCTGGTGATGGTATTCAGGTCGTCGGCGGCCAGCTTGGTCTGGTCAATGCATTACAGGGTAGCGATCTTGCTACATTCCCCGATTTTCCATCCGAAGTGCGTGCACCTGTGGGAACGACTTACGGTGTTTCAGCATTTCAAATTCAGTTCGGCAGTCGCGACATACGGACAATTGGCGATGAGCCCGATGTGCTTGTGGCGCTTAATCCAGCGGCACTCAAAACCAATATTGGCAGGTTGCGTGATGGCGGCCTGATCATTGTGGACGAGGGCGCATTTGGCGAACGGAATCTGCAAAAGGCCGGCTATGAAACGTCGCCATTGAGCGATGGCTCGCTCAACGGATATAAAATTATTGCACCTGACATCTCTAAAATGACAATGGCTGCGGTGTCAGATATAGGCCTTAATAAAAAGGCGTCCCTGAGATGCAAGAATTTCTACGCACTGGGTTTTGTCTATTGGCTGTTTGGCCGCAAGCGTCAGCCGACCCGTGACTGGCTCATAAAGAAGTTCCCAATGGAGCTTGAAATTGCGGACGCGAATATCGCAGCCCTTGATGCCGGGCATGCCTACGGCGAAACCATGGAGGCATCAGGAGAGCTTGCAGGATTTGTCATATCAAAGGCCGAAATGGAGCCTGGGCTCTACCGACTGGCTTTGGGTTCGCAAAGCATGGCATGGGGTCTGGCTGCAGCGGCAGAACTTAGCAACCGCAAGCTCGTCTTTGCGTCCTATCCCATTACACCCGCATCACCTGTTCTGCATGAGCTGGCAAAGCTCAAAGACCTCGGTGTAGTTACCTTCCAGGCCGAAGACGAGATCGCGGCCATCTGCGCGGCAATTGGTGCGTCATACGGTGGCGCGCTCGGGGTGACATCAAGTTCCGGTCCCGGCATTGCACTTAAAGCCGAGGCCATGAGCCTTGCGGTTTCCATTGAACTTCCCCTTGTTGTTGTCAACACCCAACGGGCCGGACCATCGACGGGCATGCCGACCAAAACCGAGCAGTCGGATCTTTATCAGGCGGTTTATGGGCGGCACGGGGAAAGCCCGCTGCCGGTTATCGCTGCCCGCTCCCCGGCAGATTGCTTTGAAACAGCCATCGAAGCGTGCCGCATTGCCATGACTTATATGACGCCGGTGATATTGCTTTCAGACGGCTTTATCGGGAACGCATCCGAGCCATGGCTCATTCCAGACCTTGAAAAATATGCATCACTGGCAACCGAGGTTCCGGTAATTGGTGAGAATTTCGAGCCCTTCGCGCGCGATCCCAACACCCTTGCGCGCCCCTGGGTCATCCCCGGCATTAAGGGCGCGGAGCACAGGATTGGCGGCATTGAAAAAGACTATCATACAGGCGATATTTCCTACGACCCTGCCAACCATCAGAAAATGACTGATATGCGCGCCGACAAAGTTTCCCGCATAGGAAGACACGTGCCTCCTCTCGTGCCAGATCAGGGCGAGGCGAGTGGCGATCTGGCGATAGTGGGATGGGGCTCAACCTATGGTCCCATATCGCGGGCGGTTACCAATCTCAGGGCCGCCGGTCACAAGGTCAGCCACATACACTTGCGTTATCTCTATCCCTTCGCCGCCAACCAGCATGAGTTATTATCCGGTTTCAAAAATATTCTGGTGCCCGAAATGAA